>Ga0334890_1005328_pt1 | contig 10979 bp, 10 predicted proteins | sample GraSluR1_MG_3_FD_207220 | JGI IMG/M metagenome (GOLD analysis project Ga0334890, IMG submission 207220) | Sludge microbial communities from methane-producing bioreactor in Wageningen University, Netherlands - Granular Sludge_31_08-R1 | ecosystem: Engineered > Bioreactor > Anaerobic >... | reverse complement strand
ACGATTGAGGGGATCGGCACGCTGCGCAACACAGTGCGCGGTTGACACCAGGGCTGTGTCCCCGCTGGCCCAGCCCGTTACCCCCAACGCTGACAGATACGCTATACCTGTAAGCCGCCCGGCCAGAGCATCATGACAGCATCGTTGGGAAGAGCTTTTCAGGGAGTGACCTGTGTTGACGTTAGCGGACGAGCGCCAGCGACGGCTGGTACTGGACGCGCTATGGCTGGGGCTGGTGGGGGCCTTTGCGGCGCAGCTTTTTCTCCTTCTGCTCGATCTGAGTCAACGCCTGCTGTTGAGCGGCATCGCTGGCTACAAACCGCCGGGTCTGCCCCACGAAGGCGGCACCCTGGTCGAGACCGTCGGTGCACGCGGCCTGTGGCTGATCCCCGTCGTGACCACTCTCGGCGGCCTGATCTCCGGGCTGTTGGTCTATAGCCTGGCACCTGAAGCAGAGGGGCACGGCACCGACTCGGCGGTGAAAGCGTTCCATCGCGCGGGCGGGTACGTCCGGGCGCGGGTGCCGCCGCTCAAGATAGTGTCCTCGGCTATCACCATTGGCTCCGGCGGCGCGGCGGGCCGTGAAGGCCCCACCGCGCTCATCGCCGCCGGCATTGGCTCGGTCTATGCCACGCTACGCCGTCGCCCAGACGACGAGCGGCGTCTGCTCGTGCTGATTGGCATGTCCGCCGGCCTGTCCGCGATCTTCCGCACGCCGATTGGGGCGGCGATCTTCGCCATCGAAATCCTCTACTACGACATGGAGTTCGAGACCGGCGCGCTGCTCTACACGATTCTCGCCTCAGTGGTCGCCTACACCATCACCGGAATCTTTGACGGCTGGGAACCGCTGTTCAGCGTCCCGGCGGACCTGGGCGTTTCCGGCGCTGCCGAGTTTCTGCAATACGCCGTGCTGGGCGTTGCCGGGGGGTTGGTGGCTGCGCTGCTGCCGGTCGTGTTCTACCGCACGCGCGACCTGTTCCACGCTCTGCCCGTACCGCCGCACATCAAACCGGCTATTGGCGGGCTGATGGTCGGGCTGATGGCGCTGGCCTTGCCCGAAGTGCTGGCCGGTGGCTATGGCTGGATGCAGATGGCCATTGACGGCTCGCTATCGCTCAAGCTGCTGCTCGTGCTGGTGTTCGCCAAGATCATCGCCATGTCGCTGACCGTCGGCTCCGGCGGCTCTGGCGGCGTGTTCGCGCCGAGCCTGTTCGTCGGGGCCATGCTGGGCGGCGTGCTGGCCGACGTGTTCGGGCAGCCGCCGGCGGGCTTCGTGGTGGTGGGTATGGCGGCAGTCTTCAGCGGCGCAGGGCGCGTTCCCATCGCCACCCTGTTCATGGTCAGCGAAATGACCGGCGGGTACCACCTGCTGGCTCCCGCCGCCCTGGTCGTCACGCTCAGCTATCTGACCCAGGTGACGTTGGTGCAGCACTTCAAGTACAAGAGCCTGTACGAGGCCCAAATCCCCACGCGCACCCCACGCGACATTGACCTGCTGGAGGCGGTGCCCGTCGCCGAGGCGATGGACACAAGCATCGACGCGATTCCCTATACCATGCCGCTCAGCGAACTGGAGCGCCAGTTTGAGCGCACACACCATCACGGCTTCACCGTGCTCGACGCCGAAGGCCGGCTCTTCGGCATTGTGAGCCTGGGCGACCTGGAACGGGCGATGCTGGAGCCGGACTTCGAGCACATGACCGTCGCTGACATCGCCACTACCGACGGGATGGCCGTCGCCTACGCCGATGAGACAGTAAGCCAGGCATTGTGGCGTATGGGGGTACGCGGTATCGGTCGCCTCCCCGTCGTAGACCGGGACGACCCCCGGCGCATTGTGGGCCTGCTGCGCCGCCAGAACATCATCGAGGCCTACGAGCGGGCCATCGCCAGCCGCAAGGATACAAGCGCCCGGCTGCGCGAGCTACGCGAGACTCACGAGGGCAACGTGCGCGTGGTCGAGGTGGACATCACAGACAGGCACCGCTTCATTGGCCGCACAGTCCGGGAGATCGCGGGCGACCTGCCTGCCGAGTGCATTCTGGTTTCCATCCGTCGTGGCAAGCGCGTGATCATCCCGCATGGCACCACCGACATCCGTAAAGGCGATCACCTGGTCACGCTGGCCAGCGCCGATTGCGCGGAGAGCGTGGCCCGTGCTTTGAAGTAGGCCGGAATGCGCCCTCGCCTGCGGCTGCAAGCGGGGGCGCTCAGTGCGAACACCCGCCAGGCGATTATCCGCCCGCGGCCGGCTCGAAGCGCAGCACCGCGCCGTCGTAGTCCACCAGGTATAGCTCGCCGGCCTCGTCTTCGCCGAATGAGCTAATGCTCCGCCCGGACTCCAGCGACACGACCGCCTGCCAGGTGCCATCCGCGCCCGGTGTGGCCGACCAGATCGTGCCAGAGCACCAGTCACCGTACAGGTAGACGCCCTGCAGCGCGGGGATGCGCTCGCCGCGATAGACGTAGCCGCCCGTCACTGAGCAGCGGCCACGGCTATGATCGTATTCCAGCACCGGAGCCATCACATCGGACGCCGCCGGCTGCCCCGAATAGACGTGCGCCCCCTCGAAGGCGTTCCAGCCGTAGTTCTCGCCGCCCGCGCTGCCCGCCGGCTGAAAGTTGATCTCCTCCCACTGGTTCTGCCCCACGTCCGCCAGGTAGAGGTCGCCGGTCGCGCGGTCGAAGCTGAAGCGCCAGACGTTGCGCAGCCCCCACGCCCAAATCTCTGGGCGCGCGCCCTCGCGCTCGGCGAAGGGGTTGTCCGCCGGGATGGTGTAGCCCTCGGCCACAGTAACATCAATGCGTAGAATCTTGCCCAGCAGCGTGCCCAGGTTCTGACCGTTGCCTTGCGGGTCACCGCCCGACCCGCCATCGCCCAACGAGATGTAGAGATACCCGTCCGGCCCGAAGGCCATGTGCCCGCCGTTGTGGTTGGCATACGGCTGCTCAACGTACAGCAGCGGCGTGGCGCTGGTCGCGTCGGCGCGGTCGGGATCGTCCGCCGAGACGGTGTAGCGCGAAATGACCGAATGTCCGTTGAGGTCGGTGTAGTTGATGTAGAACAGCCCGTTCTCAGCGTAGTTGGGATGAAATGCCAGCCCAAGCAGCCCGCGCTCGGTGTAGTTGCTTTCCAGAGCCTGGCGGCTGATCAGCCCGGACACATCCAGGAAGGGCTGGCGGAGCACCGCGCCGTCTTTGATCACGCGAATCGCGCCGCTCTGCTCGACCACAAACAAGCGGCCCGACCCGTCACCGGCGTGCGTGACATACAGCGGGCGCGAAAAGTCCCCGGCTACCGGCACCAACTGGTAAGGCGTCTCCTGCGCCTCAGCAGCGCCCTGCGCGCGCCCAGCGTCCGACTGCCAGACGACCAGTGCCCCGATCGCCGTCACCGCCAACGCCAACACAAGGGCGGCCATCGCCGCCCGTCTCACCAATGACTCGCCCATCATTCCTATCTCCGCGTGTTCTGTCAGATAGATGCGATCTTAGCGGCGCGCTATGTGTGGTGACAACTCAGGCGTGGACAAGACCTGCCAGGCGGCAGGGATGCTGCCCGACTGCGCCCTGCCCCGCAATAGACTTCCGAAGTTTCCGAAAACTTCGGAAGTCTGGCGTCGGAGCGCCTGCACCACCCCCGCTCGGCGCTAACGCACCTCGCCCCCCTCTCCGTAACGGAATGGGGGGACAGGCCAAGCGCAACGAGGCCAGGGGGTAGGGTCTACCCTCCGCTTGTGTCGTCCTTCACATGAAGTGATTTACGTCACGCCAAACATGGCCAAGCGCCACTGTGGGGCGGGCGCACGGCTTGTTACTCTTGTGATCAAGAAGCGGATAGAAGCAGCCGATGCGCGCGATCGGTGCGAGGGTCACGCGCAGCGGCATTTGATCGTTTACCCGCATCCGAGCCTTGTGGCGGAGTCACTCATGAGCCTTTACATACTGTCAAAGGAACGGCTGCCGCAGTTCGTCAAGGCGCTGCAAGGGAAATACCGCGTCGTCGGGCCGGTCGTGACAGAGACCGGCTTTGCCTTCGACGACATCACCGACCCCGCGCAGCTCCAGATGGACTACACGACAACCATTCTGCCCCCCAAGAAATACTTCCTGCCTCAACGCGAAGTGCTGTTCTCCTATCAGAACAAGCGGGAGAACGGCGGCCCTCAACGCCTGGAGATGCGCCCGGTGTACCAGGATGTCCAGCCGACGGTCATCTTCGGCGTGCACACCTGCGACATGAACGGCATCATGCTCTACGACAAGGTCTTCTCCGAGGGCTTTCGCGACGAGCACTACATGGAGCGGCGCGAGCAGATTTACGTCATTGGCATCGAGTGCCTGCACCCGTGCGATGAAGCGTCGTTCTGCAAGGACATGGGCACCCTCACCGCCCCGCCCATCTACGACCTACACATGACCGACGCCGGCGATCACTACTTCGTGGACACGGGCACCGAGAAAGGCGAGCGCCTGCTGCTCGACAACGCCTACGTCAAGATGGCCGAGAAGGAAGACATCCAGCGGCTGGGGCAGGTGCTCTCCTCCAAGTGGCCACGCTTCCGTATGCGCCTGAAGATGAGCCGCGACCAGATACCGTCGCTGCTGACGCTGGGCTACCAGGCCAGGCTGTGGCAGGAACTCGGCGAGCGTTGCCTGGCCTGCGGCTCGTGCACGAACGTCTGCCCCACCTGCTTCTGCTTCGACGTGCGCGACGAGAACGACATCACCCTGCAGGGCGGCGAGCGCGTGCGCGTGTGGGACTCGTGCCAGCTTCGCGAGTTCGCGCTGGTGGCTGGAGGGCACAACTTCCGCGAGAGCAAGGCGTCGCGCGTTCGGCACCGCTTGATGCGCAAGGGCAAATACATCAAGCAGGTGCACGGCCTGATCGGCTGCACCGGCTGCGGACGTTGCGAGCGGGCCTGCCTGGTGAACATCACCATCCCCGGCACGCTGAACGCGCTGCACGAAGAGATGCAGCTCGAACCGGGCATATAGGAGAAGCGCGCGATGCTGCACACCACCCAGAACCTGACAACCACCACCACACCCCTGCGCTACGACGGGCACACGTCGGTTTTCCTGCCCGCCGTCGCCACCATCGAGGAGGTAAAGACGGAGACGGCGCTGGAGAAAATCTACACCGTGCGCCTGCCGCGCGGACAGAACCTCGGCCACGTGCCGGGCCAGTTCGTGATGGTGTCCATCCCCGGCGTGGGCGAGGCGCCGATCAGCGTCATGTCGTCGCCCAGCCGCACCGGGGAAACGTTCAAGTTGTGCATCCGCAACGCCGGCGACCTGACCGGCCTTATCCACCGGCTTCAGCCGGGCGACGAGATCGGCATTCGCGGGCCGTTCGGGCGTGGCTTCCCCGTCGCCCAGTTTCGCGGCAAGGACATCCTCGTCGCGGCGGGCGGCCTGGGGCTGGCTCCGGCGCGCTCGCTGATTGATGAGGTGCTCGACAACCGCACGAGCTTTGGCCGGTTGATCGTTCTCTACGGGGCGAAGAATCCGGGCGAAATCCTGTTCCGCGACGTGCTGGCCGAGTGGGAGAAGCGCGATGATGTCGAGTTCATGGTCACGGTAGACCGGCCCGACGACGCATGGTCTGGCCACGTTGGGGTGATCACGACCCTGTTCGAGCACATCGAAGTGAACCCCTACAAGACCATTGCCGTCACGGTGGGGCCGCCGGTCATGTACCGTTTCGTCACAGTGGAACTGCTGGGCAAAGGTCTCACGCCCGAACAGATCTGGATGAGCTTCGAGCGCCGCATGAAGTGCGGCATTGGCAAATGCGGTCACTGCCAGGTCAATCATCGCTATAGCTGCCAGGAAGGGCCGTCATGGACTTACGCAGAAGCTCTGGCTTTTGAGGAGGCGCTCTAATGGCGACGAAACCGAAAATCGCCTTCTTCGACTTCACAAGCTGCGAAGGCTGTCAGCTCACGGTTGTTGACCTGTTGCAGACGCATCTGGGGCTGCTCGACCTGGTGGAGATTGTCCAGTTCCGCGAAGCCATGTCAGAAAAAGGCGAAGACTTTCAGATCGCCTTCATCGAAGGCTCGTGCTCGCGCAAAAGCGACGAAGCGCGCCTGCAAACAATCCGCGAGCAGGCAGTGGTCGTCGTCGCGCTGGGCGCTTGTGCCCACCTGGGTGGCATCAACGCCCTGAAGAACTACTGGCCCATCGAGAATGTCCAGACGTATGTCTATGGCAAGCACGGCAAGGACGCCTACGAGAGCTACCCGGCCCGGCCCATCTCGGCGGTGATCAAAGTGGACGCCGTGATCCCCGGCTGCCCGATTGATCGCCACGAGTTTCTGCGCATCGTTCAGCTTCTGCTGCAAGGGCGCAAGCCGCGCCTGCCCGACTACCCACTGTGCGTGGAGTGCAAGTTCAAAGAGAACGCCTGTCTCAATACGCTGGGCAAGCCATGTCTGGGGCCGATCACCCGCGCCGGCTGCGGCGCTATCTGCCCAAGTTTCGGCGACGGCTGCGAGGGCTGCCGGGGCTGGGCACCAGAGGCGAACTTCGCCTACATGCGCGAAATCCTGCGCGGGCACGGCCTGTCCGACGCCGACATTGACGCCCGCTTCACCATGTTCAACCATTACCAGTTGCAGCAGATGGGCGAGCCAGCGCCGGTCACGACACCCCTCGGACCCAACAAGACCGCTCCCCTCCCCACGTCCGCATTCGCTGCGCCGAAGGAGGACTGACGACAATGACCGAAAACATCAAAGTCAACGTGCACCATGTGACCCGTGTGGAGGGTCACGGCAACATTGTCGTTGACGTGCGCGCCGGCACCATCGAGAAGTGCGAGTTGCAGATCGTCGAGACGCCGCGCTTCTTCGAGGCCATGCTGCACGGGCGCCCCTACACGCAGGCATCGCACATCACCAGCCGTATCTGCGGCATCTGCGCCTGCGGGCACGCCACCGCTAGCCTGCGCGCCACCGAGCGCGCCCTGCAGGTTAAGCTGAGCGAGCAGACGATCCGCCTGCGCAGGCTCGTCTTTCACGGCGAGTTGCTGGACAGCCACATCCTGCACGTGTACATGCTGGTTGCGCCGGATTTTCTGGGCGTGGGCAGCGTCATCCCCCTGGCGACGAGCCATCCCGAAGTCGTCAAGCGTGCGCTGCGCATGAAGCAGTTCGCCGGCGACCTGTGCGCGGCCTTCGCCGGGCGGCACACCCACCCCATCGCCATGACCGTCGGCGGATTCACCCAGTTTCCGGCGCTGAGCAAAGTCGAGGAACTGCGCGAGCGGGCCGAGGCGCTGCTGGCCGATGTGGACGCGACGGTGGAGTTGTTCGGCTCGCTGCCCTGGCCGTCCTTCGAGCGTGAGACGGAATACGTGGCACTCGTTCAGCCCGACTATTACGGCTTCATTGACGGCGAGATCGGCAGCACAGACGGCGACACGCTGCCCGTTGACCAGTATCGCGCGGTGACCAACGAGCGTCTGGCCCCGCACTCGACGGCCAAGCACACCGCTTTCAACCGCGACAGCTACATGGTCGGCGCGCTGGCTCGCTATAACCTGAAGCACCAGCACCTGCACCCGCGCGCCAAAGCCGCCGCCGCTCACCTGGGGCTGAGCGCGCCGTGCTACAACCCGTTCCTCAACAGCACCGCGCAGGTCGTCGAGATCGTGCACTGCGTGGACGACGTGATCTTGCTGTTGGATGAGGTGCTCAAGCGCGGCATCGCGTGGGAAAAGCCAGGGCCGGTGACGCTGGCACCGGGCGCGCGCGGCGTTGGCGCGTGCGATGTGCCGCGTGGTATCCTGTTCCACGAGTACCAGATCAGCGAGAACGGGCTGATCGAAGAGGCGAATTGCGTCATCCCGACGGGGCAGAACCTGGGCAACATTGACCGCGACATGCGCGCACTGGTGCCCACGCTGCTGACCGAGCCGGAAGACAGCATCCGGCTGAAGATGGAGATGCTGGTGCGCGCCTACGACCCGTGTATTTCGTGCTCGACGCATTTCCTGAACGTCGAGTTTGTCGGCAAGTGAGGCGGTCTTGCGCGGGAGCAAGGGGAGACGCGCCTGGCGGAGTGTCTCCCCGCGCCGCGCGACGCCCACCACGAGGACAGGTGCGGGCAATGACCGCAGACGCGCAGGGCGACACGCTGATCTTGGGCGTCGGCAACCCTTTGATGGGCGACGACGGCGTGGGCGTGCTGGCTGTGCAGCGCCTGCTGGCGCGGCCCGATCTGCCGCCAGACGTGACTGTGATGGACGGCGGCACTGCCGGGCTGGGGTTGATCCCGCTCATCGAGAACTATCACCGCGTCGTGCTGGTGGACGCTGTGCTGATGGGCGAGCCGCCTGGCACGGTGCGCCGCTTCAAGTGGCACGAGGCGCGCGTCGCCGGGCACGAGCGACCCCTGTCGCTGCACCAGAGCGACCTGGCGGATGCGTTGGCGCTGGCCGAGGCGCTCGGTTGCCTGCCGCCGGAGGTGATTGTGTTCGGCGTGCAGCCCCAGCACACTGACTGGGAGCAGCCCCTCAGTGAGGCCGTCGCGCGCGCCTTACCGGGTTTGACGGATGCCCTCTTAACCGAGGTCAGGAGCTAGGACGACTATGGCCAACAAGATTCTGATTATTGACGACGATCCCGATGTAGTGCTGGCGCTGCGTATGCCGTTGGAGAGCGCGGGATACGCCGTCACGGACGCGCACTCGCAAGAAAGTGGGCTGAAGGCCGTTGACCAGATCAAGCCCGATCTGATCATCCTCGACGTGATGATGGACACGCACACGGCGGGCTTCCAGCTTGCGCAAAAGCTGCACGGCCCCGCCGCCAAAGAGGAGCACAAGGCGATCCCCATCCTCATGCTGACAGCTATACACCAGACGACGCCGCTGCGCTTCTCGCCCGATGAAGACTACCTGCCGGTAGAGGGCTTCATCGAGAAGCCGATTGACCCGAAGAAACTGATCGCCGAGATCAAAAGGCTGCTCCAGAAGTAGACGCGGCGTACTCTGGCGCGAGCGGCGCGCCGCCCGGCCCGCGCCCTGGTGGGGCACAGAATCACCGGGCACCGGGCGCGCGCCGGCCCTTTCACCTGCTGCTGGGGGAAGGCCACGCGAGGCGTCTGATGAAGATCACGACGGAACCCCAACCAGAGAGCCAGGAGCCGCGCCGGGCTTTGCAGCCCACCCTGGAAGAACTCAGCCAGAACGCCCGGCTGCTCATCCGCCTGCGATGGGTGGCCGGGTTTGGCATTCTGATCGGGACGGTCTTCACCAGCGCCGCCCTGGGTCTCGACCTGCAGGTTGCGCCGCTGCTGGTCATTGGCCTGAGCGTGCTGGCCTACAACACGGCGCTCTTCTTTCTCAGTCACAACAACATCCCGCGCGAGGGGTTCGAGCGCATTGCCTGGGGCCAGATTCTGCTCGACTGGCTGGCGATGATCGCGCTGGTGCACTTCACAGGCGGCATCACCAGCCCGGCCCTGATCTATTTCGTGCTGCACGCCGCCCTATCGGGCATGATCCTGCTGCCCTGGCAGGTGCGCAGCCTGACCGTTCTGGCAGTGCTCATCGTTGGCGGGTTGGCCTGGCTGGAACGCGCTGGCTGGCTGCCGCACGTGACCATTGACGAGCTAGACCTGCACAACGACCTGCACAAGAACACGACCTACATCGCCGCCGTCATGTTCTTCTTCGGCTCGACGGTCTTCGTGCTCTCAGAACTGGTCACGCGCATCGTCCAGCGCCTGCGCCAGCGCGAAGAGCACATCCGCCAGCTTCTGGAGGCGCGCTCGACATTCGTGCGCGTCGCCACGCACGAGTTGCGCGCGCCCCTGGCCGCCGGGCTGTCGCTGATGAAGAACATCGAGCAGGGCTACGCCGGCGAGCTAACCGAGCAGCAGATGGCGCTCATCAGGCGCGTCATCCACCGGCTGGAGGGGCTGCGCACGCTCATTGACGACCTGCTCACCCTGGCGCGCAGCCGTGAAGCGACGACAGCCCACGCCCCGCTGGAAGCGGAGAGTGTCCGCGCCAACCTGCTGAGAATCCTGGAGCGCGAAGCGCCCAATGCCGAACACAAAGGCATGACGCTTCACAGCGAGCTAGACGACGATCCCGGTATCGTCATGGCCGGGGAGGTCGGGCTGCAAATCATCCTGGGCAACCTGCTCAACAACGCCATCAAGTACACGCCCGAAGGCGGCAACGTGTGGATCACTTACCGGGTCAGCCGCCCGGCGCACACGGTCGAAGTCACCATCGCCGACAGCGGCATCGGCATTCCCGCCGCCGACATGCCTAACATCTTCAACGAGTTCTTCCGCGCGCGCAACGTCAAAGAAACCCAGGTCACCGGCACGGGCATTGGCCTCTCGACGGTCAAGACGCTGGTGCATCGCTATCGTGGCGTGCTGACGCTGGAAAGTGAGGAGGGCCTGGGCACCACTGTCACCGTGTCGCTGCCGCTGGCCTCGAAGCAGACGCCCCGCGAGCTGCTGTGATCGCCCTCGCCTGGGCCTGCACAATTACGCCTGCTCGCTGAAGATCAACTGATCGCCGACCGCCACCCGGTCGAGCAGCGCGGGGCGCGCCTCGATCAGGTAGCGCGCGGGCTGGGCTGGCGCGTAGTAGGGCCGCCAGGGGCGCGCCAGCGCCGTGCCGACCACATGCCCTTCGTCGTCGAGCCACACCGCCGCGATGGGGAAGAAGACGAAAAACATGTGGATCGCCGCACCGCTGACAGAAGCGCGGCGAAACACGAAGAGCAGCCCCTCATCGTCCGGCAGAGGCCGCCGCAGCATCAGGCCGCGAAAATGGCACCAGAAGCTCTGGCACCATCGTGCGCGGGCCAGCACTGCCTCGCCCGTGCTGGCCCGCCGGACAATGCGCATCTGGCTCATCTCATTGCGGCAGGCGCAACACCTGCCCCGCAAAGATCAGGTTCGGGTTGTAGATACCGTTGTAGCGCGCCAACTGGTCTACC
>Ga0334890_1005315_pt1 | contig 10999 bp, 9 predicted proteins | sample GraSluR1_MG_3_FD_207220 | JGI IMG/M metagenome (GOLD analysis project Ga0334890, IMG submission 207220) | Sludge microbial communities from methane-producing bioreactor in Wageningen University, Netherlands - Granular Sludge_31_08-R1 | ecosystem: Engineered > Bioreactor > Anaerobic > Unclassified... | reverse complement strand
GATCATCTCAGGCTCCGATTCCCGCCAGAGCCTCATGGCAGATGTTCCATCATGTGCCCCCACAGTCGCCCGCTACGCCCTGGCGGGCAGGCCGCCGAGGCTCACCGACTCGATCATCCTCGCGGAGAGGGTCCACGCCGCCCTCGTCGAGCTCTCCGACGGCTCGGCGACCTTCACCGGCTGCGACGGGGAGGGACGGCCCCTCGTCGGCCACAAACACGCCTTCATCCTCCCCGAGTCGGTCGAGGCCCTCGGCCGGGGCAGGGAGGGCGAGGTGACCTCCGTCACCGTATACGCCCCCGCGGGCTTCGGCTCTCGGGAGACAGCCGCTCTCGAAAATCTGCGGGAGGTCCGGGGCGACGGGATCGTCGCCGACCTAACCCTCCTCGCCCTCGGCTTTCCCGGCGACTTCGGCGGGACCGATCCGGCCAGGGGCGCCTCCCCCCTCCTCGCCGAGTCGCGGATCTGGACCTCGCGCACCCCCTTCATCCCCACTCGTCACCCCAAGGCGACCCGGGCGGGAGCCCCGAAGCTCGACCGCGCCGGCAAACAGATCGGGAGCCCCGAGCACGAGCTCTTGCGGCTCCTGGGCCTCGCCGGGTTTCCCGAGCCCGTGGCCGTCGAGCCGGTCTCCTCCACCGAGATCGCGGGGGAGCGGGTCGGATGGGCGAGCTTCCGGCGGGCGCGAAACAGCGGCGACGGGAAGAGGGCGGGGTCGGCTGGATACGGCTTTCGGATCGAGTTTGCCGAGCCGGTCTGCGGGCCGGTGGCGGTGGGGTACGGGGCGCATTTCGGGATGGGGGGGTTTGTGGGTGAGGATTATGATTCTATTGAGGCAAAAGATAGTAGTGCAAGCAGAATTGACGATGTGATATATGTAACTAAAAGAATCTATTGGGATGGTGCTTAAAAATGAACGGTCTAGATGACTATAAAACAGATTATTTGTTTCTCCTTGTTGGATCAAATCCACTACCTAATTATGTGACAGCTCTATTGCTGGCGAAAAATGGTGGGAAGGTCTATTTACTTCATTCAGGTGGTGATCATAGCACTAGCGAAGTCGCAGACCGCCTCAAGACTGCAATCAAAAATCGCAGGAAGAAATTGGATGAAGTTTTATGCAGGGAGGTGGATGAGTCTAAAGGGCACATTATATCTCATAGAATGGATGAAATCTTAGGAGAGATTGTCTGCGAAGCTAGCATGGGATTAAACTATACTGGTGGCACAAAGGCAATGGCTGTCCATGTTTATCGGGCAATGGAAAAGAATGGATTCCCTTCATTGGTATTCAGCTACCTCGATGCTCGAACGTTGTCATTGGTGATAGATGGAAAAAGTGAGCCAATAAGATTGAATCCACTTGAAATGGATTGCTCACTTAGTTTAACTGAGTTGCTTTCCTTGCATGGTTACAGTGCACCTGTAATTCGCAAAATACCATTCCAGCCCGATTTCTGTCATGTAGTGGCAAAGACAATCAGTCAAGAGAGAGCATGGAAACAATGGAAGGATTGGACCAAGGACGAGAAGAACTTCCATGATTTGCCAGATCTTGTCCAGTACCCTGAACTCAAGGATATTCGAGATGCATTTGATAATATGTGCAATCAGCAGGCTACGCCCAATCTAGTGGCGAATTGTTTTGGATACAATAGCCTTGTTCAATGCAGTAAGTGGCTAATCAGTACATGGCTTGAAGAGTATGTTTTATCCTGTATCAGCGATATAGCCAAGGAATGCAATATAAATGATTATTGTGTAGATCTAGACCCTCGAAGACAGGGCGCTGATAAATTCAACCTGGATGTAGCGGTCATAAAGGGTTATCAATTGTTTGCAATTTCTTGCATGGTATCAGATAGAAAGCCGAAGTGCAAAGAACATCTTCTTGAAGTTTATGTGCGAGCACGGCAGATCGGAGGCGATGAAGCCCGCATTGGGCTCGTCTGCTGCTCAAACGATCCGCTTGATTTGCAGGAAGAAATCAATGAGACTTGGTTTGGAGAAGGACGAGTTAAGGTATTTGGCATGAAAGACCTGGCCAAGTTGTCATATGAACTTAAAAAATGGTTTCAAACTGCTAATGATTCAATAATTAGGTAAAAAAGGAGAACTTTATGACTCAATACACGCTCACAGTTGTCGATACCACGGGCATCCAAGATTACATCTTCGGCACTAACCAGCTTAAGCAAAATGTAGGAGCTTCCTACCTAGTGGACTGTGCTACTCGGAAATGGGTTGCTGAAAGCTTGCCTAGGCCCAATAACGTAAGAGATCTGGGCACTGCGAATCCCTTCACAGACCTGACCATTGAGGACGATGATTTAGTGGCAGAAGTTGTTTATGCGGGTGGAGGGAACACTATGATAATATTCACTGGCCATGCAGAGGGGGATGCAGTATCTTTTGCGCGCAGATTAACTCGCAAAGTACTTTTAGATGCTCCAGGATTAGAGATTGTTCTTGCTCACCAGGAATTTGATTGGCAAGGAAATGTGGCCTTAGGTGGGAAGAATGGAGTCGTTGGATGTGTAATGGAAAAAATGGCTTTAAAAAAGGCAAATCATCTTGCATCATCTCCTCTGATAGGGCTTGGTGTGACAGCAGCGTGTACCTTCACAGGCCTGCCTGCGGTAGGTTATGATCACAAGAGAAGTAGTCGGCTGATTTCGACCGAAGTGGAGGCAAAACTTAAAGCGGAGCCTCAGGCAAATGATCGCCTAAAGCAGCTCTTTAAATTCAGATGCTGGGAACCGGCCAGAGAATTTAAAGACCTTGGCAGCACTCTTGGCGAGTCTAGCTACATTGCAGTAATTCATACAGATGGTAACGGCATTGCCAAACGCATCCAAGGAATTAGAGATAAATTTGACCGTCCATTTCAGAACCGCAATTACATTCAGGAAATGCGCTCATTTTCGATATCTCTGCAACAAGCTGCTCAAGAATCACTTCAAAGCACTATCGATAAATTGATTCAATCCATCCATTGTGAACGGGGCAATAAGTTCATAGGTCGGAATAATGAAATTGAATTGCAAAACAAGATCCTTCCATTTCGCCCAATCGTATTCGGTGGCGACGATGTAACTTTTATCTGTGATGGACGCTTGGGATTGGGTTTAGCAGCCCATTACTTACAGATGTTTTCAAATCATTTGCTTTCCGACGGTCCAGACGGCAAACCAGCTTATTGCCGTGGCGGCATTGCGGTTGTCAAAACCCATTATCCATTTTCTCGTGCTTATGCTCTGGCAGAAGAATTATGCCGGTCTTCTAAAGAGTATATCAGTAAACGGCAGCATACGCCCTACAACGAAGAAGGTTTGACTGCGATGGATTGGCATTTCGCCGTCAGCGGTCTGGCACGCGATCTAAAGGATGTGAGAGATAGAGAATACACTAAAAACAGATTGGGTGATTTACTCATGCGACCTGTGCGTCTTAGCGATCCTGAAAAAGACTGGCAGTCCTGGGACCGATTTTTAAGAATTGCTAGAGAGTTTCAAAGTGATGACGGTCCGTGGTCAGGGCGTCACAACAAAATCAAGGCACTCCAAAATGCTTTGCGTGCCGGGCCTGCTGGAGTCGAGCAATTTCTTAAGGTTAACGACATTTCTGAGCTTCCGAAAATTCCAGAACGACTAGATATGGCCCAGAAAGGTTGGCAGGGAGACCGTTGTGGCTACTTCGATGCTATTGAAGCTATGGATTTCCTTGTCTCACTGGAAGGAGATTGCAGATGAGCAGATACATTTTGAATTTCATCCTGGAAAGTGATGCTACCTTCGGTCGTGGAGATGGGGTAGCTGGAGCAGTAGACGTAGAGGTGCAACACGATGAATTTGGTTGCCCATACTTGGGAGGTCGCTCTCTTAAAGGACTTCTGGTAAATGAATGTGCAGAGATTTGGGCTGCAATCCCAGAACAAGTCAGACCTCGTTGGGAGAAAGCCGCTCAACGCCTCTTTGGAAGTCCAGGTAGTGGATTGGAAGTGGGAGCACAGGTGACATTCGGAGATGCCCAACTTCCGGAAGATCTTCGCCGAGCAATTGCCTATGATATCCAGAGAAACAAAATCAAAAGAGAAGAGGTGCTCGAGTCCATTACTTCTTTGAGGAGGCTGACCGCAATTGATGAAGATGGAGTGGCGAAAGAACATTCGTTGAGAACTTTTCGTGTGATCCTGCGTAATACGCCCTTTGAGGCAGAGCTGCATTTTGCAGGAGAACCCTTTGAGGACGATCTGGCCCTGCTTTCATCCTGTGTTAAGGCTTTTCGCAGGGCTGGAACTGGGCGAAATAGAGGTCGAGGTCGATTGAGTGCGGAACTCAAAGATAGCTCTGGCGAATCCATTACTGAAAAATACTATGATGTGTTTCGAAAGGACTTGAGCCCATGAATGCTTTGACATTTCAAATTAGAGCACTTCAACCGCTCTTGGTTACGCAGCTAAGCTCTAGCGAAGAGAATAGCTCAATTGCTTTCAATTTCATCCCTGGAAGTGTCCTGCGAGGTGCCCTTATTAACTATTATCTGAGTAAGCACAAAGTCGGTGACGCTGCAGTGGATCCCGAATGCCGAAGACTATTCTTAGATGATTTCGTTCGCTACCTAAATGCATACCCCGTAAATCATCAAGGTCATCGTGGACTTCCAAGGCCGCTCTCTTGGCGAGTCAGCAAAGATGATCAACAAAATTCTAATGCAAAAATATACGACTTCGCAATTGATTTCTGCAAGGATCTTGAGAATCCCGTCCTGCCTTCAGGTGACTTTTGCTGGAAGGATGGGTGCGACGTTCGTATCAATGGCCCAGGATGCTATATCAGTGTTCATAATTCCAGTGAAGATCGCAATGTCAAACGTGAAGAAAATAGCACAGTATATCGTTATGACGCGATTGCCACAGGAGAAGTTTTTGCAGGTGCTATAATAGCTGAAAACATGGATGACCTGCAGATATTGAAATCGCTGATTGATAAAGAAGAGTTCAGCCTTGGTGGTTCACGCAGTGCGGGATACGGTCGAGTCCGCATTGAAGATATTCAAATAATTTCTGATTGGTATGAATATGACGCTAATGATGAAGAGCTTAAAAGCGGAATAGTTATTATGACACTCCTCAGCGATGTTATAGTTCGCGAAAAAAGTGGGCATATCACAACAGATTTGGATTCAGTTTTGGGATGGAGCAAGCAAGAGGCCTTTCAAAAGACGCGAGCGATAGGAGGATTTAATCGCAAATGGGGTCTTCCTCTTGTACAATCGCAGGCTGTACAAGCAGGCAGTGTATTCGTATATCGAGCATCTGAAGTAGATAAAAAATTGTTGAAGATGATAACACAAGAAGGAATTGGGGAGCGACGAACGGAGGGTTTTGGTCGTGTGGCAATTAATTGGCAGACGCAGGCAGAACTACAGCGCCGTCCTAATTTAAGTGATGAGTCATCATCTCCACACACCCTCTCAAAGGAGAGTCAGAGACTAGCTCAGTGTATGATTGAACGCAGATTGCGCATTATTCTGGATCAAAAACTCTTGGATTCTTTAAGCTGGCTAAAAATCGAAAATGCGCCGAAAAATGCGCAACTTTCGCGTCTACGTCTGGCTGTTCGACAAGCTTGGCGAAAGAATGATCCAGAATTGGTAGTCAAGCACCTGAAAAGCTTGAAAGCACCCAAAGCCCAGTTTGAGCATGCACGTGTCGATGAGAAGAAGCTTATATCGTGGCTAATGGAGGGAATTGATCAGCATAAGATCTGGAAGGATTATCTGCAGCCTGGAGAACCTCCTTCAATTGCTGACATAAAATCTGGGGCTACTGAAACAATCAAGACAGAGTATACTATGCGTCTCTTAGATGCACTATTGCAAAGAACAACAAGAGAAAATCGAGCTGAGGATGGAGAAGCATGAAACCCCAATGGCAAAACTCTCGGGGCATTCAGGAAAGGATAATTGTCCACGGAACGCTAGTATTGGATACTCCTACTCACCTGGGCAATGGAGATGCTGAGGGACCGTTAGACATGCCATTGATCCTGGATCCACTTGAAAACAGGGCTTTAGTGACAGGCACATCTATCGCTGGTGCGATGCGAAATTATGTTAGGGAATATTCAGAAGATTTGGCAAAAAAGCTCTTTGGTGATGTATATAAGGATGAGAGCGTTCAGAGCCCACTTATTGTAGATGACGCGCTTGGTGCAAAGCCAGAAGTCGAACTTAGGGACTGTGTGGCAATTGACCCAACAACTCGGACTGCAGAAGGTGAGAAGAAATTTAATATTGAACTCTTGACCGCTGGCACTGAGTTTAATATTTCGTTTGAACTTCAGGTTCTCAAGGATAAAAAGCAGGAATTGCTTGAGGCTTTCGCTGTAGCATTGAATGGCTTGGAAAAAGGCGAGATATATCTTGGAAAACGAAAGCATCGGGGATTCGGAAAGTGTCATGTTAGCAAGTGGATTGTATACCGCTATGATATGACTGATCCCAAGGGGCTAATTGCTTGGCTAGATAATGACCACTCCGGACAACAAGATGGCAAGAAAGACATAGCCTCACTCATTTTTGAAATTCCATTGCGTAAAAATTTTAAAAATGGTACTTGTATCCTTGAAGGAACTTTTATTGTTGATGGATCTATATTAATACGATCTGGTTATGGAAATGCCAATGCACCGGACTTTGTACACTTGAGTTCTAAATATGGCAAGTACAAGCCAATTCTTAGTGGAACGAGTTTGGCAGGTGCTTTACGAGCCAGAGCGTTGCGTATCTCGAATACATTGAGAAAAGATGGTATCAAGATTGTTGACAACATTTTTGGTAATCGAAGATACGAAGACGATAAGAAAAAAGAGCTCACAGCTAGTCGGCTCTGGGTGGAAGAAGTATTAATTAATGATCCTCTTGATTTGGTGCTTACACGTGTAAAGGTAGATCGCTTTACTGGAGGTTCCCTCCCAGCAGCCCTTTTCAGTGAACAACCTGTATTCGGCAGGCTCAATCGAGAGACCACTGTCAAGATTCGGCTCAGATTAAAGGAAGCATCTGCGACTGATATTGGCCTGTTGCTGCTAGTTCTCAAGGATCTTTGGACTGGGGATCTGCCTTTGGGGGGGGAGAGCAGCGTAGGACGCGGTCGGTTAAAAGGAAAATCTGCAACTCTGAGCTATGATGGTGATTCTTGGACGTTCACCCGATTGGATGATAGAACGCTTCATGTAGAAGGTGACAAAGAGAGATTGGAGGCGTTTGTGAGCGCATTTGTAAGGATGGAGTGAAATGGAACAAAAAATAAAAAAACTAGGTTGCCGAGTTCGGCCTCTAGAAATAACAAATTTCTCGGTAGATTTAAGTGGATGGTTCCAAAAGCAACCTAGTGTCGGTGATATGATCTGGTTCTTAGGCCATGCCGATGATGGAGTCATCTGGGGGCGAGTCCAAGACGGAAAGCTGATTACGTCTGACCGTGCATTTAATAGAATTTCTCCTCCTTTGAGGATAAGCACACTCCAACAGGCTCGCATTTTTGGAAGAAATGCGGAAGTTAGAGTTTGGCGAAATGGCGCAGAGTTCCGGGCATGTCTTCTGGAAGATCAACCGGATAACAATGCTGAGGCCTTTGATGAAGAAACCATTCTCTGGGGCAACAACGCAGAAGCGAAAAAAGAAGGTTTTACCCTCATGTCTGATGGGCGTCAAGGCCTGCGCCATGCAGTTCCAATTGACGTGCCAGACTCGGTATTTGGGACAAACTCCAATAAGTTGCGCCCCCTGCGTCTACTAATTCGCCATTATTTGACTTATGATCGAGATGGACAAGCTAGAATTGCCTTAAGCCGTTTAGTGAACTTATATGTGCAGGGTGGATAATATGAATCCAAGACATAACAATCCTACACCTACCCTAAAGGGGAGAGTTGCACTTGCTCCTTACAACTTTGTCCCGCTACCGGAGCAAATTGTTCGGGTAGATTATAAGATCCCCGAACATAACAATTATACCGAGAATACCGGATACCTGGATTGCACACTGACAACCCAGACCCCTACCTACACTCGATCAGCCTTAGATCCTGATTTTTTCGCACGCTGGGGAGACGATATCCAGGAGATAATGAAGGATGATCAAGCTAGAAAGATATATGCTCAGTTCTTACACCTTGATGATGCACAGAGGCCGATAATATTTGGAAGTAGCTTGAGGGGTATGACACGGGCGCTAATTGAAATTGTTGGGTATGGAAAGGTGCAATGGGTGACCAAAAGACATCTTTTCTTCCGAACTGTTGATGACACTGCTGTAGGTAAATACTATCGGAATAGAATGATTGAAAAAATAGAGGGAGGATTTCTGCGCAAGAGTGGCGAACAGTACTACATTAAGAAAAGTCAGGTTGCTCGAATTCATCGGAATGATCTCGGAAATAACGCCAAAATATATGAAGGAAAAGCACCTAACCTAACGCCACACTGGGATGGCAAAACTTCTCAATATGCTCACGTCTGGGTCAAAATATCGGATTCAGATGGCAAATTTGTAAAACAAATCAAATACGAGAAAACTAAAGGATTGCAGGAAGGACGTTTGATCATAACAGGGGATGTGCCTGGCAAGAAAAAGGAATTTGTTTTCCTCCTGACAGAGCCATCTGCTGAAGAGATCGACGTCCCTTATGATCTGATCGAACGATTTCATGATGACGACCAAATTTCCCAGTGGCAAGAAAGGGCTTTTCCTAAAGATAAACCCGACAAAGATTGCCGCCAAAAGAATGGACTATTGCGCGATGACAGTTTCTTGAGCCGGGAAGGAGATCCTGTTTTCTTCATAAGGGAAGATGAAAAGTTAACATTTTTTGGGCGTGCTCAAATGTTTCGCCTTCCTTACCACCATAGTCCTTTTGATTTAATCCCCAAGGATCTCCATCCTAATGCATGCGAAAAAGGAACTGAATCGATAGATATTGCAGAGGCCATCTTTGGCTTTGCAGCAACGGGAAAAGAGACCAAAGGTCGTGCCGGTCGTGTGTTCTTTACGGATGCCATCTGCGATCTCAACCAAGAAAAAGTTTGGCTGCCAGAAGGCGTCATCACCCCAAAAATCTTAAGTAGCCCCAAACCAACCACATCCCAGCACTACCTTGTGCAGGATAAAGAGAAAGGCCACAATCCAGATATTAAGAGCCAACTTGCCCATTACGGCACGCCAACACCCGAAGAAACCGTTATTCGTGGCCATAAATTTTATTGGCATAAACAGGAAGGATTGGCCGCTAATAACTTCAGTGACGAAGATCCTGATTGGTTATCCGATACTCAGCACACTCAAATCAAGCCAGTGGCTGCTAATATAAGGTTTAGATTTAAGGTATACTTTGAAAATCTAACCAATGTGGAACTAGGAGCTCTGCTATGGGTTCTTGACCTTCCCGGAGGCTATCATCATAAGATAGGCATGGGAAAGCCATTAGGGTTAGGCTCAATCGCTATTGAGTCGCGTCTAATCATGACTAACCGCCAAGAGCGCTACTCTAAGCTATTGGATGATAACGGCTGGCATACTGGTGAGGATACAAAGATTTCTGAGGCAAACTTCAAGAAAGATTTTGAGTATTATATTCTGGAGCATATGGATCAAGAAGAGCGAGGTAGTGCTAAAGAAATGTGTCAGTTATCTCGCATCCAGATGCTTCTTAAGATGCTGGAATGGCCAGGGCCAGGTCCAAATCTAACTGAATATATGACTATAAATCAATACAAAGAACGACCTGTGTTGCCAGATCCACTTAGTGTAGGATTAAAAAAAAGCGATTCTTCCTTACCGCCAAAAATGAGTATGGGCGGAATGACTAAAATATCGAAGAGCTACAACTCTATTTCTGCAGATAAATCAGCAGGATTGGTATGGCTTGAGGATACTGCCAAAAAGCTTAAGATTGATCTAGACGGACTTTTAAAAAAGAGGCCAAATGACTTGCCAAAAAGATGGAAGGCAATTCAGGAATCCAAACTAAAGAACGATGTTCTGAAAGAGATAGTTTCGCAACTCAAGTCAAATGGAATATGGAACAATCCACCTACTAAGAAACTTGGTGAGATGGTACAGTTTTTCAAAAATCAAATCGAAGGACAAGACAAGTGATGATGCCTTAAACAAAGCTGTAGTTGACATTATCAACAAACAACTATTATTATTAATATATTATGATATCATCCGCCCCCGTCATCTACCCCATCGGCGTCTCCGCCCCCATCACCCCCACCGAGCCGCTGCCGCCCCTCCCTGAGATCCCCCGAGGGTCCCTCGTCGTCGTAGAGGGTCGAGCGCCGATCTGGCGGTACGGGATGGCGCTCCACCTCCTCCACGGCTCGCCCGCGGCGGCGATCGCCTTCTACGACCCCCGGCTCGGGGCGGTGGTGGTCGCAACCCACAGCCGGGAGTGGGCGGTTGGACAGGTAGTGGATATCACTTTGCCTCAAGCTGATGCGACCAAAGTCTGAAAGGCTGTAATGCCGGTGAATTGAAGCCGGGGTAACGATAATTATATTAGTATATCGCATATAGTGTACGAGGTTTTATGGACCGTTTCGCAGAGCTTGAAGAGAAGATTGTGCCGCTGCTCCGCCCCTACGCGAAGAGGATCGCAGTCTTCGGCTCCTTTGCGCGGGGCGATGAGACGGCAGATAGCGACATAGATATCCTCGTAGATCTGCTCCCTCCGGGCGAGAGGCCTCCCCTGGGCCTCAAGTGGTTCCGCCTGGAAGAGGAGCTGAAACGGATTCTGGGCCGCGAGGTGGAGCTTGTCAGCGAGAGGGCCATGAGCCCCTTCGTCCGGCCTTACGCCGAGAAGGATATGGTGCTCCTCTATGAAGAAGGATGATTCGGTCTACCTTCACCATATTCTGATGGCCATAGACCGGATTGAGGAGTACTCGGAGGGGGTCTCCCTCCAGGAGTTCCTAAATACCGGTATAG
>Ga0334890_1005310_pt1 | contig 11006 bp, 12 predicted proteins | sample GraSluR1_MG_3_FD_207220 | JGI IMG/M metagenome (GOLD analysis project Ga0334890, IMG submission 207220) | Sludge microbial communities from methane-producing bioreactor in Wageningen University, Netherlands - Granular Sludge_31_08-R1 | ecosystem: Engineered > Bioreactor > Anaerobic >... | reverse complement strand
GGACCACTCAAGACCGCATCGATCGTTAAATTCGGCCCTGCTGCCACATTTTCTGTCCCCCAGGGTACATCACCAGCGCCATATCCGGCCGCGATGAGCTTTTCGCGGGTGTTGCCGGAATGGTCAAGGTATGAATTGTACGCCCATCCTTCCGCCACAGCCTGGGCACTGGCCATCAGCACAGGATCAATCACCAGGGCGGCATAGCCGTTGCCATTGCGCAGTTCGTTGACGCGCTGAATCAGTTCGTAGGGATTGGGGACAGGCATGTTTGTCGGCGTCTCATATTGTGCCCCCGCGGCGGGAAGATTACTGAAAAGCAGCAGGCACAGCAACAGGATGGGACTGAATCCCCTGATGACCTTGCGCATCATCGTTTTACTCCATCATAATCCTTGCATCGCAAAACGGGCATAACACGACTCCCTCGCCAACGGACTTTACCGCCTGGGCGTTCTCGGCAACCGGACCGCCGCAGGCCGGGCATTCTGTGGGCAGGCCGCTGGCAGCCACCTGCAGCGGTTCCAGCGGTGGAGGTATCAGATCAGGGGTGCCTTTGTGAGGAGATATATTCTCATCCGGGGAGGTTTTTTCCTCTGGTTGATCGGGAACATCCGGTTTGATGTCTTCATTCAATTCTGGTGCGGGTTGTTCCTGTTCCTCCGGCATCAGGGATTGGATCAGCAGGCTGAGTCCGATCAGGATCAAAATTCCGGGCCAGAAGGCATCCAGCAAAAAAAGGACGCCCAGGCCGATCATCCATACCGCTACCTGCACATTCTTGAGAGATTCTCGTGACCATTTTTGATTCATCGCTTGTTTTCCTTATGCTGTTTTTTGCAGCACTGCCGTGAGATAGCCTGGTCGATGCTGTTCTTGCGATGGGTTCAGCCTGCGCCAGGTATTTTCAGCAACCAGGGCATCCAGAAAGGTGGAACTGAAAAAACGCCGCACATGCCCGTGACAGAAATACATATCCCTTCCAAGCTGCTTCCCCTGACCGTAAAACTCATTCTCTACTGATTTGACCCGCAGGGCAAACCGGCCATTTAATCGTATCACACGATGGATTTCCGAAAAGATGAAAGCTGTGGTTGCGTCATCAAAATAATGCAGGGAGAGATGGGCAAAGACGGCTGAAAACGACTGGTCTGCGAACGGCAGCCCTTGCGGCAGGTGCTGCTGGACAAACTGCGCCTGCCCGGCCAGCCTGTGCCGGGCGGCGTTCAAGGCGCTGCGCGAGAAATCCAGCCCGACAGAATGCATGCCGGCAGCCGCAAAGAGCTGGCAGTCTTCTCCAGCACCGCAGCCGAGTTCCAGTAAGCGGCCGGGCGAATATTCTTTCAGCAAGGTACCAAAATGCTGTGCGAAGGCGCTGGAACGGCCCGAATTGTGTTCCTGTCCGCTAAAGCGGGTGTAGAGATCGTTCCAATGCGCCTGCTGGTCAAACGGTGAGTTTTTCAATGCCATGTTGTCAATCCTTTTCTGGTTTAATTATACGAGAATCCTGGCTGGCTGGCATGATTTTTCAGGGGACCTTGAAAAGGATGGGATTCCCGGTACTTGTAGAGCGGGTCAGATTATTTTTCTCACGCAAAGCCGCAAAAACCACAACAAAAGGTTATGTATAAACTGCTTTGGGATGAATTCCATTCAACCTTGAAAAGGGTGAAATTGCCTGCCAGAAGTTTAGCCAAGCAGCTTTTTTCGTCCGAGGGATTGGTTTGAGGTCAGCCTTTCCAAGGGGTGGTGAAGATCTTGACAATTCCTCAAAACAGGATACACTAATAGTGTATAAAATACACTAACAAGGATGGATAAAATGAAACCAATTCAAGAACAAGCAAATCTTTTTCTGCCCTGGCTGGAAGGCTGGCTGGCAGAACGACCTGAACTGATACTCAGCGAGGCAGCTGCTGACCCCGACGAGATCGCGATTTTCTCGGTGGATGTGATCAAGGGCTTTTGCAACATGGGTCCGTTGTCCAGCCCGCGTGTGGCGGATATTGTGACTCCGGTGGTGTCCCTGATGCAAACCGCCTGGGATGAGGGCGTGCGCCATATCGTTCTGACCCAGGACAGCCACGAGCCGGATGCGGTGGAGTTTGGCGGCTTTCCGCCGCACTGCATCCGCGGCACAGAAGAAGCCGAGACGGTGGATGCGATCGCGGCCCTGCCTTTCTTTGACCAATTGACGATCATTGAAAAGAATTCAATTGATTCCGGACTGAATACCGGGCTGGATGCCTGGCTGGCGGAGCGCCCGCAGATCCAAACCTGCATCGTGGTGGGCGACTGCACCGACCTGTGCGTGTATCAGCTGGCGATGCACTTGCGTCTGGATGCCAACGCCCGCCAGTTGCAGCGGCGGGTGATCGTGCCGGTCAACGCGGTGGATACGTATGACACCCCAATGGCCGTGGCCGAAGAGCTAGGCATTTATCCGCATCCCGGCGACCTGCTGCACGCGACATTTTTATATCACATGGCGGTGAATGGGATCGAGGTTGTGAAAAGTATCGAGTAAAATTTGATTGATTGTAGTGACGACTTTAATCGTCAGCATTTTAAGTTCACAAAGGGCTGTAACGACTTCAGTCGTTACTACAAAATGATGATGAAAAGAATGCATCTCTTCCTCCCCTTGCTTATATTCCTGGCCGCCTGCGCGCCCGCTGCGGTGGAAATGCCCACGCCTGCGTCCAGTGCCACGCAGCAGCCCAGTGCGTCGGTCACGCATACCCTACAGCCTACGGTTACGCCGGAGCCCACGGCAACACCCACCCTCACCCCCACTGCCACACCGGCTGTGCTGGTTGGTGCGGGTGATATTGCCATCTGCGGGCAGGAGGGCGATGACCAGACCGCTGCCCTGCTGGATGACATCCCCGGCGTAGTCTTCACCACCGGTGACAACGTCAATGAAGACGCGACCCTGTATCAATTCGAGACCTGTTTTGATCCCTCCTGGGGGCGGTTTAAGGACCGCATCCGCCCTGCCGCCGGCAACCACGAATACAAAGTTGACCACGCTGCCGACTACTTCGCATACTTCGGCGAGGCGGCGGGCAAGATTCGCGAAGGCTGGTACAGCTATGACGTAGGCGATTGGCACATCATCGTACTCAACTCCGCCTGCTTGTGGGTTGACGGATGCGGCCCCAGCTCTCCGCAGGTGGCCTGGCTGAAGGAAGACCTGGCTGCGCACCCCACTGACTGTACTCTGGCGTATTGGCATGACCCGCGCTGGAGCTCCGGCCTGGGCGGCAGCGCGCACTGGCTGGATGCCTTCTGGCAGGAGCTGTATGCCGCGGGGGTGGAGGTGGTACTGAGCAGCGATGACCACAACTACGAGCGCTTTGCCCCGCAGGATCCGCAGGGCAAGCTGGATGAGGCCTTTGGCATCCGCCAGTTCGTGATCGGCACGGGCGGGGCCAGCCAGCGGCCTTATCAGAAAATTCTTGAGAATAGCGAAGTGTTCAATTCCGGCACTTACGGGGTGCTCAAGTTCAATTTGTACAGCGATCGTTATGAATGGGAATTCATCCCGGTGGAGGGCGGTGAGTTTACTGACTCGGGCAGCGGTGTCTGCCATCCCGCGCCGGAGGCTGTTCAAGAATAACCTGCCTTCAGCTAGAACCAAGTCAACTGTTCAGGCTGCGGTGGCGGGGTGTAACGCGGCACGCGGGTGGCGATGCCGTATTGCTTACACAGCCTGGTGAAGTGCGCTTCAAGGGCGCGGATGTTGGACGGGACATTTTGAGGGCTCTCGCCATAAGCGCGCCGGTATTTCTCGCTTAATCCCGGATAGTGTTCATCCAGTTTTTCGAAATAGTATTCCCGCTGGCGGTCGCGCAGGGTTAGCGCCATCGCGGGCAGGATATAGCTGGCGCCGTGTTGATGGGCGGCTTCAACGATGGCGGTGATATTTTCGGGCGTATCTTCGATGAAAGGCAGGATGGGCATCAGCATCACCCCGGTGGGGATGCCGTTCTCGACCAGGGTTTGCATGGCGCGCAGGCGCGCCGAGGGCAGGGGGGCATGTGGTTCGAGGATGGCGGCGAGGTCATCGTCAGCAGTGGTGAGGGTGAAACTGACGATGGCGAAGACTTCGTTGATCTGCTTGAGCAGATCGAGGTCACGCAGCACCATGTCGCTTTTGGTGAGCATGTGCACCGGGTAGCGCATCTCGGCGATCACTTTCAGCGCCTGGCGGGTGAGCTGGTATTTGCGTTCGATCTGGGTATATGGGTCGCTCATCGCGCCGAAGCCGATGGTGCCCTTGACGCGTTTGCTGGCCAGTTCTTTGCGCAGCAGGGGAATGGCATTCACCTTGACCAGCACGTCGTTAAAATCCTCGATCTGGTAACATTCGCTGCGCGAGTCACAGTAGATGCACTGGTGCTGGCAGCCGCGGGAGATGTTTATGTTGTACTTGACGCCGAACCATGAGTCGGGTTTCTTGCGGTGGGACAACATGGTTTTGGCCTCGATTTCGCGGATCATGAAGATTTCCCTATGCGACTCCCAATGAAATCCGTGCCCAGCCAACCGAAGCGTTTCAGGTCGGTGCGGCCGGTGTGGTCAAAGATGACACCCTCTTCTTCTAGCAACTGGCGCTGTATATTGGTGCCGATGCCGTCTCCATGGGACGAGATGCGCCCCTGGCTGTTGATCACTCGCTGCCAGGGGACGTCAGCATCTTCCGCCCCGATGGCGTGCATGGCATAACCGACCATGCGCGCCGTGCAGCGATTGACCAGTCTGGCGATCTGCCCATAGCTGGCAACCTTGCCCGGCGGGATCTGGCGCACGATGGCGTAGATTTGCTGGTAAATCGATTTGGTCATAGGATTATTTTAACCGATGTAGATTCCAGTTATATAAGAAGAGTTTTTGAGGAAAGGAATTATTTTTCACGCAAAGCCGCCAAGACGTCAAGTTTGGATTGTAGTGTTTGTTTGGTAGTTTTTTATAGATTGTCAAATAAGTGCAAGATGCGGCAAGTCAAAATTGTGATAAAAAAAAACAAAAGTATTTCTTTGCGCCTTTGCATGAGACAAAAAAGGAATAGTCATTCACAGGATTTGTTCAGGGCTTCACCACCTCATATAAATACAATCCGAGGGTTTCGTCCTCATCTATCAATCGCCAGCCGGGATAGGAATAGTTGTGTGAGACGACGCGCGTGCCGGGGTGCAGTTCCCCGTCCAGTTTGTTGAACAGCTTGTTGTTGGTATTTTGCAGCAGGTAGGTGAAGACGATGTCTGCCTGGCTTAAATCCTGCTCGAAGAAATTGCCGAGTTTGACGGTGATGCGTTTGCGCAGTCCGAGGATAGTGATGAGGATTTGCACCAGGACGAAACGCAGCGGATCGATCTCGATGCCCACGGAACGGGCCTGGAAGCGCCGCGCGGCAGCGATCAACACTCGCCCATCGCCGCAGCCGAGGTCATAGACGACTTCATCTGCCTGGACGTTTGCCATCTCCAGCATGCGCAGCACTTTTTTCTGCGGTGTCGGCCACCAGGGTGCACCGGTCAGACCGGGCCACTGGATGGATAGCAGAAGGAGGGTAGTGATGATTACAAACAGCAGGGTAGCGGTCAAATAGTCCATTGGTTTTCCCTGATGGATAGCGAATGATGATGGTTAAAGTATACAACCAGTGAGCAGGAATAAGGGAAATCGGACGCTGCTACGTTCGGCAAGTTCAGGGCGCGGGGTATAAAAAAACACCAGCCGAAGGGTAATTTGGCTGGTGAAATCGTTGATTTTGAAGGATTTTATTCTGCGGTGTAACTGAACCAGGCAGAGCCGCCTTCAACAGGTATGCCGGAGCTGGTGACCAGCGCCCAGTAAGTGGTATGGACGCGTAAGTCTTCGGAGCCAAAAGCGCCCAGGCTGAAATCTGCTTTTTCGCCAGGGGCAACCGTACGCCCCAGGGGGATCGAAGTAGTGCTAGTGAAACGGTCGCCGCCGACATAGACGAGGGCGTAGCCGGGGTCCCAGGTAACTTCGCCAATATTTTCAAAACCAAAGCCGATGTTGAAAATTTCGTTGGGATAGAATACCCGGCGGTTCTCCGGGAAGGTGTTGGCGTACAGGAATTTGGCCTGATTGCCGGACGGTTTGGGGGTGGCAGTGGGGCCGGGAGTGGGGGTTTCGGTGGGGATGACCACGGCTGTGTAGGTGGGGTAAGGGGTGTAGGTTGGCGGTGGAGTGAAAACGGCTGTCGGGTTGGCCTGCGCATCGGCGGTGATCTCTGCGACAACGGTCTGGCGGGCGATGGCTTGCAGCACAACGGGGTCAGGGGTAGGTTCGGCAGGGGTAAAGACACTGCACGCTGAGAGCATCAATGAAAGGGTGAGGATCAGCGCTGCGGCTGACCAGAATTTTTTTGAGAACATGCAACCTCCAGGTGACAAATTTACTTTTGAAGCGAATAACCTGCATATTGTACTATTAAATGGGTATGCGGCCGGATGGGATTCTGGGAGGAATGGAAAAATTGTTTATGAGGATTGCCAAGAGTGACTCCAAATAAGGCGGCGGACAGGTTTGTAAACCTGTCTTTACATTTGCAAGGGTTTCACCTGACCTATGTTAAAATTCTTGCATGACCAATACCATTTACTTCGGCGATAATCTGACGATCCTTAAGGATCTTCCATCTGAATCGGTGGACCTGATCTATATCGATCCGCCATTTAATACCGGGCACGCTCAGGCGCGCACGCAGATCAAGACGGTGCGGGACGAGGATGGTGACCGGGTGGGTTTTGGCGGCCAGAGTTATCGTACCGAGTCAATCGGCAGCCGGGCGTATGCAGACCAGTTTGATGATTTCATTGGTTTTATTGCCCCGCGGCTGGAGCAGGCCTACCGGTTGTTAAAGCCGAACGGTAGTTTATATTTCCATATTGATTATCGTGAGGTGCATTACTGCAAGGTGCTGCTGGACAGCATTTTCGGACGAGAATGTTTCCTGAATGAGATCATCTGGGCGTATGACTACGGCGGGCGTTCGCGCAAGAAATGGCCGGCCAAGCATGACAATATCCTCTATTATGTTAAAGACCCCGCAAATTACACCTTCAATTATGAAGAAGTGGCGAGAATTCCTTATATGGCCCCCGGCCTGGTGGGAAAAGAAAAGGCCGCCCGCGGGAAATTCCCGACAGATACCTGGTGGCATACCATCGTGGGCACCAACTCCAAAGAGAAGACCGGCTATCCTACCCAGAAACCGGTGGGGGTGCTGAAGCGCATTCTGCAGGCATCTTCCAGCGAGGGAGATGTGGTGATGGACTTTTTCGCCGGCAGCGGGACGATTGGTGATATATGCCTGGAGATGGGGCGTCAATTTATCCTGATCGATAATAACCCGCAAGCAATAGAAGTGATGCGGGTACGTTTCGAGGGGAAAGAGATTGAGTGGGTTGGTTGCGGAAAAATGAAATAGAAGTTTGGTTTACTGATAAATTGTTTCACAGTTGCTGAACGTATCGTTGCCGCCGCCGCCGTAGCAGATATCAATTCCCGCGCTGCCATCAATGTTATCATCTCCAGGCCCGCCGAGAATGATATCGTTTCCCCTGGATCCAATAACCGTGTCGTTTCCGCCTCCTGTTACAAAGCAATTGGGCCCATTCCCCCATGTAATCAGCCATCCCCCAAAGTTTTCTCCGGCATTGGTACCCAGAATAAGTGTATTTCCAGGGTAAACATATAACCAAGGCCAGAAGCCGCCAACACTGATGCTGTTCAGGCTGGATGCAATCGAGGCGCATTCTGGCGGCGCTTTGTCGGCGATAGTGATCGGCCTTTGCGAATCGCCGACATGGGTGACCGGCACGCTGTTGGCAGCTGACAGGGCAGTGAAGGCGCTGAGTGAGACGAGCAGGACCAGCGAAGCCATGAATACCCTCGGCCGCAGCAGTTTTTTGATCACCGGCCTGCTCCATTTTCTAACTCCAGGTCAATCAGCGTTTGACCGGATTCCAGTTCCCGGGTGATTTCGTTGACGGTGAGCGGCGGGCGGACGAAAAATCCCTGCACTTCGTCACAGGCATTGACCTGGAAGAAGCCTAATTCCTCAGGGGTTTCTACGCCCATAGCGATCACGTTGACTTTGTGGGCGCGGGCATTTTCGAACCATTGCTGGGGGCTGTTTTCTGCTCCCGCGAGGATGCTTTTCTGGAGGACAGCATAGTTGACCTTGACCTGGCTGGCAATCTCCGGGGTGTTTTCGAGCAGGTTCTTGTGGCGGCTGCTGATGGTGATGCCGACGCCGATGTTGCGCAGTGATTTCAGGTTTTGCAGGATGTCGATATCCAGGCTGAACTGGTCTTCCGAGATATCAATTTGCAAGGCGTCAGCGGATAAATTGTTTTCCAGCAAGGCGTCTTCAACCATGTCTGCAATATTTGGCAGGCGCAGTTGGCTGGATGAAATGTTGATCGCCATGGGAAAATGCGGGAAACCGGCATCCCGCCATTGGCGCAGCTGTGCGCAGCCGGTACGCAATACCCAACTGTCGATCCAGCCGATCAGTTTGCCTGCTTCGGCTTCCGGCAAAAAGGACATCGGCATCAGCAAGCCGCGTTCGGGATGATTCCAGCGTAACAAGGCTTCCACCTGGGTGATTTTCCCGGTCTTCAGCGAGACGCCAGGTTGATATTGCAGCATGAATTCATTGTTTTCAAGCGCGCGCAGCAGTTCCTGCTGGAAATCATTGTCACCACTTGCCAGGCTGTACTGGCGTTCCATTTGCCGGCAGCGGTAGACAACGCCATTGTCGCGCACATAATAATTGACATACGGTGGGTCTTTATGGAAGAGGACGGCGCCGCCATAGCGTTCGACAAGCTGAACCAGTTCTCCCAGATTGTCCAGGTCTACCACGCGGTCGTTTTTCCCGAAGGGGCTGGTGCTGACGCTCAGCATGTGTTCGCCGATTTGCAGTCTGGCCCACAGACGTTCGTCACTGGATTCAGCTTCCTTGAAGACAAATATTGCCAAACCGGCGCCGGTTGCTGCCAGGGCAAGGCAGACAATGGCAATCACCCGCGCAGCAGGAATGGGCAGGGGATACTGGAAGATATTGATCACGTTGGGTACTATTTTATCTCTGGACAAAATACCGAGCGTGCCGGGTTTGAAAGGATCCTGGTTTTCGCCGAAGTTTTGATTGAGATAGACTTGCTGTGGGGCAATGACAAATTCCAGGGCAGGGGCAAAGCTGTCTTCCAGGATTTGGCCGTCCACCACGCCGTTGACCGTCACGGCAGGGATCAGGCTCAGATAGTAGGAGGATTGCGCCGCACCGGTGGCTTCCTGTTTAATGTCGATCAAATCCTGCGCAGCACACACGTCCAGCACCTGATTGGTATGGAAACTGCTGCCTTCAAAAGGGGTAGATGCGCTGATGGGGATGATGCGATGCCAGCCGGAAGTATCGCGTACTTCGGCGTTGATCACATAACTGCCGCCGCCTGAAAAAGGTTTGGGGGTGTGCAGGCCATAATCGAAGGTGAAATTGACCGTGCAGCCCAGGACGGGGAAGATGGGATCGCCGCTTTCAATTTTCCGGGAATCGTAAACTTTATCGGTGGCGCTGCCGCTGTAGGTGAAAAATCCTGTCTGCTGGTAGAGGGTTTCGTCGCTGATCTTGCGCGTGGCAGGCCGGGTGAAGGCAAACGCACCCAGCAGGATGCCGCCGGCGGCCAGAAGATAGATCACGAGCCAGAAATTGTCTTTCCAGTCTGCCAGCAATTCCCCCATGGTGGTGAATAATGAATGGAAAAATGATTGCTTCTTTTTGGGTTTGGAAATTGCTGTGGTTTGTGCTTCATCTGATTCGAACATGGACATTCCTATCACTACTGTACTTAACCCCGCTATGAGTGCCAGAATCCAGGGCTGCCTGAAGGCCAAGAGAATTTTACCAGCACCGGGAAGATGAAACCAGTATTTTCCGGTCAGGTCTGCGCGCCGGGGTTCGTAAGGGTCAACCCAGTCGTTGTTATCTCCCTGAAGGAGGTAACGATCCAGGTCTCGGCCGATGATGCGGTGGATGACGGTGCCAATATTGGGGTGTTTGTACGTAACGATGTCGCGCACTTCGTATTCTGGCTGTGATCGCAAAAGCACCAGGTCGCCTTTGTAAAACACGGGTTCCATGCTGTTGCCATCGACGATCACATAGGAGGTCTGCCCGCCCATTTGCATGGGGACGAGCAGCACCCAGGCCAGGGCCATGATGACGACGCCAATGGCGGCACGCAGGGTTTTGAGGTGGAAAAATCGTTTGAGCGCTTTCACAGAAGTTGTCCCCTGGATAAAAAGATGGGCGCAGCCACAGATTGCAGCCGCGCCCATGATTGTATCAAATGTGATTAGTCAGCTGCAACTACACGTAAGAGATCAGCATCCAGGGCGGTAACCGCGCCAGCGACGTTGCAAGTCACAGCGCCGGAAACGTTGGAGCAGGCATCAATCCATATGCCGCCATCAACCAGTTTGATTTGTATATCAGTGGCAGTGTCAGGGCTAATGTCAAAGGTTACGGTTTGGATCGTGTCAGGATTGGTGGTGTTCAGCGCGTAATGGACATTGGTGATTTCGTACCCGCTGATGACTTCGTCGCCATCACCTGCGTTTGAGGTGGGTACGTTGTTGGCTGCGGCGAAAGCGAAGGTGGCAACGGTCAGGATCAGAGCGATCAGGATAATGCCGGAGAGACGATGTGATTTTTTCATAGTTATTTCCTTTTTCTGTAAATAGGGTTTAATGTTTCTCATCTGGATTTAATATACATTATTTTTTTATTTTTTTGCCTTGCATTTTTGAAAGGTAAGAAGGATTCACAAAAATTTTACGAGGATGATTTAAACTCTGATGTTACGCAAAAGAGGCAAAAATCGGGTAATCTTAAGGCATGGACAAAGAAAACTTGGAACTGTACACAGATTATTTGATAAGCACCTTTGGATACGCAACAG
>Ga0334890_1005302_pt1 | contig 11030 bp, 7 predicted proteins | sample GraSluR1_MG_3_FD_207220 | JGI IMG/M metagenome (GOLD analysis project Ga0334890, IMG submission 207220) | Sludge microbial communities from methane-producing bioreactor in Wageningen University, Netherlands - Granular Sludge_31_08-R1 | ecosystem: Engineered > Bioreactor > Anaerobic > Unclassified... | reverse complement strand
TTCCATATCTTTGACTAAATCTCCAAATTTTTTGAGAAGATGATCAACTGGTTGGGTTGAAATCATATCTACCCCAGCTGCCTTGAGTATTTCCACGGGATAATCAGAGCTTCCTGCTTTTAGAAAACTCAGATATTTATCAATAGCATCTGGTTGATCAGTAAGGATATTATTGAGAAGTTCATTGGATGCGGCAAGAGAGGTTGCATATTTAAAGACATAAAAATTCATATAAAAATGGGGAATACGAGACCAGCCGCGACTGGCTAATTCTTCAACGATAAAATCCGGACCGTAGTATTTTCCCAATAGCTCTTTCCAAGCATCACTGAGATATTTATAAGAAAGCGCTTCGCCTTTTTCTATTCTTTCATGGATTATTTGCTCAAATTCTGAATACATAACCTGGGTATAGACCGTGCCCCGAATGTTTTCGATCAGTTTGTCTAAAAAATATAATTTTTCATCATCATTTTTTGCGTTTTTGATGAGGTATTCTAACATGAGGTTTTCATTCATGGTTGAAGCGACTTCAGCAGTGAAAATTGGTGTTTGAGAATTTACATATTTTTGACTGCTATTGGTGTAATGAGAATTCAGAGCATGACCCATTTCGTGAGCAAGGGTTAGCATGGAATCGGCAGTATTGTCATAATTCATTAAAATATAAGGATGAGTATCATACGCGCCCCAGCTGTAACCACCGGTTGCTTTGTTTTCGGTTTCATACACATCAATCCATCGGTTCTCAAACCCTTTTTTTAACATATCCAAATATTCTGGTCCCAAAGGTTTTAGTCCTTCTAAAAGCTTTTGTTGGGCTTTTTCATAAGAGACCGTAAGTGTATAATCTGCCACCAGGGGGACATACATATCAAAAATTTGAACCTGGTCCAGTTGAAAGACCTTTTTTCGCAATTGAACATATTGATGGAGATAAGAAAGATTATTATTCACCGCTTGAATGAGGTTATCGTAAACTTCTCTTGGAATATTTTCGCTAAAAAGTGAAGCTTCAAGCGAAGAATCATATTTTCGAGCCTGGGAATAAAACCAGTTCTTTTTAACTTCTGAATTTAAAGTAGCAGCTAAAGTATTTTTGGATTTATCATAGGAATTTAGAATTCCTTCATAAACCCGCTTGCGGAATTCTCGGTCAGGGCTTTGTAAGTATCGATAAAAAACTCCCTCGGAGAGTTGAACTTCTTTACCTTTATCATCCAGAACCTTTGGGAAAATCATATCCGCCTCAGTTACTTTATCGAATATTACTGAAGGAGCACTTGCCATATCTGATGCTTTGGCTAACAATTCTTCTTCAGGTTTAGAAAGAGTGTGAGGTTTTAATTTTAACAAGGCATCTAAAGTATGACGATAATCGCAAAAAGCTGGATCCTCCATATATCCTTTGAGAACTGATTCTGGTTGGCTTAATAATTCTGGCCTTATAAAAGATACCGTTGCTGCAGCTTGGGAATAAAGAGTTTCAGCTCGAGAACTCATTTCTGAAGCAACGCTATCATCCTGGTTTTCATCGGCTTTCATATAGGCATAAACGTATAATTTTTCTATTAATCGGAAGAGTTCGTCGTTGAATTGTAAACAGGCGAGAACGTTTTCAGCCTGGCTTAATTTATCACGGAATTCCTCCATCTTGGGAAGGTATTCATTTTGAATCTTGGCAAAATCTATTTCCCATTCTTTTTGGTTGGAATAAATATCACCCAAGTTCCATTGGTATTTTTCTTCAATCTGTCCTCTTGACACAGGTCCCTCCGCTGCTAATGCATTAAAATGTATTGTACCGAGAATAAGAAATGAACCAATAAGGCAATAGATAAGGGAAAGTAATTTTTTATTCATATTCAATTGGCTCTTCGCCTCCGCCTCCTTTTTTAAGGAACTAATTTATGCTAATTTATTTTAAACAATTAATCAATGCTGAAAATGGGGTAGCTGAATAATCCTGGATCTTATAATTTTAAAAATATCTCCAAGCATGACTATTTTAGACAAATCTCCAATAGAGCTTAAAAATATGTTTTAAGATTGCTTAAGGTACTGTTATGTAGTAAATTGAATTTAATTAAGCAAATCAAAAAAGGAATTATTTTAAAAATTGGTACAAAAGGCTATTGATAAAAGAGAATTGTTTTCGTAACCTATTAGAGTGTTAATTATCTTAAAATTCTTTGCAGGTCTAATGATACATCAATAGAAAGATATTTATAATTATTTTATGAGTTTAACCGATATAATATAAATAGTAATTATATTTAGGAGGTGATTTAATGTTACAAAAAAGTCGTATTATTTTTCTTATCGTTAGTTTAGTAGCAATTTTTACATTATTGCTGGGGTGTACTCCACCCTCACCAACACCAACACCGACACCGCCTGATGATATTGACAGGGCTCGGGACCTGGCTATTGCGAAAGCAAATGATGCCGGGAATGAGGTTCCAACCAATATTACTAACTGGACCAGGCAAACTATACCGGCAACAATGCCTGGAGGGACTATGTTGGTGAAATACTCTGGAGTTTCAAATGGAAACTGGTATATTGATATTTCCTATACCTCGGGATTGTCATTGGAAAATACTGATTATTCTGTAACGATTCAGTTTGATGGTATGCCAGCTATTTGGACTGGGACAATAACCTATGAAGAGTTGTATCCAATAGTATATTAATAAAAGAGTCTTTCATTTTTTCCTTTTCAATGAAGAGACATTTTATTTTATTCTATTGAATACATAGAAAATTAATAAAGCCCGGATTGTTTCACCCGGGCTTTATTAATTAAGGTTGTACGCAAATAGATTAGTGCTTTTTTAGATACTGATACACAGCACAGTTATTTAGCTGCCCCTCAACTTTTTGACGAATCTCTTCTTTATCTTTTAGCAGATAATTTTGATCAAAAAATGACCAAGCGTTTTCTTCTTGATTTACGTAAATATATGGAATAACAACCTGCAGAACGCTCGATAGATATTCTCCAGTGCTATCGTCATAAGAATCTGGGTTGGCTTTTACTTTGGATGTATATTCTTGGCAATATTGAATATTCTCTTCAATATCCTTTAATAGATAATCGGCAAAACGGGTATTGGCAGGAACGAATTGATTTGAAGATTCGTCAAAAGCAAAAACTACTGCTGGTAAAGGTGAATAGGCATGGGGCATGCGATCAAAATAATCGAAGGTTAACAAGGTTTGAATAAACTCAGAATTCCCATCCTTATTAATATCTTCTATCACTATTCCATATCCAACCGGATATTTTTGACTATCGTAAAGAATGGTTATTGGAGAAGATAGCTCAATAATCCAATCACTCCAACAGCAATGGGCGCCACCAGAAAACTGCTCGATAACCAATTGTTTATCCCGGTTAACAATGAATGGGTAAAGACCGAAAATGGTCATATCTTCAAGGTAACCGTTTTCAAAGCGCATAATCACTTCATTGTTTCTTTTCAGGACCGCACTCCATTGTTCATCTTGGGGTCCAGGGATTTTTTCAATGGAATAATCATTAATGGAAAGCGATTTTGTATTATGAAATATCTTATCGAGAGTATTTATCTCCTGTCCAAAAACGATTTCTCCCAAGAACCCCATGGAAACATAAAGGAATAAAACAGAAATCAATATTAATAGATTTTTTTTCATCTATGTTCTCCTTGTTACTTCTTGCCTTTTTTAGCCTGATTAAGCCAATATTGAGCATTTTTATCTTGGGGTTGCAAGGTCAGATATTTTTCCAAACTTTTCACCGCTGCAGCATAATCCTCATTTTTCAATTGGCTTATTCCAAGCCAATAATAAGCGACCTCTAAATTGGGATTTTCTCTAATTGCAGCCTCAAAAAGTTGAATGGCTGGTATATATTGATTTTGAAGATAGGCATTTTGGGCTTGTTCATATATGTCCCAGGCTTCTTTCCCGTATAATCTCCAATTTTGCATTTTGTTGAGGAAGTACTGAGCTTGAGTATTGCTTGGATCAAGCTGAATTACCTTTTTCCAAGCCCAAATGGCTTCATCAACCATGTTATTCTCCTGATAGGTTCGAGCTAACCAATACCATGCCTTAGTAAAATTTGGCTTAGCTGAAGTTGCATCAATAAAAAATTGAATAGCATCACCATAGCGACCAGCTTGGTACAGATTATATCCTTGATCAAACATGGTTTGAGCATAACCATCAACAGTATTCTGATCTCCATAATCTATTTCAACCGTATCAAGAGCATAAACCGACCCGGAGAAAATAAAAAACAACAAGAATAGACTTAACAGAAAGCACGTACTCATATTTTTATTCATGATATTCAACCTCCTTTCAAAGGATATATTGGAATATTAACATATTTTATAGTTTTGAAACAAAAAAATACATTTTTGTGTATTTATTTCTAAGATTAAGATTGTTTTTACCTTCTGATTTTTTATTAACCATTTTCTTTTAACTTTGTTCCTGAGAGATTGTTTTAGATCAATTCTAATTTTTATATAACCAAAGAAAAGATAATAGAAAAAAAATTTAACTTGACTTTAAAAGAAAATTAAATATGATTTGAATTTGAATGTTCCTATAAAAATGTTATTATTAAAGTGGTTTAATAAAATAGGAGGTCGTTTGAATGAAAAGAACTTATTGGATTGTTATGGTCATTTCAGTTTTATTACTTACTCTTACTATGTCTGGTTGCTTATGGAAGGCTCTCAGCAGTGGCTCAGGTAGCGCAACCCCGACTCCGTCCCCCACTCCAACACCAACGCCAACTCCAACACCAACCCCAACCCCGACTCCAACTCCAAACTCTGGCCTAACCTGTACAACCTGTGATACCTGTGCTACATGTACTCCAACTCCAAGTCCAACCTGTACAACCTGTGATACCTGTAATACTTGCCCAACACCAACACCAACCTGTAATCCTTGCACAACCTGTAATCCTTGCCCAACCCCAACCTGTGATCCTTGCCAGACCTGTGATCCTTGCCAGACCTGTGATCCGTGTTGTAATCCTTGTTAAAACTGTAGCCTGTAATAATTGTATTTTGGACTAGAAAAAACTAAATAACTAGTTAATAAATAAATAGGATAGGCTACCCTAATGCATAGTTATAGTGACTACAAAAATTATAGTGACCTATCTTTTTTATTTAAAATGTTCTCAATATTTATGCTGAATGTTATTCTTTGACAATTTTTTATGAGTTGACCTTGTTAATAGATTTCGGTATTCAGTGATAATGAAAATGGTTGCCCCCTCACCCTAACTCTCTCCCACCAAGGGGCGAGGGGAAAATTCCTTACTTCAACCGTTCTCCATTCTTAATTTTTATCTTACTCACGATTCGCTATTCACAGTTTTTAGGATTGAGATTCCCATTTTATTTTGCTCCTCACAAAGATATTCAACCAATACCATTAGCTCCTTTTTTTGCTAATTCATCAGCACGCTGGTTCCATAGATTACCAGAGTGACTTTTTACTTTTTGCCAATGAATTTGAATTGGAGAATGGTTAATAAAATCAGTGTAATTTTTTGTCAAGCTTATATTGGTTTTCCAATCTCCAGTAACCCATTTCTGAATGCCCCAATAATCAAAATATATAGTAATTTTTGTTATGTTTTCTTTTTGGCACCATTTGACCACTTGGATGACAGCAAAAAGTTCTCCTCCTACTTGGCGGGAATGACTAAATTCTTCAGGTACCGAACCAAACAATTCGCTTTTAACCTTATTTTTATGAATAATAACTGCTCCGTATCCAACCTTATGGTTATAATACGACCCATCGACGTAAGCTTCCCATTCATTCATTGAAAAATTCCTCACTCTTTTAAATTTGTTCATTTATCAATGTTCTATTTCCTTGAATATCTTTAAATTAAATCAGGTGTAATTATTCCATCTTTAATATGATAAAAAGTAACCGGTATGGATTCTAAATTAAATAAAGACTTTGCTTTTTGGATGATATTAACGGTTTCAGGATGACAAGAGAAAAGAAATATTTGATTTTCTTCAGAAAATTGAAGAATAATTTTTGTAGTATTAACTTGTCTGGATGGGTCATAATTTACCAAAATATCATCTAAGAGAATGGGGAGTGGTTCGTTCTTTTGACCAAAATCCAATGCCAGACCGAAACGGATAGATAAATAAACTTGATCAGCCAAACCGCTACTCCATTCTTTTTCTTTTTTTCTCCGATGGTTCTGCTCTTCCAAGTAGATTGTTTGGTTATCAACTGAGCTGAATAGATGGTAACGATGATTGGTTATCTGTTGAATAAAATGCTGAGCTTCTTGGATAACACGTGGTTGTCGACTTTGTTCATAAATATTTTGGGTTTGTTTTAAGAAATGGCGAGCCAAAACTAAGGTTGTCCATCGCTTTAGATAATTGTTCAGCTTTTCACGGTGAAGACGCTCTTCGAAAAGAAGTTCTCCCTGAGTTTGGTTGTTTTCCAAATAGGTCATTCTTTCAATAATAGCTCCTTTTTCCTGCTCATCTTGACCAATCTTTTGAATGAGGTTATTGAGTTCCTGCTCGAGGGATCTTTTTTCTTCATGAAGTTGGAGAACATCGGTTTTCTGTAGCTCTTTGATCAATGAATTGAGCTTTTCTGGTTTTTCAGCAATGAGCAGAAGACTTTCCTTTGTTTCAATCATTTCTTTTTGAGCAGCGAGCCATTTTTCGTGAGCAGCGGCAAAAAGTAGAAAATTTACTTCATCATTAACCTTTATCAAATTATAAAGATCTGAAATTTCCTTTCTCTTCGATAAAAGTTGTTCTTCAATTATTTTCTCTTCCAGTTTTTTTTGCTCGATTTGCTCTCTTAGTAAAAGATATTTTCTTTTTCTTTCTATAGCTTCAGCATAATAGGAATGAAGACGATCAAAGCTGGAAATATCCACTTCGTTTTTGGTGGGTAAATCTTCGCATAATTGAAGAAGACTTAATAGTGAAGACCGAGCTTTTTCTAAATAATTAGAGTTCTGAATTTCTCGCTCTTCTTCGCTGAGCAGATGGAGTTCTTGTTTTTGAGCGTTTTCAATTAATTGCTGGAAAGCCTGGAAATCATCCGGTTGGATAACGGTTGGGAATCCGTTGTCAAATAACCAAGCTAACCAATTCTCCCTCATTTGTTTTTTTTCTTTTTCAGCTTCAGCAAGGCTTTGCCATAAATCATTTATCATTTGCTGGGTTTCTTGTTGTTTTAAAATTAGGCTATCCTGTTCTTTTTTGAGCTCTTGACGTTTCAAGAAGTCCTCTAATTCTTTTTCAAATTGGATTTCGAAGCTTTCCAATTCGTTATAGCTGAAAAATTTCTTGGAAAAATACTTTTGACTCACTTCATCAATTTGACGGTTAATTTGCCTAGATTGCTTATGAAGCCTGATAATTTCTTCATGAATTTGATCTATTTCATCCTCATATTTATTTAAATTGGATAATAAACGTTTTCTCAAATAGTGTTGTTTATTATGATAATTATAGAAAGTGATAAAAATCATTATTGAACCGCTTAAACTGAGAAGCAGTAGCCATTCTTTAGGTATTTGTTGGTTGATTGAGGGAGAAATAAAGTAAATTAGCATTAATGGTAAAAATGAAATGGCTACCTTTAACCAAAGAGAAAAAGGTTTTGATATCTCTTGAGATTTACCCAGTATTTCTTCATAATGATTTTTGTGCTCTTTATCTTTTATTTTCAATTGAGTCATAAGAAATTGATTTTTATCTAACTCTCGGAAAAGGGAATGAAGTTTTTTTAAAGCTTGTTTTTTAATTTGAAGATCATCTGAGTTTATAAAAAGGGGAATCGTCGGTCGAAATATCCTTTTATTAATTAAATTAATATGATGAAAGAAGTTTTTCTTTAGTTCTGTTTTTGTATTCAATTCGTTTTGGAGGTACTGAATTTTTTCATTTATTTTTAAAAAAGATTTTTTGTAAAGTTCAACGGTTTTTTGAGTTTCAGGAGTGATTATGGTTTTTTTGAGTTTATCACGATTCCATTCGAGACCAAGGCTTGATAGTTTTTGCACAAGGTCGTTTTTTAAAAGCAGGTTTTGTTTTTTTAAGCGAGCATGTTCTTCAAGGAAGGAGAGGTACTTTTCTTTTTCTCCAATACAAAGCTCTATTTCATTTTGGTGTTGGATAATTTTTTCAAAACCAAGTGATTTTTCTATTTCAATTTTAATATTTTCTATAGCTTGATTCACATTTCTCTTTTTTAATTCCAACCCTTCAATATCGCTTTTAATCTTTTCTAACTTTTTCAAACCTTGATCTGGGAAAAATTGAGCGAATCTAAATTTTTCTTCATTTTGTTCGGCTTTTTTGAATCGAATCCAAAAATTTCTGGTTTGTTCTAAATTATTAATAAGCAACAAACGTTCTCGAATAGACTGTTCTTCCTGGCGGTTTCCCTTAATTGTTGCTTCGATGATTTCCAATTTTTTTTGATTTTCAACATATTGAGATGTTTGTTCGCGTAAGGATTTAATCTTGTAGTTAATTTCATTCAGATTTTGCAATGTTTGGTTAATAATGGGGATTCGTCCTTTTTTGGTAAGGAGATTGTCGAGTTCTCGATCAATTTTTTTTAAAAGTACAGGAAAAGAGGTTGCTCCCAACCCGGTACCTGCAGAAAAAAGACGGCTTTTAATATTTTCTTCTGACAAAATATCAAGACCTTGTAAGTCTTTTAAACCAATTGCAAAGATGCGTTCATAGGTTTGACGATCGATATTTCCCAATGAATTTTTAAAGATACTGGAATCAATAGTATTCTCGTGTTTATCTTTTATTGTCCATTTTGAACGATTCCATCCAATATAAAACTCACGACCATCTTTCATTACAACAATCAAACGACCACCATGCGTACCGTTTCCAACAGGCAAATATTCTTTCCGTTGTTGCTTATGGGAAGAAAAACCAAAGAGGCTCGTGCGAAGAAATTCCATAAGGGTGGTTTTTCCACTTTCATTATTCCCAATTATTACAATTAGACCCTTGAGTAGGTTATCCATCCCTTGCTGGTTTATTATGCCAAAACCGTCACAATATATACTTCGAATTTTCATATTGTTTTCACAAAATTTTCCATTAGTTTAGTATTTTTCATTACGCAGTAATTCTTCCAAGCCGAATAATTCGGCTTCTTTAAGAAGATCGAGACTATTATTATTTAAAATAGCCTCCATTTCATGACGAATAGTATTCCATTCTGGTCTGTGGGCAAGTATTGTTTTTAAAGTTTTTTTAAGGTCAGGTTCTTTCCTGGTCTTATCAATGGTCCGCAAGAAGTCACCAATAAAATCATCAATCAAGCGTCTTTGTTCGATATTGATCGGGGGTTGAGTTTGAATGAGGACAGATTCTATCCAAACGAACGAATTTTTTTCATTTTCTCCTTCACGAAGATGGGCAGTTAAATCTTTATCGGTATCAATTTTTTGCCGCAGAATCAGATCGAGTTCTCCCATCCCTTTTAGTGCTAAACGGAGTATGGCATGCCGACCATCAGCCTGTCGGCGGGTGTCTTCACGCTGTTCAATCAATAGAGTCAACAAATCATCCAGATGATTTAGATTAGAAATATCGATTTCTTTTTGAAACCAGCGAACAATATCGGTTGGATAAAAATCGTATTCAACATCTTGGTTTTCATAAACTTGAACCAGATAACAGCCTCTCGGGCCGTTTTCATTTATATTACGCCCCTGAGTATTTCCAGGATAAAGAATAACCGGATGATGTTTTCGTATAATCGTAGGTGTATGGATATGTCCTAATGCCCAATAATCAAGTCTGGTATTGACCAGGTCGTCAATTGAACAGGGGGCATAGTTATCATGGTTGGGCATCCCTCCGACGTTACAATGAAGAATACCAATCGAGAATACTTGATTGGATGACTTTTGATACAATTTTGCCAGGTTGTTCATATTGGCTTTTTCTTGAAAACTAATTCCGTAAAGGTGGGCAATTTCTCGATGGTTTTTGATAAAAGGAATTAAACTGACTTTATCCCCAGGGAAACGGTAAATTCCTTGGGGTAAGGTAATTTCTGGTTCCCAACCCGAAAGTGGGTCATGGTTTCCATGAACTAAGTAGCACTTTATTTGGGCTTCATTAAGTTGCTTCAACATTTCTCGAAATCGAAGTTTGGCATAGAGGCTGCGATCGACACTGTCGTATATGTCTCCTGAAATGATGACAAAATCACACTTTTTTTGAATTGCAGTATTAACAACCCCTTGGAAAGCTTCAAAGGTCGCTTTACGAAGAATATCAGCTACCCAAGGTTCAACTGAGTGAATTCCTTCAAATGGACTGTCTAAATGCAAATCGGAACAATGTATAAAACGAAAGAGTGGTTGTCTTCCCATTTCCAGCCTCTTTTCTAAACATGACTTTCTCTAATGGTAAAATATTAATACAAATGGTATTCATTCAACTCGCCGGTTATCAATTTACTTTGGAATTGTTATGAAGTCAAATGACTCACTTTTTGTTAATTAATATCGTTGCTTGCGTTGTTTTACAATACTGGATGATGATGGAAAAGTTAGGGGGATTTGAGTTTTTTCCCTCTCCGTCATTCAGGCTGTGGCACAATCCCGTTCATACACTAAGAATAGCTTAAAAGTGGAGGATACAGTACATTTATCTTCAGTTTTTGGTAATCTATTTCCAATATTACTGTAAAATATCAACATAAGTGGGGGTAAATAATTTATAAAATAATTATGACACAGTCTGATTGCGAGGAGCGCAGCGACGTGGCAATCTCATCCACCTGCTCCGTCATTGCGAGGAGCGCAGCGACGTGGCAATCTCATTTAGTAATTTTTTTTAAAAAATGAAAAGATGAGATCCTCACGCCCTCGAAAAGCGAGGGCTCAGGATGACACCGGCGGGGTCAGATGAGATCTTCAAGGCTTCGAAAAACGAAGCCTCGGGATGAGAGCGTTAAGATGTTTATGG
>Ga0334890_1005295_pt1 | contig 11047 bp, 7 predicted proteins | sample GraSluR1_MG_3_FD_207220 | JGI IMG/M metagenome (GOLD analysis project Ga0334890, IMG submission 207220) | Sludge microbial communities from methane-producing bioreactor in Wageningen University, Netherlands - Granular Sludge_31_08-R1 | ecosystem: Engineered > Bioreactor > Anaerobic > Unclassified... | reverse complement strand
GAAGTCCGCCGGACTCGAGGGAAAGGTCGATGTTTTCGTCCGCGCCACCGGCGGCGGCCTTACCGGCCAGGCCGGAGCAGTCAGGCTCGGAATCGCCAGGGCTCTTTTGAAGCTCAATCCAGAACTGCGTCCTGTTCTGAAGAAGAACGGATTCCTTACCAGGGACTCACGCATGGTGGAGCGGAAAAAGTTCGGCCAGAAGGGTGCCCGGGGACTTCGGCAGTTCTCCAAGCGCTAATCGGACAGTCGGAACGGTGTTTCCAGGGACAGGCCTGCGGCCTGTCCCTTTTTTTTCTCCCCCTCTCCCTTATTGACCGACCATTCGGTATGGAGTAGAGTGATCTCGAATGAATAGTCGGGAGGGATAATCGTGGCTGAAGAAACAAGAGAATCGAGAAAAGCCATCCTCAGGGCGGCCCGGGAGGGCTTTGCCGCCAGGGGATTTTACGGTACCAGCATGGAGTACATCACCAGGAACGCCGGAGTCAGCAAGGGAGCGGTTTACTGGTATTTCCCCGGCAAGTGGGAAGTGTACAAGGCCGTGGTGGCTGAAGAGGCGGAGAAACTCAAGGAAATTGTTCTTCCTCCCGGACTCGAATTTCCGACAGGGGAAGCTATGGATTTTTTTCTCACCCGCGGCGAGCGCCTTATTGATCTCTTCGCGGAAGACCCTGTATGCAGGCTGCTCTTTATCCACCTGCAGCTTGAAGCGATGCGGGGCCGGGAGGAAATGATAGAGCTTGTCACCGCTCTTCGGGCCTCCATTACCGATGACGTGATCTCGGTCATCGAAGCCGTTTTTCCCGGTGATTCTCTCTCGCGCCTCGGAATCAGCCACCGCGACCTGGTCAATATGTTCGTCGGCATCCTGAACGGCATCATTCTCAACATCGAGCTTACGATTACAAGGGAAGAAGCCGGGCGGAACTGGCGGTTCCTTATCCAGTCGGTTCTGGGAGGGATAAGCAATGAACCGTAGAGTCCTCTTCCTGTTCTACCTTCTCTTCCTGGTTCTCCCCCGGGGGCAATGGGCCAGCGGTGCGGAGCCTCTCTCCCTGGAAAAGACCCTTTCCCTGGCCGCTGAAAACAACCCGATTCTGGCAGCAGGCCGCCAGAGGATCGTACAGGCACGGGAACGCATACACCAGGCGACCGCCGCTTCGCTGCCCCAGCTTGGTGTCTCCCTTCTCTATCAGACTGCCGACAAGGATCCGTTTAATCCTGTCTTTATTGAAGGACAACAGGTCGGGTACGCCCAGGCCGGCTTCCGGACCACCTGGAAGGCTGCCCTGACGCTGAGCCAGCTCATATACAGCGGCGGTGCCGTCCGGTATTCCGTGGATTCCCGCCGGCTTGCCCTTGAAGGCGTCGAGGCGGCAGAGAAGCGCACCGCCCAGGGAGTGGAATGGGCGGCGACGTCAGCATGGTACGACCTGCGGCGGGCGGCGGGAAGGCTTTCTGTGGCGGAAGATACCCTCGCTCTGACAAAAGAGCACCTCCGGCACGTGCAGGCTCTCTTCCGGAACGGCGTGGTGGCGAAAAACGACGTCCTCCGGGTGGAAGTTTCCGTCTCAGAGGCGGAGCTGGGACGCATCCGGGCGATGAACGCCGTGGACGTGGCATGGCACGGCCTTTCCAGGGCAGTCGGAACATCTCTCCGCCCCGCATTCACCCTTCCGGCGGAGGACACTCCAGGGGAGTTTTCTCCCCTGCCTTCCGATCCTGTGGCAGAAGGCATCTCTTCCCGGCCGGAAATGCGTGCCCTTGACAGGGCCATGCATTCGGCCCTCCTTGCCGCCAAGGCGGCCGTTGCTTCCGGAGGGCCCCGGGTCGTTCTTTTCGGTGAGGTCTATCGGGCGGATGAAAGCTTTTTCCCTTCAAAAATGGATGACTGGAAGTTAACCCTCCAGGCTTCCTGGACTTTCTTCGACGGGGGGGAGTCGTCCTCCCGGGCCAGGGAAGCGAAGGCCGCTGCGGAAGAGCTTCTCCATCAGGCCGAAGATCTCAGGCGGCAGATCGAGCTCGAAATCTCGGTCGCACGGACGAATTTCGAGTCCTCCTTCAGGAGGATCGATGTGGGAAAGGCCCTGGTGGCTGCTGCCGAAGAGGATTACCGAATGGCCCTGAAACGGTACGTGGCCCAGGTTGGGACCAACATCGACGTGCTTGACGCTGCCGTAGCCCTGGCGAATGCCAGGAACCAGCTTGTGGAGGCGGTGTACGACTCCCGAAAAGCAAGGGCTGAAATAGACTGGGCTATGGGAAGAACAGGAAAAGCTTTTTTCACGGAGGCGGCGGAATGAAAAAAATACTCGCTCTTCTACTGTTTATCTTCCTTTTCGGTGGGCTCATCATCTACCGATGGCACGAAAAGGAAAACGCGGGAAGCGGCTCGCCCACCCGGGAGATTCTCCCGGTGAAAACGGTTTTTCTCAAAAACGTGATCTTCGAAGACAAAGTGTCTTTTGCGGCAGGCATCGAACCTGAAGAGAAAGCCGCCGTGGTCTGCAAGGTACCGGGCAAAACGGTTCTTCGTGTCCTGGTTTCCGAAGGTGACTTCGTCAAGAAAGGGGATCCTCTTGCCATTGTGGACGACAGCCTGCTCCGCCAGCAGATACTCCAGGCCGAAGCGGCACTCGGCCGTGCCTCGAGCTTTTCATCCACCGTCGCCGCCGACTTCGGGCGCATATCTGCCCTTTACAAGGAGCAGGTGGTCAGCCGTCAGCAGTTCGACAGATCCCGGGGAGAGAGCCGGATGGCAGCCCGGCAGGTCCAGGAGGCCAGGGCAGCTTTGAACCAGCTGAAAATTATGTTGGGGTACCACACCATCACCGCCCCCATTTCCGGCGTGGTCCTCACCAGGTACATTGACCCGGGTGACACCGTTTCCCAGTCGCCGGCCTTCATACTCGCCCGACGGGAAAAAGTGAAAGTCTCGGGGAGTGTGCCCGAACACCTCTTTCCTCGCCTGAAGGAAGGGCAGAAGGCGCTGGTCACTGTGGACGCCTTCCCCGGGAAGCAGTTTGCGGCAGCTGTTTCCCGGGTTCATCCCTCTCTCGACCCGGTCACCCGCACAGGAAAAGTGGACGTCCTCCTTTCCGCGGAAGACTCCCTCCTTCCGGGCATGTATGCCCGGGTGACGATCCTGACCGGAGTGCGGGAGGGGTACGGCCTCCCCCTTGAGGCAGTGGGCAGAATGGCGGGGACGGGAGAATCGGTCTGCTACGTGGTCTCCGACGGCATGGCTCGGCTGAGAGTCATTGAGACGGGGGCGGAAAAGGATAATTTCCTGGAAGTTCTTTCCGGCCTTGAGAAAAGGGAGGCAGTAATCGCTTCCAGGTCTGAAAAACTCCGGGACGGCACCCCCGTGAAGGCGGCGGAAAAATGAATCTCCCGGAACTTTCCGTCAACCGCAGAGTCTCCATGCTTATGGTCTTTCTTGCGGTCATTCTCGTGGGGGGGATAGTCTTCTTCGGACTCAAGCTCGACCTTCTGCCGAATATCGAGCCGCCCGTAGTGAACGTGCTTGTCACCTGGCCCGGGGCTTCCGCCAGCGACGTGGAGCAGCGGGTCACCAAAGTCTTGGAGGACAAGGTCTCTCTCATCGAGGGAGTTGATACTATTTTTTCCAAGTCCATGGACAATATCTCCGTAGTGTCCGTCAAGTTCAAATGGGGCGTTGACCTGGATGTGAAGATGGGGGACATCCGGGATTCCGTCAACTTCGCCCGGAGAGACCTCCCCGGCGATGCGGAGGAACCGATACTCCTCCGCATAACCTCCGGCACCATCCCCTTCCTTACACTTTCCTTCACAGCGGAACGGTCCTGGGAAGGTCTCCATCATTTTGTCGAAAAGACGGTGGTGGAGAACCTCTCCAGGATTCCCGGCGTGGGGCAGGTCCTGGTCTACGGAGGAGAGCAGCGGGAAATCCAGGTGCGGATCGACGCGGAAAAAGTGGAGGCCTTCGGCATTCCAATTGGGTCTGTCATCGCCGCCGTGGAGCGTGAAAACCTCAATATACCCGCTGGATCGCTGAAGCAGGGCCGGACGGAATATTATGTCCGCGTTCCCGGCCGGTTCACCTCTGTGGAGGAAATCGGGCGGACCGTAGTCGGAGTTTCCGGCGGGCGCCCGGTCCACCTCGAAGACGTGGCGGAGGTGGACGATACATACAAGGACCGGGATCTCAGGGGCTATCATTTCGACCGGGAGGCGGTCATCATGGCCGTCCTCAAAACCAGCGACGCCAATACAGTTGAGGTCTCCCGTTCGGTGCTCGGCCGGCTGCAGGAGCTCAAAGAGAAAGAATTCCCCTCGGACGTTGACTACCACATCGGAATGAACACCTCCGAATTCATCCTTAATTCCATCAATAACCTGACTCGGTCCCTCCTCGCGGGGATAATCCTGGTCTTCGCCGTTACATGGATCTTTCTCAAGCGCCTTTCCGCTTCCCTCATCGTCTGCGGCGCCATCCCCTTCTCCCTGGTCATTACCTTCATATTCATGGGAGAGCTGGACTACACCATCAACATCTTCACCCTCTCAGCCCTGGCCATGGCCAGCGGCATGGTAGTGGACAACTGCATCGTCTCCACCGACCAGGTGGTCTATCATATTGAAAAAGGGGCCCGAAGATCCGTCGCCTGTGTCATCGGCACGGCGGAAGTCCAGTCCGCTCTCGTGTCCTCCACCCTCACCACGGTGGTGGTGCTCCTTCCTCTTGCCTTCATCCGGGGACTCGTGGGCGTCTTCTTTTCCTCCCTCACTGTGGTCATGGTTGCGGCGGTTGCGGCTTCCCTCTTCGTGAGCCTTACCTTCATTCCCATGATGGGCAGCTTTTTCTTCCGCCGGGAGGAAGACCGCCTCAGGCTCCACCGCTACACAGACGCATTTATCGGACGGCTTGAAGGGGGATACGAAGGACTCCTTGAATGGTCGCTGAAAAACAGGAAAATGGTGTTTTTCGCCGCCCTGGTTCTTCTTGGGCTCACCTTTGCAGGATTCCGTTTTATCGGAACGGAACTCTCCCCGGACCCTGACACGGGAGAGATCACCATCACCATGACCCTTCCGGAAGGAACGGACATCGAGACAACCGACAGCCTGGTACTCCGCACCATTGAGCATGCCCGGAAAACGGTTCCCGAAGCCGTCAACGTCTTCGGTTACGACGGAAGGGATGAAAAGGGGTTCGCCGTCGCCGCCGGGCAGCAGGCGGGACCGAACATCGGCAACGTAGGGCTCAAACTTGTGGACAAAGGGCTGAGAAAACGCACCGCCTTCGAGATAGGGGAGTCCCTCAGGTCATGGCTTCGGGACCAGCCGGGCATCGAAAAGCTCAACGTGCTTGTCACGTCTCCCATCAAGTCCATGTTCCTCGGAGCGAAGCCCCTGAACATAGAAGTTTTCGGCGATGATCTCGGCGATGTGGTCCGTCTGTCGGGCATGATCGCGGACCTTCTCCGCACCATACCCGGCACCGTGGACGTCAGCCTGAGCCAGAAACAGAACAGGCCGGAAATCAGGGTGGACGTGGACCGGGAAAAGGCGTCCCTCCTGGGGGTGAACACCTATGCCGTGGCGGGAACCCTCAGGACCTATTTCTATGGCCACGAAACGGGGGAAACCTACTGGGAAGGAGAGGACGACTACCCCATACGGTTCCGTCTCCGGGAAGAACAGCGCAACTCCAGGGAGATATTCGACCGTCTCATGGTTCCCTCAGCTTCGGGGAAAATGGTGCGTCTTTCCACGGTTGCCTCGTACAGGGACACGGCAGGACCGCCAGAAATCCAGAGAAAAAACAAGCAGCGCTACGTGGTGGTGGAGGCGAACGTTCACGGACGCTCCCTCGGAGAAGTTACGAAAGATGCCCGGGCAGCGGTTGCGGAAATGGATATTCCTTCGGGCGTCACCGTCGAGTTCGGCGGTCAGATCCGTGAACAGGGGGACGCCTTCCGGCAGATGGGACTTCTCGTCCTCCTGGGAGTGATCCTGGTCTACATGGTTATGGCAGGGCAGTACGAAGCCTATCTTGACCCGTTCATCATCATGTTCAGCATCCCCTTCGCCCTTACGGGAGTAGCTTTCGCCTATCTTCTGACGGGACTCTATCTCTCCCTCCAGGGGCTCCTGGGAATCGTCATGCTTGTGGGCATCGTGGTGAACAACGCCATCGTGCTGGTTGACTACGTGAACCTGCTCCGGGCCAGAGGGACTCCTCTTCGGCAAGCCCTTGTCAGCGCAGGGGGGCGCAGGCTCCGGCCCGTCCTCATGACAACCCTCACTACCTTCTTCGGCATGCTTCCCATGGCTGTGAGCGGCGCCATGGGTGCGGAGCTGTGGAAGCCCCTCGCAGTCTCCGTCATGGGAGGGCTCATGATCTCCACACTGGTCACACTGGTGATTGTTCCGGTGATCTACAGCCTCTTCGAGGAAAAACTGAGGAAAAAGGGAAGATTCAGGGAGAAGGTGATGAACTCATGAACATGGTCTGGATCCATGCCGGCGAAACGCTGGGGCGGGAAATCACCGAAATGCTTGATTCTATAGGGATTCCAACCTACTCGGTCTGGCGGAACGTCCTCCGGAAAGACAACGAGGGAGACGCTACCAGATGGGACGATGCCGTTTTCCCCGGAAAGAACTGGTCGGTGCAGTTCCTTTGCGGGGATGAGATGCTTGCCCCGCTGAGGGAGAAATTCCGGTCTTTCCTCGAAGATGACTATGTTCGGCGGACAGGGGTTGAGATATACGTGCATAAGGGCGAACGGCTTCTGTAGCCTTCCCCCTTTCTTTCCTTTCGGTTAAAATCGAAAAGGGGAAAGAAAGGGGGAATTTCATGACACAGTACATACCCATAGCAGCTATCCGTAAACACCTCGTTGTGCCGGGACTTGTGGCGATGCTCGGCATGGTTTTCATTGCCGCTCTCCCCTATGCGGAAGCAAAATTCTCACCGGAGACTTCCCGCATTCTCCTCAGAACGGCGAAAATCGGCCTGGTGGCATCCATGGCCTGGCTTGCACTCGGTGCGGTCAGTCTTTTCGAAGTCTACTTCAGGAACAGGTTCGACATCTCCGCCGCGGACAACCTCAAAGCCCGGAAAATCCAGACCCAGTTCATCCTCTTTAAAAGACTTCTGGTGATCCTTATCATCTTTCTTTCAGTCTCCATAGCACTCCTGAGCATCGACGATTTCCGGCGCATAGGCACATCCCTCCTGGCTTCCGTCGGCGTTGCCGGCATCATCGTCGGGCTTTCCGCCCAGAGAATGGTGGCGACCTTCCTCGCCGGGATCCATCTTGCCATTGCCCAGCCCATCCGTATCGACGACGTGGTCGTGGCTGAAGGTGAGTGGGGCAGGGTGGAAGAGGTCACATTCACCTATGTGGTCCTCCGCCTCTGGGATTCCCGCCGCCTCGTCCTTCCGACGACCTATTTTCTTGAAAAGCCCTTCCAGAATTGGACCCGCGTTTCGGCGGACATCATCGGCACCGCCTTCTTTCACGTGGACTTTTCCGCAGACGTGGAGGAGATCCGGGAGTTCTTTTCCTCCGTTCTTGGCACAACCCCCCTGTGGGACGGGAGAGCGAAAGCGTTTCAGGTGACGGATTGTACTTCCAGCTCCATGGAGGTACGCGCTCTCATGAGCGCTGCAAATTCTGGAGCCGCCTGGGACCTCCGCTGCCATGTCAGGGAAAGAATGATGGAATGGCTTCGCATCGAACATCCGGACTGGCTGCCAAGGACGCGGGCGGAAGTGAACGGCAGGGGAGGACATTCCATTCCATGGTCTGCACCGGAACGGGACTGGAATGATGCCGATTTGCCGGCGGAAGAATAGTGCTTTTGAGAGGGATCAATCTCCGGGGCGGCTTTCCCGGATTTTATCTCTCTTTTCTTGAAATATTGACGAATTCCGGAGATGCACTATACTTCACCACAACGGGTCTTTTCCCCGCCCGGCAGTTTAACGCCCCGTTCAACCGCGTGCGGGAATGTTTGGGGTACCTCGTTAAGAATAATTCGGACAGGCAAGGAACGGTTTTCTTTCCGAAAGGTTTGATGCGCGCCCCGAAAGGCGGACCAGACACATACTATTCGAATCCGGAGGTGGTTTGCAGTGAGAATGAGTTTTCTCCATCCAATGCGCGTTGTTTTTTCGAGGCCTTTATTCATCCTGGTGGCATCACTGATCCTATTGGGCGGGGTATTCCAGGCGGTGCCTCTTTCAGCTGAAGAGGCAAGTCCGGACCTTCCGGCGGCGGCTGCCGGGGCGGCAGCCCCGGAAATTCCAGCCGCTGGCGGTGGGGATTCCGGGGCAGTTCAGTCCCCGGATGTTGTTCCCCCGGAGACCGGGTCATTCTCCGTCACAATCGACGGGCCGGCCGAGGCGAAGTGGAGCTTTGACGGGAAGACCTTCGACAGCGGTCACGTGGCGGAGAACGTGCCCACCGGGAAATACGCCGTTTCTTTCTCAGACGTCCCTGAATGGACCAAACCTGCCGACGCCGAGGTCACCGTGGAAAAGGACGGGGCAGCCGCGCTGGAAGGGAAATACATCCGGCACATGGGGTCCGTTTCGGTGACAATCGACGGCCCGAAGGAAGCGAAGTGGACCTTTGACGGGAAGACCTACGACAGCGGTCACGTGGCGGAGAACGTGCCCACCGGGAAATACGCCGTTTCTTTCTCAGACGTCCCTGAATGGACCAAACCCGCCGACGCCGAGGTCACCGTGGAAAAGGACGGGGCAGCCGCGCTGGAAGGGAAATACGTCCGGCATGTGGGGTCCGTTTCCGTGACAATCGACGGCCCGAAGGATGCGAGGTGGATCTTCGACGGCAAGGGAGGAAATGAGAGTGGTGCAGTAATCTCCAACATCCCTACGGGAAATTATTCTGTGGCCTTCTATGATCTTCCCGGCTGGACGAAACCTGACGATCTGCCAGTCACCGTGGCAAAGGATATTCCAACCGAAGTCACAGGGACATATATCCGTCACGTGGGGTCCGTTTCGGTGACAATCGACGGGCCGGCCGAGGCGAAGTGGAGCTTTGACGGGAAGACCTTCGACAGCGGCCACGTGGTGGAGAACGTGCCCACCGGGAAATACGCCGTTTCTTTCTCAGACGTCCCTGAATGGACCAAACCCGCCGACGCCGAGGTCACCGTGGAAAAGGACGGGGCAGCCGCGCTGGAGGGGAAATACATCCGTCACGTGGGGTCCGTTTCGGTGACAATCGACGGCCCGAAGGAAGCGAAGTGGACCTTTGACGGGAAGACCTACGACAGCGGCCAGGCGGCGGAGAACGTGCCCACCGGGAAGTACGCCGTTTCTTTCACTGACGTCCCTGAGTGGACCAGGCCTTCTAACGCATCTGTTGCCGTTGCAAAAGATGAGACGGCTGTTGTGAGTGCGAAATATGTCCGTCACGTGGGGGCTGTTTCGGTGAAAATCGATGGTCCTGAGGGAGCCAAATGGAGACTTGACGGGAAGGGACCCTTTGGGGGCGGTCATATACTTGCCGATGTTCCCACCGGAACATACACCGTATCCTACGAGGATGTTCCGGAGTGGACGAAGCCGGAGGACACCGTCATTTCGGTCAAAAAAGACGAAACGGTCTCCATTCCCGGGTCCTATGTCCGGCATGTCGGTTCTGTTTCCGTCAAAATCGACGGTCCCGAAGGTGTCCGGTGGAACTTCGACGGCAAGGGGAACTATGCCGGAGGTCACGTGCTGAAGGACATCCCCACGGGGCAGTACACCGTTTCCTTCACGGAAGTGCCCGGCTGGACAAAACCGTCGGATGTTCCCGTCACAGTCACCAAGGACGGCATGGCCTCCATGGACAAGAAATATGTCCGCCATGTCGGCTCTGTTTCCGTCAAAATCGACGGTCCAGAAGGAGCCCGGTGGAACTTCGACGGCAAGGGGGACTATGCCGGAGGCCACGTGCTGAAGGACATCCCCACGGGGCAGTACACCGTTTCCTTCACGGAAGTGCCCGGCTGGACAAAACCGTCGGATGTTCCCGTCACAGTCACCAAGGACGGCATGGCCTCCATGGACAAGAAATATGTCCGGCATGTCGGCTCTGTTTCCGTCAAAATCGACGGTCCAGAAGGAGCCCGGTGGAACTTCGACGGCAAGGGGGACTATGCCGGGGGCCACGTGCTGAAGGACATCCCCACGGGGCAGTACACCGTTTCCTTCACGGAAGTGCCCGACTGGACAAAACCGTCGGATGTTCCCATCTCCGTTACCAGGGACAAAAGCGTTTCGGTGTCAGGGGTTTACGTGAAACACACCGGTTCCGTTTCCGTTACTATCCAGGGGCCGGCAGAAGCACGATGGAGCCTGAATGGCGCAGGCCGCTTCGCGAGCGGCCAGACGACAGGAAACATCGATGTCGGGAATTCCGTGATCTCCTTCTCCGATGTTCCGGGGTGGACCAGGCCGGCAAACGTGAGGGTTGCCGTCCGGAATGGAATGGTTTCCAGGGCCTCAGGGGCTTATGTCCGCCACACAGGATCGGTCAGGGTGGACATAACCGGTACAAAGGACGGCCGGTGGAGTCTTGACGGAAAAGGAAACTATCCCAGCGGCTGGACTGCGGGCAAAATCGTCGTGGGAACCTATAAAGTCCTGTTTTCCAACGTGTCGGGCAGCATAAAGCCGGAAGCCAAGACCATAACGGTAAAGAACGGGGTTACGACCACTCTTTCCGCCGCATATACGCCGAATACCGGATCGGTAACAGTGACGATTGACGGCCCGAAGGAAGCGCGATGGAGCATCGACGGCAGAGGAAGCTACCAGAGCGGCCAGACGGTCGGTGGCGTTATCCAGGGAAACCATACCATTTCCTTCTCCTACGTGAAAGGATGGAAGTCTCCCGCGGACAGAAAAATCACGGTCCAGAGAGGGGCTACGATCTCATCGTCCGGCGCGTACACTGAACGGTAGACTATCCGAAACCTATACCGAAGCATTCTGAATGGCCACAAACCAGGCACCCTCTCCGGAAAACCG
>Ga0334890_1005293_pt1 | contig 11057 bp, 8 predicted proteins | sample GraSluR1_MG_3_FD_207220 | JGI IMG/M metagenome (GOLD analysis project Ga0334890, IMG submission 207220) | Sludge microbial communities from methane-producing bioreactor in Wageningen University, Netherlands - Granular Sludge_31_08-R1 | ecosystem: Engineered > Bioreactor > Anaerobic > Unclassified... | reverse complement strand
CGCAAAGGTCGTCCGACAGCTTATTTCGATCCAGTCTTTCTCTTCCTGGATGCTTTGTCCCACAGACAGATGTTCTAATGAAACGAGCAGCGCGGGTTTCTTTCTTCCTGCTCTCATTTGAACCATTAGATCCGTTCCGCCGTTTAAAATAACTGCGGCAGGTTCTTGGATCATTGCAGATAATTCCTGCTCAGACTTTGGAAAACGGATGCGAACCATACTCATGGGATCATCTCCTTATATTTCCAGAAGGTGGTGAATTATTGTACCACAAAAACCGTGAATGAACAAAGCAAAAAAAATCGTGTATAATAGCCTTGGAAGATTTTCTTATTACGGGTGGTGGCTATTCACGTATTCCTTTGAGAAGCTGGAATTCCGTCAAGTGAAAGAAATGATATCCCAGTACTGTTTTTCCGAATATGGCAAAAGCGCGATTGACAATCTTCAGCCCCTTTCGCAACCGCTTGATGAGTTGGATAGAGTTCGCCAAGTGTTAGAATATCTGCGCGATGTAGGAGAGCCTTCGCTGGGAGGAATTGTTGATATTCGTCCGGAAGTGGAATGGATCCGCAAGGGAGAAATTCTATCTCCTCTTCAGTTGTTGCGTTTAGCTGGCTGTTTGGATGGAGTCTCAAGGTTGCAAGAAACCATCAGGGCTTATCAAGAGTCTTTTCCCTCGGTGGCGCAATGTGTTAAAGTGATGCATCCCCAAAAAGACTTTGTCCAGAAAGTATGGAAAGCAATCGATCTGGAAGGCACTGTAAAAGATGGCGCTTCAGCGGCTCTGAAAAGCATTCGATCGGAATTGAAGGCTTCTGAACGAAAGATCAAGCGAGAACTCGAAAAATGCATGGGGGGATCGCTAAAAGATCATTTACAAGACCAAGTATATTTTTTGAGGGATGGTCGGTTTGTCTTGCCCATAAAAACAAGCAGTCGATCGCAAGTTCGCGGCATTGTTCATTCTTCATCCGCCAGCAAAGCAACAGTCTATATGGAAACAGAAGGATTACTCAGTTTAAACGATCAAATCAGGGATTTGAGATCGCAAGAAATCGAAGAAGTCAATCGAATCCTCAGGGAGTTCTCTCAAAGGATTTTGCAAAGCATCCATCAGATGGACCAAACCATTGAGGCATTGGTGGATTTTGACGGTCTTTTTGCCCGTGCGCGGTATGGATTAACCCAAGAGGCGATAATCCCGCAAATGACGTCTAGTTCGACTTTTTCTCTGATCCAAGCGAAGCATCCTTTGTTGGGGAAGCATTGTGTTCCGATAACGGTTCGCATTCAGGATGAGTATCGAGGGATCATCATCACAGGACCCAACACAGGGGGGAAAACGGTAACCTTGAAGACAGTTGGTTTGCTTCATCTGATGGGAAAATGCGGGATTCCGGTCCCAGCGAAGCAAGGAACTGAATTGGGTTCATTTGACCATATCTTGGCAGATATTGGCGACGAACAGTCTATCCAGCAGAGTTTAAGCACTTTTTCCGGGCATTTAAGGAATATCGCATCGATTGCGCAAACCATCAACCTCAATTCCTTGGTGCTTCTTGATGAGTTGGGCGCAGGGACGGACCCAATTGAAGGGGCTGCATTAGCTTTGGGCCTCATCGATACATTGCTGGAAAAAGGGTGCGCGTTTTTGATTACATCCCATCTAACACCTCTCAAATTGTACGCCTACGCTAACAATCGACTCGAAAACGCCGCTGTTGAGTTCGATCTCGATACACTATCCCCAACGTATCGGCTGATGGTGGGGGTGGCGGGTAGTTCGAACGCTTTGGAAATCGCTCGGCGCTTGGGGCTTCCGGAAGAGATTATCCAACGCGCCAAAACACATTTCGGGAGAGAGTTCGATGAAGTGGAACGGATCATCCGAAATTTGCATGAAGAAAAGATCCAATTGTCTCAGCAAAAAGAAGAAAGTCAGCTTTTGCTCAATTCATTAAAAAGCAAAGAGCATCAATTATCCAATCAGATTGACAAACTCAGGCAAAAGAAGTATGATGGTTTTTTACGGGATTTTTCCGATATGGAAAAGGAGTTAAAACAAATCAAGAGGAGCATAGAAACAATCTTAGGTGAGCTGAGGCGAGAAGAAAAGCTTGAGTTAGGTCATGTAGAGCAGTTAAACCAACAACTGCATCGGATGGAAACAGGCCTTTTTCTATCTGTAAAAGATCAGATCGATGATCTGGCTCCTCGCAAAGAGAAAAGAGATGAAGAACCATACCAGTTTCAGATTGGGGATTTCGTCCAATTGGAAGGGATTCAATCTTTGTGCAAGGTTCGGGAAATTCGAGATAACCGAGTAACAATCGATTCTGACGGGATCAGGCTTGAAGTCGATTCATCTCGATTAAGTCCTGCGAACCCACCCAAAACAAACAATCTAAGCCAACCGGTTCCCTTTTTTGCTCAAAGCGCAACCCTAAACAGTGTTTTTGCTGAGATTGATGTCCGAGGATGCACCGTTGAAGAGGCTTTGGAAAGAGTGGAGCATTTCATGGGTTCTTTGATCATGGACCATCGAAACGAAGGAAGAATTATCCATGGGAAAGGAACAGGAAGACTGGCTGAGGGGATTTGGAGAGCTTTATCCTCCGATTCGAGAATCCGTTCGTACCGGATCGGTAAACCGCAAGAAGGAGGTACAGGAGTCACCATTATTACTTTGTGAGGGGGTTGTATTATGCATGATATGCGGATTATTGGGGGGAAGCCACTAGAAGGGAAGATTCGAGTCGCCGGAGCGAAGAATGCAGTATTACCGATTTTGGCAGCAACTGTACTAACCGATGAACCGGTTGTCCTACGCAATGTACCGAATTTATTCGACGTTCGCACAATGCTCGAAATCCTTGAGTCGGTAGGATATCGATGCGCGTTTCAAAACGGTCAAGTGACGGTACAACCAGGAACCTTGAACACGAAAAATATACCCTATCAGGCAGTACGGAAGATGCGCGCGTCCTTTAATATCTTAGGGCCATTAGCAGTTCGGGCGAATGAAGCGGATGTTCCTTTACCCGGGGGATGTTCGATCGGCGTACGACCAGTAGACATGCATATTGAAGGATTAAAGCTTTTGGGGTTTGAAGCCAATATTGCGCACGGAGTAGTTCAGACGCGCAGGAGATGGAAGCCCAATTTTGTCAATATCGTATTGAAATTTCCCAGCGTTGGCGCTACAGAACAGCTTCTAAGTACAGCAGTTCTTATGAACAACATTAATGTAGTAATCAACAATGCGGCTTTGGAACCGGAAGTTCAAGAATTGGCATTGTTTCTCCAAGCAATGGGCGCTTCCATTGAAGGAATTGGTACGTCCACTCTGCGCGTGCAGGGAGTAGAAAAAATGCATGGAGTTGAATATGAGATCATTCCTGATCGAATGGAAGCTGGGACGTACATGATGGCAGCAATGGTAACATCGGGAGAGCTAGAAATCCATGGAATTCGGGCGGATCATAATGAAAGCTTACTCCAAAAGATGCGTTCAATTGGGAGTGAGGTTGAGATAGAGAATGGAATTGCTTTGGTTCGGTGCCGATCACGCCCTAGGTCTTCTGAAACATTTGTTCAAGTCTATCCCGGTTTCCCTACCGATATGCAACCTCAAATGACAGCGGTTGCTGCGGTGTCCAAAGGATTTTCATTTATCTCCGATTCTGTCTTTAAAACGAGGCATATGCATGTTCCTGAGCTTCAAAGGATGGGTGCAAAGATTCACATAGAAAACGGGAGCATCATTGTTGAAGGAATACCACAATTGAGTGGCGCCCCCGTTCGGGCAACAGATTTGCGCTGCGCAGCTGCGTTAATCTTAGCTGGTTTGAATGCAGACGGGGAGACGGTTGTTCAGGAAGTAGATCATGTATTCCGAGGGTACGACCAGATTCTGGAGAAACTCCGGAGTGTCGGAGCGGAAGTCGAAGTGGTCCCCTCAACAAATGGCAATGGGAAGGGACCGATCGGATGATTGGGATCGTGGTAGGAGGAGCCCATTAATGAGAAAAACGAAAACAGGGGAGTTTCTCCTTAAGTTTTTTTAAAAATCACGCGGTGAAACTAGGGTGTGGAAAGCGGGATCCGGATAAACCGATCCCCCGTTTTCCGGCAGAAGCTACTTATGAAGAGGTTATCGAGCATATTCCTGATGATACCCAATATCTTATCATCGAAAGCAATCGTTTGATCAAAAAAAGAAAACCCGATCTATCTATATTTATCGATGATCCAAGTGGCAGGATTAAAAAAGAGATCGAATCGATCCGCGATCTATGGGATCTGGTATCATGGACTTCAATCACCAGCGAGAAAGCGCGGGAATTGGTAGACCATACTCAGCTTCCGCTCGGAAAAAAGGGTGGTTTATTGGACCATCTTCATATCAAAGTAGCTCATTGTTCCCTTGGTCTCTTTTCTTCTCGTACATAGAAGGAGGATTACTCATTTGAATCAGAAACGAACCAAAAAAAGCCCGTCGAAACGGAGAAGAGGGAAAGGAAAACCCAATCCTCTGTCGTCGGAGAACAAAGGAAAACTGGAGATATCTCAGAGAAAACCCAATCCAAATTGGTCGGATGCTGATTTAGAGCGGTATCTTAAAGCAGTTACCAACTCGATATCAAAGGCGTCTGCGCAAGAAGATGGTTCTGTCGATATTACCGAAGTGTGGGTGAACTCGTCGCTTCCCTTGGACCTGGTTTTAGAAGCAATTAATCATCCAGATATTACACTACCAGATCATGTGAAATCCCTGAAGCTCTATGGAAAAGAGATTTGGAAAAAAGCGAAAGAGGCATTATGAACCATCGAAAGGGTTTTGTTTTGCTTTTGGATGTGATTGCGCTTCTGGGGCTATCCATGGTCTTCTTCATGATCGTAATGGATTTCGGTCAGCGAAATCGAGATATCCAAATCCGAAGATCCTTGATCATCGAAGAGAGGAACCAAATTGATTATATTGTGCGAAAAGCGCAAATCCAGGGGTATTGCGATCATCCCAATGTGTATGAAGTCCGCAGGTACGCGTTGGGAGAAGATTATGAGATTTTCATCTATGAATACCGATCCTCACGGTTTCCTTTTTCCCTTGAGTTCGGTATCGTAACCCAGGAGGGAGAAGGATGAAGAATACTTCCGTACGCAATTTGATTGTCAATCGCCTTACATCTGCTATGAAATCATTGGGTATTTCTGCAGATCCGTCCCGATTTCGGGTTGAGATTCCTGAACCCCAATTCGGGGAATTCTCATCTAATATCGCCATGATCTATGCAAAATCACTTAAAAAAAACCCAAAAGCGCTTGCAGAAGAACTTTCTTCAATTATGGCGGAAGATCAAATGTTTTCGTCGGTATGCATTGAAGGGCCTGGGTTTGTGAATATGAAACTTCATGAGAGTATCTATCGGGATTTTTTACGAGAGTTGATTTTTGCAGCCCCGTTTCAGTGGAACGGAAGCCAGCGACAACGAAAGATTCAGCTGGAGTTTGTGAGCGCAAACCCTACTGGGCCATTGACGGTTGGACATGGACGTCAAGCCATTTTGGGAGATGTGCTATCAAAAGTAATGGAAAAAGCAGGAGTTCATGTAACAAAAGAATACTATTTCAACGATTCGGGAAAACAAATGAGACTCTTGGCGCGGTCTTTCTGGGTTCGTTATAATGAGGTATTTGGTGAAATCCACGAGATTCCTGAAGGAGGGTATCACGGGGAATACTTATTATCGATGGCCCAGTCCTTAGCGGAAGAAATCGGAACAGAGTACGTCGATCGCTGGGATGATTCGGTAGAAGTCCTTTTTTTGCAGAAAGCCAAAGAACGAATGCTTGAGTTGATTCAAAATACACTTGATCAATTATGTATCCAATTTGATGTATTCACTTCCGAAGCAGAACTATTCACCACCGGTTTGGTCCAAAATGTGTTTGATCGCCTGAAAGAAGCGGAAATGGTGTACGAGAAAGATGGCGCCGTTTGGTTGAAGGTTTCCCGATATGCAGATGAAGAAGATAAGGTACTGATCCGTTCGGACGGTACACCAACCTATTTCTTTACAGATATCGCCTATCATTATCAGAAGTTTCTTCGCGGTTTCAATCAAGTATTCGATATTTGGGGTGCAGACCACCATGGTCATATCCCACGGATGAAGGCCGCTCTAAAGGCTCTGAATATCCCCGATGATTTTTTTCAAGTCATTTTGCATCAGATGGTCTCTCTTCGCAAAGAAGGGGAAATGGTCAAGATGTCAACCCGATCTGGAGAATTCTACACCCTTGGCAAATTGCTCGATGAAGTGGGTCTGGACTCATTACGTTTTTTTTATGCGATGGTTGATAAAGATGCTCAGATGGTCTTTGATATTGATCTGGCAAAGAAACAGACGAATGATAATCCGGTCTTTTATGTGCAATATGCGTATGCGCGAATATGTCGGTTAATGGAACATGCGCAAGAGAAAGGCATGTCGGTTTCTTTGGGGAAAGATTTAGAGCGATTGAACGGGGATGCTGAACATATGCTGATCCGTGATATGATGCTTTTCCCTGAGGTGATTGAAGATACGATTCGGTTGCTATCTCCGCACAAAATCTGTGGGTATGTGATTGCTTTGGTTACGAAGTTTCACCAGTACTATACCGATCATGTTTTTGTAGATACAGCTCATAAAGATCGATCAAATGCTCGGCTTCAAATGGCTTTGGCAGTAAAGAAGATGATCGCGGAATGCCTCACCCTTTTGGGTGTATCAACACCGGAAAGGATGTAAGAACGGTTGATTGGTGGGTTAGGCGATACAATTGTTGCGCATGCTACCCCAAAGGGGGTATCCGCTCTTGCTGTGATTCGGATCAGCGGAACGAGAGCATGGGAGATCACAAAAGAATTCTTCCGGAAGCCCAATGGTTCTGTATTTCGCTTTGTTGAGCCAAGGAAGATGGTTTATGGATGGTTTTTTGATCATAATATGCAACCAGTTGATGAAGCCCAAATTACTAAATATGCAAAAGACTCTTCCCCTACCGGTGAAGAACTGATTGAGTTATTCTGTCATGGTGGATACGGGGTAGTGGAGCGGATTTTAGATTGTTTTCATCATTTTGGCGTCCGGAGCGCCAGACCGGGCGAGTTTACCTTCCGGGGGTTTGTGAATGGAAAAGTGGACTTAATCCAAGCGCAAGCAATCCATGATCTCATCCAAACCGTATCACCGTTGGCGACCAATGGATTTTCGCAAGTTCTGCGTGGGGTTCTTTCCGAGCAAATTAGCGAAATACGCCAAACAATCCTAGATATTGCTTCATCCATTGAGATACAATTCGATGACCCAGAGGAAGCCTTTTACGAGGGACAAGAGAGTTGGGATCGATCCGAAATCCGTAAAACGATCGTGGAAAGAATCGAAATCATCCGAAGAATGCGGGCCGATTCAAAGAGGATGATACGCGCGAGAGATGGTATTCTTACTGTCATTGCTGGACGTCCTAATGTTGGAAAGTCAAGCCTTATGAATCAACTCCTAAAAAAAGATAGAGTGCTGGTGTCTCCAGAACCAGGCACAACACGAGATTATATTGAAGAGATGTTGCGTATAAATGGAGTAATGATTCATTTAGTCGATACGGCAGGAATCCGGAATACAGAAGAATCTGTGGAGAAAAAGGGCATTCGGAAAACCAGAGAATGGATAGATCGAGCAGAATTGGTTATATATTTGCTGGATTCACAAGAGCCAATCCAGCTGGAAGATTTTGAAACCCTAGAATTCATTCGAACCAAACCCCATTTGATTGTTTTAAACAAAACCGATACCATCCCTTATGCCCAAGAGCAGGAGCATATACGAGGCTATTTGCGGCAATTGGCTCCTTATGGAAATATCCTGTTGGTATCCGCTTTGCATGGAAACGGGATAAAAGAGTTGGAGGAAGCGATCATTTCCCAAGCCAATTCCTTGCTTCCCGGAGAAACCGTACCTGCAGTTACCCTACAACAGCATTGTGATCTAGTAATGGAAATCGAAGAGATTCTTTGGGCATTTCTCTCCGCGCTTGACGAGGAAGCTCTTTTGGACTGTTTGGGCGACTTACTCAGGAAAGCAGTCGCGTATTTGGACATTATGACAGGCCGAACATATACGGAAGATTTGGTTCATACTCTATTTTCGCGCTTTTGCGTGGGTAAATAATGATGCCTACATGTCCATCTTGGAAAATCGGAGCCAATGAACTTTTTTATTTCTACACCTGCAAACGGTGGTTATATTTTCATATGCGTAATCAAACACAGTATGATCCGCAAAGAGAACGCGCCATAGAAGAAGACCGTATTCTCGAATTAAAAAGATATCTGGGCACCTATAGTTATATAGATATGGGTTGGGATGAGGATAAGACCCATAAAGCCCTGAGAAGACGTCAATCCGTTATCCGCCCCCAATTAACTTGGATTCATGGAAAAATCCACATGGAAGCAACACCCCATGCATTGCTTTGGGGGTTCCGGGTTCTCGAAAGAGACGAGTACTCACAGATCATGGTCCGTTTTTCTCGAAAGAACCTTCCTCGCCACCGGATGCTCGCCTCTTGGAATCGGTATATTTTGAAAATGAACCAAATCCCGATTGAACCAAAAAATTTGTTTTACTTTCAAGACACGATCGAATCGATTGCGCCTGCGGAAGACATCTCTGCTTTTTTGGATCAAATGGCAATCCTTTTGGAAATGGAAGTACCACCGCACCGGAACGGTTCCATCCGGTTTTGTCACCTTTGCCCTTATGAAAAAGCTTGTTTGGCTGAAGGAATGGAAAGGATCCATTTGGCTTCTCCCAAAGAGTTGCGCGGAGTTGGAGAAAAAATGGCGTCTTCTTTGGAAGAAAAACAGATATACACCATTCATGATGTATCTCGCATGGAGATCACAGAGGAGATAAAAAAGGAACACCGAGGGATTGAGCGGGTTAAAGCGCAATCATTTGCTTTTCTCCGAAATGAAGCAATGTTTTTTGACGACCCTCGGATGATGATTCCTAATGATGGCAAACCAGGTCTGTTTTTTGATATCGAAGCCGATCAATATCCGTATCTCTTTGGGGTCTATGACCAAAAAGAGAATCAATATCATTCGTTCCTCGCTCAGGAAGAATCTGAATTGATCGAATTGGGAAAACAGGTGATCCGCTATTTTCACCAATCTCAAGCGACTGTTTATCATTACTACGACTATGAAACACGAATTATGAGACATATGGAAGAGCTCTGCGGTATTTCAATGGAAGGGATTGCTTTTTTTGACGTCTACGAATGTTTGCGTAGATGTGTGATTCTCCCTCTCAAGACCTATTCCCTCAAGTCCGTATCGAAATGGCTCGATTTTGTATGGAGAATGCCATTGGATGGGAAAGGTTCGATCGTCGAGTTTCGAAGATGGAAAAACACGAGAAATCCCATGCATTTGGAATCAATCATCCAGTATAATGAAGACGATTGCCGATCGACCGCTCTTGTTAAGGATTGGCTCGAAAACCCCGACCAGTTCCGGCAAGAGTTCCGAAGGGTATCCGAACAAGATCTGGAGCTTTTGCTGAGCAATCTGGAACCTGTATTCCCAGAAAGAGTCAAATCAGACGGTAGAAAGGAAGTGATCGAATGGAAAAAGCCTTGATCAAACGATTTCAAGAATTCGTTATCCAACACACGCAATCCCTGAAAAGCCCATTTTCTGTAAAAGAGTTGATGAAAAAGATTCCTTGGAAAAGCCCCGAGTTCCAACAGATCTTTGGTGCAATGGTGGAAGAAGCCTTTCTATCGGAGCATTCCAATTTTGTCAGGGTGGGAACTTCGAAAGATCATCTTCCGGTGTTTCTCTCTAAAGACGATCTTATGGTCAACTTTCAAACTGCGTTTTGCGCGCTTCCCTTTATCCTTTCAGAAACAGAGGTTCAGCGAGCCTTACAGTCTGTCTCTCATATGGACCAAGTGGATGAGCAGGCCTTGATTCGAACCATTTCCTCCCAGACAGTGTTGATTCGGTTTGATCAGGGATCGCGAGGAAAACCGATTGCTTTGAACGTATATAAACGCTATCTCCTTCCAGGAAAAGGATTATTGATCACCTCTTCTGTTTTCAATCATTATATGATGCAATCAACAGCAGCTCCTGAAATCGATGGAAAAGGAAAACTCCGGAAAGAGAAAATGAAAGAAGAAGATCCGAAAAAATCCATTTATTCTGCTGTTTCTTGTTTTCTTGAGGATATCCGATCACTGGTTTTCCCTATTTCCGAGTTGAAATCCATTCATTTCAAACGGTACTTTTCAATCGATGACCCACAACAAACTTCCAAAATTTTCCAATCCCTATACCCGGAAGTATTTCAAACGGTCAATGGCATCTGGTCTTTTTTTCCGGAAATGTGGTTGGATTTGAAGCAACTGTGCGAAAAAGGATCATCCGGTTCCAATTCGCGAGATGAGATTGAGCAAGAACTGCACGCTCGATATCCCTTTCTCAATGAGCAAGAAATCATTTGGATAATGGATGGAGTTCGAACAGACCGAAGGATCTCCACGGTCCTCCCTGTCCAGCCATTGGAGGATCCAACTGAGGATGAAACCATTGAACAACCGGAATTGCCTACGGTAGCAAATACTTATGAGCAGCCAGAACACGATGAAGGACAGATTCTTGACCCATACAACCCATCTGAGTCAGAAAGAAGCAGCCGATTGCAGGACAAAGATCCAGAAGACCCTGGAGCACTGGAGGGGATGATTGTGAAGGAACCCGATGATTCGCTTTCGGAAGGAATCACAACCTCAGAGGATAGTGAGGATCAATTCGTAGTCCCTCCTACCGAAATCAACGAAAAGGAAGACTTGCTGCAGGACTTATTGATTGGGTTTACAGAACCGAAAAAAATTGAGGAATCTGGCTCTGATGGGAAGGAAGAATCAGAAGAAAGCTTATCCCCCGAACCAATCCACACACAGCAAGTAGCTCATGAGCAAGGGGGCGCTTCAGA
>Ga0334890_1005291_pt1 | contig 11068 bp, 8 predicted proteins | sample GraSluR1_MG_3_FD_207220 | JGI IMG/M metagenome (GOLD analysis project Ga0334890, IMG submission 207220) | Sludge microbial communities from methane-producing bioreactor in Wageningen University, Netherlands - Granular Sludge_31_08-R1 | ecosystem: Engineered > Bioreactor > Anaerobic > Unclassified... | reverse complement strand
TTGGGGAGGAAAAGAAAGAACAGCCCTGCGAAGACATGTGGTTTGACAGACCATGATTGGTCGTTTAGGGAGCTGTTGACTTATCAGTATCATAAAATATCAACCAATTGAGGGCGCAGTGCCGAATTTATAGAGAGGACGATAATTAAAGGACCCGACGTGACGGTAAGAAGGGAGACGACGTGCTGATTTGAAAGGAGGCGACGTGACGAAATGAAAGGAGATGACGAGTTCATGAGAGCCGCCCTCGAGGAGGCGAGGGCGGGTCTCGCCGAGGGGGGCGTCCCCATCGGGGCGGTTCTGGTGGAGGAGGGAAGGATCATAGGGAGGGGGAGGAACCGGCGGGTCCAGGAGGAAGACCAGCTTCTCCACGCCGAGATCGACTGCCTCCGCCGCTCGAGGCTCACCGGCGGCTACATCGGCACCACCCTCTACTCGACGATGATGCCCTGCTACCTCTGCGCCGGGGCCGCCGTCCAGTTCGGGATAAAGCGGGTCGTGGCGGGGGAGGCAGAGAGCGCCCCCGAGGCGAGGGGGTTTCTGGAGTCCTGCGGCATCGAGGTCGTCGATTTGAACCTCGACGAGCCCAAGGAGCTCCTGGCCGAGTTCATCAGAAGATATCCCGGCCTCTGGGACGAGTTCCTCGCAGAGTGCAGCCCTGATATTTTCTGATGGAATGGTAGGGTGAGAAGATGTTGATCAGGGACCTGAAGGAGGGGCGAAGGTTCGCAGCAAGAGACGGGACCGATATCTGCGAGCTTCTCCACCCGGACCGGGAGGAGGGGATATCCATGGGCTACAGCCTCGCCCACGCTGTCCTCGGCCCCGGCGAGGCCTCCGCCCCCCACCGGCTTAAGAGCTCCTCGGAGGTTTACTTCATCCTGGAAGGGCGGGGGATCGTGCATATCGGAGGCGAATCCGCCGAGGTGGCGGCAGCCCAGGCGGTTTACATCCCGCCGGGTTCGATCCAGCATATCGAGAACATCGGCAAAGGTCCTCTCGTATTCCTCTGCCTCGTCTCCCCTCCGTGGAGGGAGGAGGACGAGGAGCCGATCTGAGAAGGGAGGCGGAGACGGGAAAAGAGGGCCCGATCTCCGGAGAGGGCGGCAGGCCCCCCGGCTCATTGGACCGATCCGTCCATCTCCATGATCCCGAAGACGTTACCCTCCGGGTCCCGGCAGCGGGCGAAGCGGCCGACCCCCGGCACCGTCATGATCTCAGAGAGGACCTCGCCCCCCTCCGCGGCGACCTTCGCCATCGAATCCTCCAGATTGGGGACCTCCACGGTGTTCGTCGTCCCTTCGCCCGGGCTCTCCCGGGGCTTGAGGGCGCCGTCTATCCCGGGCCCCTCGCCGGTGTAGGCGAGCCAGTAGTCGAAGGGCTCCCAGCGCTCCAGCCTCCAGCCGAAGACCCCGGCGTAGAACCTCACGGCCCGGACCGGATCGTCGACGGGGATCTCGAAATGGATAACTCGCGGCATGACAGGTACGATGATTTTAGACTCTGATATAGGTGGCGATCCGGAGGTGGCGATCCATAGGTTCAGCCCCTCCCCTCACAGCCCTGCCCTTAAAGCCCTGCTTCTGGAAGGACAGCCCCACTAAGGCCTGCCCACAGGGTCTGCGAGCCTCTTTCTTATCGACCGCCCCGCGAGAGCCCCCGTCGAGAAGGCTGCCTGGAGGTTGTAGCCGCCGGAGTCGCCGGCGACGTCCAGGACCTCCCCGGCGAAGTAGAGGCCGGAGACGAGCCTCGACTCCATAGTCTTCGGGTCCACCTCCGGGAGGCTGACGCCGCCCCTGGTCGCCATCGCCGAGTCGAAGCCTCCGACCTCCTCGACGACGAAGGGAAAGCCGGAGAGATGGTCTGCAAGGCCGGTTCTCATCTTCCTCGTCATCGAGGCGCATTTGAGATCTTGGGGGATCTGCAGAGCCTCCAGGACCCTCGATGCGAGCCTCGCGGGAATCTCCATCTCCGCCAGGACCGACCTCAGGTTTCGCGGACCGTCCTTCTGCGACCTTTCGAGAAGCCAGTTATCTATCTCTTCCCTTCTCCTCTCCCCAGCAAACGATACTCGCAGCACGTCCCCGGCCCGGATGTCCCTGGAGAGGTCGAGGATACCCGGCCCCGAGAGCCCGTCGTGGGTGAAGAGGACGTCCCCCGCCCCCTCCTTCACCTTTTTGCCCCGAAATATCGAGACCCTGGCGCCGGGTAGGGAGATCCCGGCGAGGTCGGGGAAGGGATAACCCCTGATCCGGACGGGGGCGAGGGCGGGGCCGACCTCGACGATTGTATGGCCGAGGGCCTCGGCGAAGGAGTAGCCGTCGCCGGAGGAGCCGGTGGCGGGGTACGAGCGGCCCCCGGTGGCGATGACCAGGAAGCGAGACCGATGGATCTCATCCCCGCAGGCGACGGCAAATCCCTCCTCCGACCTCGCGATGGAGGTCACGGATTTGCCGCAGGCGATCTCGACCCCCCGGGCCTCGCATTCCGCCAGGAGGACGGCCAGGACGTCCCGGGACCTCTGGGTCTCGGGGAAGACCTTACCCCCCTCCAGCGTTGTCATCGAAAGGCCCCTATCCTCAAAGAAGGCGATGAGGTCGCGGTTGGTGAAGCCGAGGAGCGCCGGCCGGAGGAAGCGCCCCGCCCCTCCGTAGCGGTCGAGGAAAGCTCCAATGTCGCCGTCGTGGGTGATGTTGCAGCGTCCTGAGCCGGAGATGAGGAGCTTTCTCCCTGGCGACGTCTTCTTCTCGAGGACGAGGACCTTTCCGCCCCCTCCGGCGGCGCAGGCGGCGCAGAAGAGGCCGGCGGGGCCTCCTCCGACGACGATGAGGTCCCATGGTTCGCATTGGCTGCAACATTGGAACATATTGATGACCTTTAGAACTGAGTAGTCTACCTATAACGAGTTGATATTCTTGAGATCCACATGTGGATACATCATCTGATAGGATTATCATTATCAGAGCCAATCATATATCCGTTGTTCGGCAATAACGAGTAGTCTACCTATAACGAGTTGATGAACAAGAAACCAATAGCAAGGGACGTCATCTAATATGATGCACCTTTTTAGGGAGAAAATCAGAAGCAATCGACCTCCTCATGTTGTTGCGTGATCTGATATAGTGAAATAACTCAGTTGCGGTGTACTACCTGACTTATAGGAAAGTATTAATTGTAGCATTTCAGGTTAGAACTAGCACGTAGGAGAGCACCAAGGTATGAATCGAAGAGCATGGTTACTAATATCGGTCTTATTCATGATAGTAGTAAATTCAAGCATAGGCAGCGACGCAAATCTAGGTAGTGGGTCCTCCTCTGCGAATGGTGGCCCAGAAATCCGATCTGCACCATACACTGGCCCGGTAATAAAAGCGCCTGAAGGTAAGTACTATACTGAATTCGATAAGAATGTTGCAGGGATTGGGCGGACAGTTATTGATGTATTAACAAAACCAATGATAACGGGGCTTAAGGTCGCTTCTGATCCAACTTTTCCAGTATGTTTAACTGGGTTAGAATTTGGAGTACCATTAGCATCTACAGGTACCCCACCAACGGTTGCAGCAGGCATAGGAACAATAGTTGTTTCTTGTGGTCCTGCGGTTTCAAAAGCGTTTGGACCAGGTCCCAGTCCTGGCGAAGCATTTGAAAAAGCTTACCTAGATTTAAGCGCTAAATCTTATTCAGAACAAAACTCTCCAAATGCTAACACGTTGAATAAGGATCTAGGTGGTATTAATTTTACATCGATAAAACTAAACTACATCTCCGTCAGTACCGATCAAGAGGGTGGTGTGAATTTTGATATTATTCTCAAAGCACAGAAAGCTAATGGTTCAAGTCCTGGAATCGATCCAATAAATTCCACCGTAATAGGCGCGACCGCTTTCATGACCGGTCTGGCAATTCCCAGCGATAAATTTTGGGTCAATTTAAATCCTTGGGAGCCGGACCGAATCATCGAAGAAGAACTTAGCCAGTCAGAGGTCGGAAGGATAATGCTTGAGGCCGATCTCCAAATGAAGAAAGACTTTAGCAATTACATTAACCCCTGCAATAACGAAATGAGCAACGATTTGTGGAATAATCTTGATAATAAGCGGGAAATTTTGGTCCAAAGGTGTATGAGTAAGTATCCTGGAGAAATACAAAATAAAAATAATGTAAATTTCCGTCCAGCCACCCGTCTTTGGATAACTCCAGATAAAATTTTCACATATTCAAATGATTCTCAAATTTATATTATCAATGCTACATTAACAATCCAATCCGAAGCGGATGCGAATCACTCTTCCTTCGTGATATATAATCAGAATGTTAGGACTCTTTCTAAAGGCTGTTTAGAAGAGCTTAACAAATCCTCCAAAGAATATGGAGAATATTTTAAAGAGAGGGTTGATCATACGGTTCTACCATCTGTTATTGCAGATGTGAATTACGGCGATAAATATGAAAATCTTCGGGAAATATATGTAGCTCTTGCTTTAGCCCAGTGGTACAAATTAAATATCAATCCATCCAATGATGTATTCCAAAATATATATTCATCCGATTTTACAGCCCCCAAAGCATTAAACCCGTGGAGCCCCTACAAAATATGGGACGATTATGTCTATTCATTTGAGAATGGCGAATTCAAATGTTTGGTAAATACGACAGCCGAAACCTCCAACGGAACTATAATCAGGAGTCGACTATATTCATATGGTGGTGTCGAATTCAATAGTATAAAAAACAACATTATTAATATAAAGGGTATGCCGCCAGTGGTCGAGGATCAGATTGAAAGGGCCGTCACTCAGGGATTCATTGATGATGGTGATAGTGTACTTTTCGCTATTAGCCTTCATATGGATAGAACCCAAGATATCTCAACTTCAAGCTCTGGTTTAGGTCTCATCCCATCTACAAATGTGTATGATTATTCTAACAATAGCATAAATAAACAAGACACTGTTATAGATTTCAATGAAGATGCTGGGCATGTCACTTGCCCGGAAGGCTGGATGGGACCAGACGAAAAGGGAGAATGCTGGAAATTGCAGATCTTGAGCTAGGACTTAAAACAGAACTAAATCAGAACGGCTCAAATCTCCCAATAAGATTGATACTAATCATCGATATCCAGAGGTTCATCTATAGGCCAAATAAGTACTATTTCTTGGGTTAAGTACTATAAATACCCGAAATTCCGCAAGATAAATGATATTAATAGGTTTGCCTTTGATATCTGAGAATTTAATTATACATCAAATGTTACCATTAACATCTGTTTTAAGCAGACAGGCATATCCATTATTCTCTCCAGCGAGTATATAGCCACCATCACTCGCTTGAAGGAAAGAATTCCATTTGGCGTTTGGATAATCCGAAAATGTATTTCTCCATTGCTCGTTACCCATAGAGTCAGTCTTGATTAAGACATTACCGTCATTAATTATGTATCCTCCATCGCTTGTCTGTTGGACATCAAGAGCGTATAACGAATTCGAGAATTTAAACCATTCCATATGACCAATAGAATCCGTCTTAATTAGACTTGACATAGGACCGCCTCCGACTATGTATCCTCCATCACTCGTCAGCCTGATTTTATCCCCACTAATCCCTGGAAGTATTCTATCCCATTCCTTATTCCCAACATAGTCAGTCTTAATCAGCCAAGTCATACGCATTAATTCTATTGATCGTACACGTCCTTCAAGGTCCAATTCAGATGGCCTTCCAAAAGATTCTGTAAAACCTGATAGAATATAGCCACCATCACTTGTCTGTAGGACAGATAAAGCCCAGTCTAAGTCAGATCCTCCGAAGGTCTTATTCCAAAGCTCATCACCATTTGCATTGGTTTTGATAAGCCAGACATCACCAAACTCAGCTAAAGTAAATGTGAAGCCAGCAAGAACATAACCATTATCATTTGTCTGCTTTACAGATTGAAGATCGTCTAATCCAGCAGAACCTTTTCCTCCAAAGGTTCTATCCCAGAGCTTTTTTCCGTTACCGTCAGTTTTAATAAGGCAAGCTCCATGCCTATTAGTTCCAGCAGCGATATAGCCGCCTTCTTTCGTCTGTTGGACTTCTTTTAAAGACAATCCTCCATAGGTTTCATACCACAAAACGTTGCCATTTGTATCAGTCTTAGCTAACCAAGCACCATTATTGGAGCCATCTCCAGCTATTATGTAACCATCGCTTGTCTGTTGAACAGACTTTGCAGCTCCTTCACCAAGAGTCTTCTCCCAGGTTTTGACCATTAACTTAATCGAGGAAAGCTTGAATTGAATTGATTTTGCATCATCATAATCATCAGGGCCTTTATGTTTCCCATCCCTTATCTGAATCTCGACTTCATTCTCCCCAACATTTGCATCAACTGTATTCAAAGTCCATTTGTCGTCAGAGGTCCACTCTGTCATATATTTGCTATTTAAATAGAACCTGTAAAGAATCTGATCGCCATCTGTATCTGTCGCGCTAGCCGTCCAGGTTATCTCTGTCGCTCTATCCTGTTCAGCTAAAAGATCATTGATGATTGGCGGGCTATTTTGCTCGCTGATCTCGAAGATGACCGACTTCCTATTATCCATTCCATTAGGTCCAGCATGCAATCCATCCCTTACCTGAGCCTCAATTCGATACGATCCTGCCTCAGCCGAGACCTCCCATTTCCAGGTATTATCCTCAGTCCAATCCGTCATCGCTTCATCGTCGAGGAAGAATCGATACAGTATCTGGTCGCCGTCGGTATCTGCTGCCTCAGCAGCCCATGTGATAACCGAACTTGCCTCCTGGGGAGTCATCTTATCTGAAATCAGAGCGGTGATTATTGGAGGCTCATTTGGAGCCACCGCTATTGCAGGTGCCATGTAGGTGCTGGAAGCGATCCCTTCGACGCCGTCTGGAGCGTTTACTGAGACCGAGACCGTCCTGCTGCCTGAGGTGGTTGTTGTGGGGGATGTGTACTCGATCACGTACGTCCCGGTAATAATATCCTCTAACTGGTCCAGAATTACTGAGAAGTCGGCAGAGTATATGTCGATCCAAAGACCGCCTGAATTTTGAGCAAGATCTCTCATATCAGCATACAACGGCAGATCAGATCGCGGTATGTTCGACGGGATGCTTCTAGAGCGGAAATCAGGAGATACGGCTACGAGCATGACGCCAGCATCAATTAAGTCCAGCTGGACGTCATCCTGGTGATACGTTGAATTGGACCAGCCATCGCCTCGCTGCATCGAAGGCTCATCCGTGATAACGATTATGATCTTCTGGGCATCAGGTCTGAACCCGAAGGATAGCGCCTTGGCCACTCCTCCCAGAGAGTCTTCAGGGCGCTGGTAATAGCCTCCGGATGCTCGAAGCTGATTCACCTCTCGCTTGAAGACCTCGGGATCGGCGGTCCATTCGATCTTGGGCATTACTTCATTCTTGAAGGTAACGAGGGAATACCTGGCGTCGATATCGCTTGCCTTGATTTTATTGGTGAGGTCATCGACGTTGGATTTCATCGCCCTGATCTCATCGGCCATGGTGTCAGTTTCATCGAAGACCACGGCAAGGTCGAGCATCTGGCCGGAGGCTTTCCCCGTAAAGTAGAAGTTGTCTATCGCTACCCCGGTGCCGTCTTCTTCAACTGTGAAGTCGTCTTTGACGAGGTTGCCCGTCGCGGCGCATAGTTCATCGACGAAGATGTTGACCTTGATCTTGGGATAGGCTGTTGGATCTATTCCGAGGATATTTATTATATTATCAGAATGCTCCGGTTGTGCCTGTGAGCATCCGATTCCAAATATATTGGCGGCCAGTAGAACCATTAAGACACATATGGCTCCTTTAGTTATGCGTGTCTTCATCAGTCTCCCTCAATCCATTATCGACGCCGTCTCGAGATCGGCTTCAAATAATAAAAGGCTTCCGCTTATCGAAGAAATATCAAAGGCGATAGATGGCGAAGGGCGATCGAGAAATCCGGATTATCTGCGGATAAATGGTTTGGGCGGGGATGATCCGCGAGCGGATGATGTGCGGATTTATGTAGTTTGGAAATAATCAGGCCAGGGAATTGGAGGCGTTTCTTTATGGCATCGAGGGTCAGCAAGTTCGAGAGGGAGGTGGTGGCCGCCTTTGAAGGGTCGGTGGAGGACTACAGGAACGGGAAGATCGAGACCGAAGACGACTTTCTCGCCTCCCTATACCACCACCTCCGGGCCCACACCGACAAAAATAGGATCATGAAGATCTCTATCCGCCGCCCCGTCGGGGATGTGACCCCAGCCTTATCCGTCTTCAAGGGGGACGAATGCCTCGTCGTCATAGAGATCCTGACGGCCACGAGGTCAGGAGGGAAGGCCGTCCCCTACGACCGGTCCCAGGTCAAGGAGCGGATCGAGAGGCTGAAGGCCTGCGCCCCCTTCTGCGAGAGGGGGTTTCTCGTCTCCATCGACGAGGGCGAGCCCGGGTTCGAGGACGGCCCCGCCGGGTGGAAGGAGGATTACTATCGAAACCTCTGGCACGAGGCAGGAGAGGACAAAACCTACCTCTTCGAGGTGAAGAAGGGGCGCACGAACAAGCGGAGAGTCTAGATGGACGCCCCTCGTATCGCCGCAAATCTCGGCCTTGGGGCCGGCCAGGTCCGGGCGGCGGCGAGCCTTCTGGCCGACGGCAAGACGATCCCCTTCATCGCCCGGTACAGGAAGGAGGCGACGGGGGGGCTCGACGAGGTCGCCATCTCCTCGATCCGCGACCTCGTCGAGAGGTACGGCGAGCTCGACCGGAGGCGGGCCTCGATATTGAACTCCCTCCGGGAGAGGGGGGCCCTCACCCCCGACCTCGAAGAGAGGATCATGGCGGCAGAGACCCTATCCGTTCTCGAGGACCTCTACCTCCCCTTCAGGCCGAAGCGGAGGACCCGGGCCTCCGCCGCCAGGGAGCGGGGTTTTCTCCCCTTGGCCGATCTGATCTTCGAGCAGGGGCGGATCGATCCTCCCGCCGAGGCGGCCCGGTTCGTCGATCCGGATAAGGGCGTTGCTTCCATCGAGGAGGCGCTGGCCGGGGCCCGGGACATCATCGCCGAGAGGGCGAGCGAGGACCCCCAGGCCAGATCGGAGGTCCGGCGGCTCTTCTCTGAAGAAGGGGTATTGAGGTCAAAGGCGTCGCCGACCGCCGACGGGGACGGCTCCAAGTACCGGGACTACGCCGACTGGTCCGAGCCGCTCTTTTGGGCGCCTTCCCATCGGGTGATGGCGGTCCTGAGGGGCAAAAAAGAGGGTTTTCTGACGCTTCACGCCGAGCCGCCCGCCGCCGGCGCCCTGGCCATCCTCGACCGGTTGTTCGTCCGGGGGAAGGGCCCCGCCTCCGAGGAGGTCCGCCTCGCCCTCCAGGACGGCTACAGGAGGCTCCTCGCCCCCGCCCTGGAGAGGGAGGCGCTCTCGGCGGCCAGGGAGAAGGCGGAGGAGAGGGCGATCGGGGTCTTCGCCGAGAACCTGCGCCACCTCCTCCTGGAGCCGCCCCTGGGGGAGAGGACGGTCCTGGCCGTCGATCCGGGGTTTAGGACCGGCTGCAAGGTCGTCGTCCTCGATCCCCTGGGGTCTCTCGTGGCAAAGGAGGTGATATACCCCCACCCGCCCCAGAAGATGGTCCGGGAGGCGAAAGATAGAATCGTTGAACTCTGCAGAGAGTTCGCCGTCGAGTTCATAGCCGTCGGAAACGGGACCGCAGGGAGGGAGACCGAGGAGTTTCTGAGGAAGCTACAGATAACCGGCGACCCCCCCATAGTCATGGTCGACGAGGCGGGAGCCTCCATATACTCCGCCTCGAGATGCGCCCGGGACGAGTTTCCCGACGAGGACGCCACCGTCAGAGGCGCCGTCTCCATCGGAAGGAGGCTGCAGGATCCCCTGGCGGAGCTCGTCAAGGTCGACCCCAGGTCGATAGGCGTCGGCCAGTACCAGCACGACGTAGATGAGAAGGCACTGAAGCGAAAGCTCGACGAGGTCGTCGAGATTTGCGTCAACGCCGTCGGAGTCGACCTGAACACCGCAAGCCGCGAGCTTTTGGCCCGGGTCTCGGGGCTGGGGCCGAGGCTCGCAGGATCGATAGTCCGATATCGGGAGAAGAGCGGCCCCTTCCGGACGAGGGAGGAGCTGAAAAAGGTCCCCGGCCTCGGCCCCCGGGCCTTCGAGCAGGCGGCGGGCTTCCTGCGGATTCGGGGTGGGGAGAGCCCCCTCGACGGCTCCGCCGTCCATCCCGAGAGCTACCGCATCGTCGAGGCGATGGCAAGAGACCTGGGCGTTTCCGTCGAGGAGCTGATGGAAGAGCCCCCCCTCCAGGAGAGGATCGACCCCGAGAGGTACGTCTCGGAGACGGCGGGCCTTTTCACCCTCCGGGAGATCCTGGCGGAGCTCGCCAAGCCCGGAAGAGACCCCCGCCGGGAGTTTGAGATCTACAGCTTCGCCCCCGGCGTCGCGAAGATCGAGGACCTCCGACCGGGGATGGTCCTTCCCGGCGTCGTCACCAACGTCGCCGCCTTCGGCGCCTTCGTCGACGTGGGGGTCCACCAGGACGGCCTCGTCCACATAAGCGAGCTCGCCGACAGGTTCGTCCGGGATCCGGCGGAGGTGGTGAGGGTCCACCAGAAGGTCAAGGTCACCGTCCTGGCGGTGGACCTGGAGAGAAAGAGGATATCCCTCTCAATGAGGGAGAAGCCCGAGGTGGAGGATGGTGAAGCTCGACCCTGAAGGGCGGAGGGGCGATCTCCCTATGGATAGATCGAAAGACTTCGATCTCAGCGAGGCCGATCTGATCGAGGAGATCGCCCTCCTCTACGAAGGCAAAGACCCCGCCCACGACTTCACCCACGCCCTCCGGGTCTTCAGGACCGCCATGGCGATAGCCGAGGCGGAGGGGGCGGACCCTACGATCGTCGCCCTCGCTGCCCTCCTCCACGACGCCGCCTCCGGGCCGAAGAACAGGGGTAGGGATGAGGCGGAGGAGAGGGTCCTTGAGACCGTCGAGCCCCTCTTGAAGAGGTGGGGATATCCCGATGAGGTGATCGAGGGGG
>Ga0334890_1005283_pt1 | contig 11080 bp, 3 predicted proteins | sample GraSluR1_MG_3_FD_207220 | JGI IMG/M metagenome (GOLD analysis project Ga0334890, IMG submission 207220) | Sludge microbial communities from methane-producing bioreactor in Wageningen University, Netherlands - Granular Sludge_31_08-R1 | ecosystem: Engineered > Bioreactor > Anaerobic > Unclassified... | reverse complement strand
ATGATCGGTGAGATGCCCTCGACCAATCGCAAGGACGGGGGCGGCGAGTGCGAACACGATTTCAGCCCGCTGACCCTGTGCACCGATCGACGGTACGACTACGTGGATATCGCCCAAGGCGTCTCCGGCCACGAGTTCCGCAGTCCTCGGGACCAGGCCCTGGGCGGCGGCAGGCGGATACTCGAATACCGCCGGGCCATGGCCGAGGCGGGGACGCGGCGTCCGCTGGTCGTCTCGAAAGACTACACGCGCGGCCCGGACGGTGGCGACATGGCGTTGTGGGGCCGGTTCGTCGGCGGCGCCGCAACGGGCCGGTTCCACCGGCTGGCGGGCAATCACCCCGCGTCTATCAGCCAGTTTCAGCACGAGGCCATCGGTCGTCTGGGACGCTTCATCGCCCAGGTGCCGTTCTGGCGGATGCACCCGGAGCCGGGTCTCGTGACGGAACTCCCCTCCGGAGCCGGGGCCAACGTCCTGGCCGAACCCAACGGCCACTGTGTGGTGCAATTGATCGGCGGGACCAGCGCCGATAAGCTGGTTCTGGATATGCCGTCCGGCGCATGGGCAATTCGATGGATCGACCCGGCGACCGGCCGTGAGTTGGCCCGCTCCGCGGCAACCTCCGATGCCGCCGGCCTAAAACTGACGATCCCGGGCGAGTATGAACATCGCATCATACATCTCGACAAGAAGCCATAGCATGGGGAAAGCGCGCATCCCTGACACACAATGCGAGACGAAAGGCATGCCACGGGAGTACGACAATCCTGCTGACAGATCTGGTGTCGATCCTCCTGATTCGTTCGATCGTGACGACGAACCCGTGTGACCCCGATGTGGGCCCGGCCAAATCGAACCTCGTCCACTGCCATGGCGGCGCGCCATTCGTCTGGCCGGGTGGCATTGCTCAACTGGCTATCAGACAACTGACCATGAGCGATATGGACGCCTATCCTGACGTCCGGCGACAGAGGGGGATCCGCTGTCGTCCAGACCACCATCGGCAGCCATGATCGCGACGTGAATCGATCGGGACATCGGTCGTTCCAAGAGACCCTGGAACGCTGCAAATCACTCTGCCATCGATGGAGAAGGTAACGACTGAACACGCCACACAACTACTGAGGTGGACCACCCCCAAGCCGTAGAGCGCGCAACAAGCGCGCCACGAAGCGATTCGTTTCGCCTTCAGCGCGGCTTCGGCCAGCATCCCAAGCCCTGCAATGTCAATCGTTAACCGTTTTTCCAGAAGCACTTACAAACCAGGGTTCCGGAATGGTTGTCCGTTCACCTTCGATACGGCCGCGCTGGTTCGGTCAGCATCCTCGTTCGGTCCTGATTTCAGTTGAGAAGTGTGAGTTGTCCCGTTTTGAAACGTCATGGGACATTCTGGCTCCCGTTGCCGTAGCCCGTCGAAGGCCGTAGAGGCTGCGTCTTCAGTGCAAGGAACGTGGTTCGTAAGCCGCATCGCAGAACGGGTAATCGCGTCCATCGGATTCGCTTGACTCGCCGCACCATTTGCGGTACATTATATCCTGTGAGGTGTGAGACTCTGATTTTGGAAGGGGTGAAAATATGGTGTCGAGACGAATGCGTGCCCTATCCGTTGTGCAGGTTCTGTGCGTTCTCGTCCCTCTGCTGCTTCTTGGTTCCCAGGTATGTGCTGATGCGGCCGGCATTGATGACAAGCGTACGGGAATTGTCGGGACGGCCGGGAACGACATTCTCCTGAACACACAGCCTCTGGACGTCAGCGCGATCCTCGATACGGCGTCCGACCAGGACGTAACGACGTCGGCGGTGGGCATCGACGGCCTTGCCGGGAACGACTCCATCGCCGCTGCCGCGAACATCACGGCAAACGCGTCCTCGACGATGAATGCGCCGTATGTGCCGTTTCGGCTGGGGGGTACGACGGCGGCGTCTTCGACCAAGGGCCTCTCGGGCGGAGATGGAGCCGACCTGCTGCTGAACCTGGCCTCGATCTTCCCGACCGCCCTATCCCACGCCGAGATCATGGAGGTGATCCTGCAGATCGACATCGGGGCGACGGACTTCGCAACGGCCTCGACCTCGCAGGCCATTGGGATCGAGGGCGGCGCCGGTCCGGACCACATCGAAAGCACCGGCGTGCTGGACGCCAGAGCCACCTCGCAGACCCTCGTCAAAGAGGCCCGGATCAGCGCCGTCGAAGTGCCTGTGGAGACGCTGGCGTTCGGCGACGCTACGACCTCGGCGACGTCCGTTGCGGTGGGCATCCTTGGGGATACGCTGACGGGAGCCTCGTCCGCGACGCCGGGCGCCACCGAGATCATCACGAATCAGGGTTCGCTGTCGGCCGTCGCATCGGCCACATCGGCCACCGAACAGGGGATGGTCGAGCTGATCGGTGCGGCCCGGGTCGATGACTCCACGAGCGCCAGCGCCTCGTCTGCCGGGATCGTGGCCGGGGCGAACGACAGCCGGATCACCAACTACCATACGATCTATTCCGAGGCCGTTTCTTCGGCCGATATGACGTCGGTCGAGATCAAGATGAAAGGGTTCATGCTCAAGCCGGCCTTCGATCTGTTCGGCCTCGACGTGGGGACCTTCCAGACGGTTGCCGATTCGGTGGCCGTCGGCATCGCCGGCAACGCAGGGGACGATACGATCGTCAACGCCGGTTCCGGCGGGAGCGGCGAGATCGAGGCATACGCCAGAGCCGAAGCCGATGCGGATATCTACACCTTCTCGGTCTCCCCGCCGCTCGGCGGCGGCGGTGGGGAACATGCGGCCGGCGCCCTCGTGGCGGGCAGTCTCGCCCTGCCGAAAGTGGTGACGGCAACAGGCGACGATGATTCGGCCCCCGTCTATGGCGACGCCAGCACCGTGGCGACCTCCTACGCGGCCGGGATTCTCGGCGGCGCCGGCGACGACACGGTCACGAACGACACGTTCCTGACGTCGCGCGCCGAATCCGAAGCGAGCAACCTGACTCTGAGCGTGGACATCGCTCTGAGCAAGACGAGTTTCCTGCCGCTGCCGGGGGCCGCTGTGGCCGATGCGTCCACGCGGGCCATCGCCGACTCCCGCGGCATCGACGGCGGTGACGGCGACGACGTCATCACGAACAGCGCCTCCGTGAACGCCAGCGCCACGGCCGACGCCGACTCTCTGGGAATCGCGGCGACGATCAAGGGCAGCGTCGAAGGCCTGTCGGCGGGCGTTTCGGTTGCGGATGCCTCGTCGACGGCGGCGGCCACCAGCAAGGGGATCGTCGCCGGCGCCGGCGGCGACACCATTACGAACACCGGCGTGGTAACCTCGACGGCATCGGCGTCGGACAACTCCACCAGCGTCAGCGCGACCCTGGCGGGCGACAAGATCGGCGTGGCCGTCGGCGTCACGGTGGCCGACGCCGTCACCCGGGCCACGTCGTACAGCGTTGGAATCGACGCCGAAGACGCCGGCGGCAACGAGAGCGCCAGTACAGCCAATCAGAATGACCTGATTGACAACGAAGGGCTGATCCAGTCGACGGCCAGTTCCACGGCGCACGGCGATGCCGTCGGCGTCTCCATCGCCGCATCCCTGCAGGGCGTCTCGGTGTCCGTGGCGGTCACCGAGGCGGATGTGGCCTCCGAGGCGTACGCCACCGGCGTACGCAGCGGGATCGGCGAAGACACGATCGAGAACAGAGGGCCGTCCAGCGCCGGCATCCACACGACCGCTACGGCCACCAGTTCGAGCGACAGCGTCTCGGTGGCGGTCAGCGGCGGCTGGATCGGCGTGGCGATGGGGGCGTCCTACGCCGAGGCGAACACCAAGGCGACAAGCGGGGCCGTGGGTGTCGAGGCAGGCGACTCCAACGATGTCGTGACGAACTCCTCACAGATCGTGACCTCCTCGACGGCCGCCGCCTCCTCGAATGCCGTTTCGGTCACCGCCGCCCTGGCCCCAAAAGGGTTCAGCGCCGGCGTGGCGATGGCCGAGACCCGCACGGATTCGGCGGCGGACGCGACGGGGATCGACGCCGGCGACGGAGACGATACAGTCGAGAACGCCGGCGTCGTTGCGACCACTTCGACGGCGACGACGACCACGAAGATCGTGACGGTCAACTTCGCCGAAGCGGGCGCAGCCGTTGCGGACGTGTCGTCCCGGGCAAGGGCGAACGCGACAGGCATCGAGGGCGGCGATGGAACGGACGTGCTGACCAACAGCGGCTCGGTGGTAACGACGGCGACATCCACGGCCGACGACACCAGCGGCACGGCGAATCTACTGGGATATGCTCGCGGCGACATCGCATCGACATCGACGGCGACCGCCATCGGCATCAGCGGCGGCGACACACTGACCAATACATCGGGGGCGAGCATTGCTACGACCGCGACCGCCAATGCGTATGCGGACAACTATGTCGTTCAGGGCGGCGGCGCTGAATTCGCCAAGGTCGGTTCGCGGGCCGATGCCCGTGCGACCGGCATGGCCGGCACAGCGCTGGCGGACACGATCAGCAACGACGGGGCCATTTCATCGGTCGCCAGTGGCGAGATCCTGGCGAGCAACTTCTCCTTCAATCTGGCCGGGGTCCAGCTCGGCAGCGTCGGGGTCAACGCGACGGCCACGGCCGTCGGCATCGACGGCGGCGACGGGGCCAATACCATCACCAACGACACCGACGGGCAGATCGACGCATACACCGATCTCCACACCAGATCGGTGGACGCCGAATTCGGTGTTCTCAGCGCTCAGCTCGTTCGTTCGGGCGTGACGGCCGACGCCCGTTCCCACGGCATTCTCACCGGCGACGACGACGACACGATCGACAATCACGGCTCGATCGACGCCACGGCAAAGGCCCTCGGCGAAGCCGGGGGCGCTTCGCTCGGCCTGATGTCCATCGGGCTGACTAGCGCCCTGGCGTCGGCCCAGATGGACGGCATCCGTTCGGGCGGCGGCGATGACATCGTTACCAATCTCGGGACGATCCGCGCCGGCGCGATCCGGGCGGGCGACAACTACCTTGCGAAGGCGACGACCGAGGCCGTTTCGTTCGATCTGCTCTCGCTGATGATGTCATCGCTGGGGGCCCAAGCCGATGTCACCGGCATTCAGGCAGGCGACGGGGACGACACCGTCTCGAACTACGGCACGATCCTTATCGGAGATGAGGGGGACGATGATTCCTGCACCGCCTCGCGCGCCATGGTCATCGGGCGGTCGCTCAGCTACGGCGGCCAGATTCTCGGAGCGACGATGGCCTTCGCCGGTTCCTCGGCGCGGATCGCTTCGGTGGGGATCGACGGAGGCTCCGGGGACGATGTCCTGACGAATTACGAGGAGGGGGACATCACCGTGAAGGCCCGCTCCTACGCGGACGTCGACTGCCTGGCGTACGAGACTTTCGGGTTGCTCGATACGTTTGCCGAGGCGAACGCCTTCAGCGAGGCGCAGGCCATAGGAGTCTACGGCGGCGACGGCAATGACGTCATCACGAACTACGGCGCCGTCACGGCCGACGCCCTGACCGTGGCCGATGCCGAGTCGTACGCGGACGTGGGATTGGGCAGCAATCCGCACGGCGTCAGTGAGGCCGAGGCCACGGCGCGGGCGGCGGGCATCGACGCCGGCGCACAGGGCCGCAAGGAAATCCACAACTTCGGCTCGATCGAGGCGGTGGCGAACGCCGGCGCCAGGCCGCGCGCCCGTTCCGATTCGGAAACGATGAACACGTACGCCAATGGCTATGGCCTGGCCGAATCGCAAGCGTTTGGCATCACGTCGGACGGCTTGCACGACCTTGTGACCAACCATGAGACGGGGAGCATCTCCGTGACCGCCCTGGCGGGGACTTATGACACGCTCGGCAACACCGGATATGTCAACTGCGACGAGATCGCGGTCTCCGGGGCCGGCTACGCGTGGGCCCCGCTGAAGGCCGACGGCGTCGGCATCGCCCTTTCCGACGGCAGCGATATCGTCGTCAACGACGGTTCCATCACGGTCTTCTCTCATGTGGACGGTTCGATCTACACGCATACCCTGAACCGCAGCGCCGTCAACGCCAATCCGGATTCGGTTGCGCGGTCTTTCGTCCTGAGCCAGGCGACGGGCATCGCCGCCGGCGCCGGCTCCAACGAAGTGACGAACAACGGCCTGTTGACCGTCGAAGCCTCGAGCTACGCGGCCCCCAAGGCCTATTCCTGGAGCCAGTTCGTTTCGACCTCAGCCAATGCATACGGCGTCTCGGATGCGGTGGCGGTCGGGCTGGAGGCGGACGGCGCGATCACCAATTCGCTCTCGGGTGTTCTGGACGTGACGGCATGGGCAAAGAGCTTCGCCAATTCGCCGACGGAATCGGAATCGGCAAAGGCCACTGCCCTTCTGACCGCCACGGCCACCGGTTTCAGAACCTTCACGGATGCCGGTTTGACGGAGATACAGCGCATCACCAATCAGGGCACCGCAACGATACGAGCGATTGCCGGCGAAGGCAACGACGGATACTGTGCGTATGTGAACAGCGGTCTCACCTCGGGGTCGGCCGTATCCGAGGCAAATGGAACACTGACTGTCGATGCGGCGGGCATCCGTGTCGGTGACGGAGTCAAAGAGATTATCAATACCGGCACGCTCAATGTCCTGGGGCGGCAGGAGTATCTTCTTGCGAACGCAACGGCAACCTCAACTTACGCCAGATCAACAACGACATCGTACGGTGAAGGCATAGCGACGGCAACAGGGGTGCTGGCTACCGCAGGAGAGAACCATATCCACAATCTCGGCACGATGGATGTGAATGCAGATATCGATGTCTATACCAGGGCCTTCTCCGACTCAGGCTGGCAGTCCACGTACACGACCTATGCCACAAGCGAAACAAGTGCAAAGGCGACTGGCCAGGGTATCCGTGTGGGCGACGGCGATGATGAGATCATCAATATGGGCTTGCTTACCGTTGCCTCCACCGCCAGAGCGACCTCCTATGCACGATCCGATGAGTACGCCACGTCCACGGCGACCAGCGAGGCCGTCGCCGTCGGAATCGACGGTGGCTCGGGAACAAATACGATCATCAATGAAGGTGACATGTACGTCAGCGCCGCGGCATGGACGGTCGTCAGTGCCGCCGGAGATCACACAACCCGCACTCCACACCCTATGGCATGGGTGATCGGAATCACAGCCGGGCAGGACGACGATTGGATTCTGAATTCAGGAACCCTCGAGGTCCAAGCCAACCAGTATGCGAATCTGGCGGCATCCGGCCAAGGCATCGCAATCGGGATCTTCAGCGGCGCCGGAAACGATGTGATTATCAATGAGGGCTCCATCGTGATCCGCGCGGGCGGCAGCTTCCTGACGAACGGGTCCGGAATCGCCATCGATGCCGGCGCAGGGGATGACACGGTCATCCTCGCGGATGGATCGAGCATCGTCGGGGATGTGTTGCTCGGCTCGGGAGATGATCTGCTGGTATTGGCGGGCCGCCCTGTCGTCGAGGGTTTGATTCGGGCCGGCGACAACTCCGACACGCTTGTTCTCGACGGCGCCGGCTGGTTCGATCACCACTTGGAGGGATTCGACCATGCGATGAAGCAGGGACCCGGAACATACACCGTCTCGGGACTGAGCCCCGCGACGCGGCTGGACCTTGGGGAAGGCACCCTTGAGATCGACGGCAATTACCAGTTCGCGGAGGTCGGCCTGCTGACGACCATGGCCCGGGCGGATGGAAGCGCCGGTCAGTTGAAGATCGGCGGAACGGGCGCTCTGGACGGGACCCTCGCCGTCGAACGCGAGCAGGGACTCTACCGGCAGGCGACCTACGATGTCGTGATGGCCGAGGCGCTGAGCGGATCGTTCGCGGATGTGTCGTTGCCCGAATCCTCGCTGCTGCTGGAATTCGCCGTGGAGCAGACGGCGGATCGCGTGCAGGTCTCTGTCACGCCGCACAGCTACGCCTCCGTGGCGTCGAACCAGATGGAGAGAGAGATCGGCGAACATCTGGACCGAATCGCACCTCAGGCCACGGGGAACCTCGCCAATACGCTCGGCACATTTCAGACGTTGTCCGGAAACGAATTCGGCACTGCCTTCACCAGTCTGGGCCCGGCCGTGTATGATTCGGCCACCGCGACCACGTTCAACGCAACAACCCAGTACAATCAGACCCTCTTCAAACGAATGCACAGCACACGCGCGCATATCGAGAGAACCGACGGCACTCTGGCCTACAGCCAGACGGAACGACATGCTGCATGGATGGACGGGTTCGGTCATTGGGCCCGACAGGATTCACAGGGTGGTTTCGCCGGCTACGACTACCGTCTGGCCGGAGTGGCCCTCGGCGGCGACCGGCTCATGGAGGACGACCTGCTCGTGGGTGTCAGCTATGGCCAGTCACGGGCCGATATCGATATGGACAACAACCTCGGCAAGGGTGACATAGACAGCCACTTCGGTTCTCTGTACGGCAGCTACTTCACCGACCGTATGTACGTGGACGCCACCCTGTCCTATGGAAGACAGCACTATCGGAACAGCCGCAAGATCAAGGTCGGCGACTTGAACGGCACCGCTCACAGCAGCCACGATGGCGACGTCTATTCGGCCCACGGCGAAACCGGTTGGAACCTCCGCCTCGACAGATGGACGCTGCAGCCGTTTGCCGCCCTTCGATACACACTTCTCGATGAGCAAGGGTACACCGAGTCCGGAGCAGAAGGCGTGAACCTCCGCGTGAAGGGGCGGAAGACCGACGCTCTGATCTCGAACCTGGGGTTGCGCTTCGCCTGCCACTTCGAGAAGGACGACTGGCTGTGCATCCCCGAGGCCACCGTGGCATGGGACCATGATTTCGACCTCGATGATCGCCGGATCACGGCCGCCTTCGACGGCTCGCCCACAACGACATTCGTCACCGAGGGCCGTGACATCGACCGAGACGGTCTCGTTCTCGGCGCGGGCCTGACCCTCATCCGCAAGAACAACCTGAGCCTTTCGGTGAAATACACCGGCGAGCTTCGCAGCCACTACAAGGCCCATGGCCTTACCGGCGGCATCCGTTATGAGTTCTAGTGGACATGTCAAGGACCGGTCTTACCAGCGTCGGCTGTCGTCAGGCACGTGCCAAGCCCCGTGCCAACGATCTGCGTTTGATCCTCACCCAGTCTTCGGCTGATCTACGCCAGCCTGTTCTCTGCGACGTACCGAAACAACCGGACTCCGGTGTGGAAAGGCTGCTTGCAGGGAGCAGGCTGGCCAGGGTGCGAACGAATCAGTGTGTCGGTTCGCAATAGAGTATTCCATCCTGTCGTGTGGTTCTGACTGTGCCTTCGGAGAGTAGCCGGTCGACCTGCTTGGCGGCTTCGTTGGGGGCAATGCCGAGACCGCTGGCAATGTCTTTCACCGAGCAGGGTCTTCGCGTTAACAGGTTCATGATGACTTCGGCGTCCAATTGGAACCCGCCGGCTCCCTTTGCATGAGGATAGGCGGCGATCACTTCGGCATGCCCGTTCAATTCAGGGGCGATTGTCTCGAGTCGCTCACGACCGATGGCGTCGGCGTACTCCTCCGCAGGTGGGCGGGTGACTGTATTGAGCTGGACTTTGTCCGGAGCGATCTGCTTGATCCATTTCGCCAGCGACTCGATTCTCTTCTTGACGGTGGTCACGCCATTGAGCAGAAAGACTTCCAGCCAGTATTGGCCTCGGAAACGCTGTCGAAATTCCTTGAGTCCAGCGGCCATCTGCTCGAAGTGGATGGTTGCATTGGATCGATTGGCATACCGGAAGATCTCCTCACTCTCCGCATCGAGGGAAGGCACGACGAGATCGGCCTCGAGCAACGCATCCTGGACGTCGCGCTGCCACAGGAGCGAACCGTTGGTGACTACTGCCACTGGAATGTCCGTCATACTCTTTATGGCACGGATCAGTCGCCCTGTCTCGACGTGAAGGGTCGGCTCGCCCGAGCCTGAGAGGGTGATATAGTCGGGCTTCGAGTGCAGCGCGTCTTTGACCTGAACCAGAACTTCATCGGTCGGGACCCATTCCTTTCGTTCGATGGTCTTGTTCGTGGTTCGGCCCAACTGGCAATAAATACAGTCGTAGGAGCAAACCTTGTACGGCGCCAGGTCCACGCCCAGCGATCGGCCCAGCCGTTGTGAGGGAACCGGTCCATAGACATACCGAGCCCTTTTCGTTGTCATAAACGTCTATTCCTTCGAGGTAGGGGGTTCTGTTCTTATCGTGATGGTCATATCGAACGGATTGTAGCGATTCATGCGCTGGCTGAGCCCACTCCAGCCTTTGATGTCGATCCGGGTGTGGGGGATATTGTGCCGGTCTTCATAGGTCTGCACCTTCGTCGTGTAGGTGTAATACCCGGGGAATTCTTCATCGAGAAAACGCGACACTTCTTCATAGGATACGTGGGAGGCCCGTATTCCCCTCCCTCTGACTCGGAAGGTTCGCTGGTCGAACTGTTTGACCGCTTCGATCGCGGCCGAGAGACCATCGGACTGGACTTCGTCGATGGTGCCGTGTCGCTTCAATCGGTCTAACAAGAACATCCTTATGTCTCCAACAGCACAGTACTCTTCATCAGTCGTCTCACCGAGTGTTCTCGGAAATCCAACACGCAGCTCTCGATCAGCTCATCATCGTGACTCATCCTGCCTTGGCAGCGCCCGATGAGATCGACTGCACGCGCGGGGCCCAAAGATGGCGGTTCCGAGTCGGACCATGTTCGACCCTTCTTCGATCGCCACCTTGTATGAATTAGAACTCATCCCAAAACCTCAAGGTGATGTAGGGTCATGAGCCGATAGAAGGGTCATGGACCTGACTGTGAAGGGCGGAGGAAAAGTGTAGCGCCTGGCGGGGCGGGGTAGAACTGTGACACTTCCGTAGATCTTCTGCGAAGATGCGTGGCTTTTCACGGCTGCGGATGCTGTGAAGGCCGACGGATTTTCAGCGGAAAGGGAAGGAAGTGTACATGGATATGGACCAATGGTTGGAGATTCGCCGCCGGGTATTGCGGGAAGGGGTGAGCAAACGGCAAATCCTGCGGGAGACGGGGATGCATT
>Ga0334890_1005282_pt1 | contig 11081 bp, 10 predicted proteins | sample GraSluR1_MG_3_FD_207220 | JGI IMG/M metagenome (GOLD analysis project Ga0334890, IMG submission 207220) | Sludge microbial communities from methane-producing bioreactor in Wageningen University, Netherlands - Granular Sludge_31_08-R1 | ecosystem: Engineered > Bioreactor > Anaerobic >... | reverse complement strand
GGGGACCTGCGAGTTCTTGGCACGCGCCTGGATCCTGCCCCAAAGGCGGAGCAGGAAGTCGAGATCCTGCCTTAGCTCGTGTTCGCTCTTCCCCTCGGCCACGGTACGCACGATCAGGCCTATGCCGGGCGCCTTCAGGCTCTCGGCCATCTTCCGCAGCCGGTCCCTTTCCGGATCCCCTTCGATCCTCCTCGACACGCCCACATAGTCAACCATCGGCATGAGCACCAGGTATCTACCGGGAAGAGTGAAATACCTGGTGACGCGGGCGCCCTTCGTTCCTATCGGCTCCTTAATGACCTGAACGAGAATCTCCTGACGGGGCTTCAGTATATCCCTGATAGTCCTCTTGCGGATCTCCTCGCCGGGGTCGTCGTCATCGTCGCCGTTGCGCGGAACCGTAGCGTCATCGACGTACAGGAATGCGTTGCGGTCCAGGCCTATGTCCACGAACGACGCCTGCATGCCCGGGAGGACGTTCTCAACGCGGCCCTTGTAGATGTTACCCGCAATCTTCTGGGTTACCGGCCTTTCGATATATATCTCGGCGAGCACACCCTCCTCGAGCACCGCGACTCGAGTCTCATCATAGTCCACGGTAATCAGAATCTCTTTCTCCAAATCAGGTGTCACTCCTCAGTAAGTGGGTCTTGCCCACGGGAAACCAAAGCCGTTCACAATATTGGGTACATCCGCTCTCCATCCATCCGGAAAAGGCCGGACCTGTGATACCTTGCCCCCGGGAGGTCCAGCCACAGGCCCCCCATCGAATCGATCGCCCGCAATACCTCATCCGGCCTGACGCCGGCGGAACCGCCCGCGCGCAATACCATCTCGAAGACGATGCCACCGTCGTCACCTCGCCCGTTAAGTCGCAGGACAAGCGGGCGGATATCCACGGTGTGCGTGGGCTTGCCTTCGCGCCGCCTCTCGATGGGGACGTTCCTCGAACAGAGAAACCGGTCCACCACGACGCCGGCGTCCACCATACTATTCGTAGTCGGCAAATTCGATCTGTATGCCGCCGCCCCAACCTCGGACATCGCTGACGGCCCGCCGTCTTCCATCCGCCTGGCGGAAACCACTCTGAACCCCGCAGGGAGCGATCCGTTCACATCCACCACAATCTGCTGTGGCTCTACGGGGGCCTCCGTCTCGATATCCAACACATCGTTGGAGCTCGTCGCGCCGACTGCCAGCGGCAGGGCGAAGGACATCTTGGGATGCGGATTGAATCCCTGGGAAAACGAAAGCGGCACCCCCGCGCGGCGGAACGCGCGCGCGAACGTCCTCATTGTATCCAGGTGCGATATGAATCTCACGGGATCTCCCTTTTCAAACACCAGTCTTAATCGCATACACCGCACGCCTCGCACTGGCCCGATCTGCAGTCGGGGGTGATTACGCCCTTGAACGCCCTGTCCCTCTCGCGCAGGAGGAATTCCCTCGTCAAGCGCGAGTCAATGTGTTCCCAGGGAAAAATCTCCCCATCGGGCCGAACCCTGTTCGCGTAGAACGCCGGATCGAGGCCCCTGGAACGCAGGGCGCTATGCCACAAATCCACCTTGAACTTGTCCGACCACGAGTCGAACCTGGCCCCCATCTTCCACGCATCGACCAGCGCCGCCCCCAGTCTCCTGTCGCCCCTCGCCAGAACGGCCTCTATCAGGCTGGTGCCCGGGTCGTGCCAATCGAAGCGAATCCCCGCCATCCTGAGCCTGTCTCTCAACAATGCCTGCTTACGTTCTATCTCGGCTATGGAGTCCTGGGCTTCCCATTGGAAAGGAGTATGGGCCTTGGGGACGAACGATGACGCACTCACGGTCAGCCTGGGACCGCCGCGCGAAGAACAGCCCCGTGACGCGCCGCGCGATGACGCGCCGCGGGATTCGCCACCACTAGATGCCCGACTGCCCCGGCCCCCCTTCACCTCCCTATATATATGCATAACCTGTCGCGCCAGCGACGTAATTCCCTCGATATCCTCGTCGGTCTCAGTGGGCAGGCCTATCATGAAGTAGAGTTTCAGGGAATCCCATCCAGCCTCGAAGGCGGCGGTCGTGGCGTCGAACAGGTCCTTTTCGGTCAGTTGTTTGTTGATGACGTCCCTCAGGCGCTGCGTGCCCGCCTCGGGCGCGAACGTCAACCCCGATTTGCGCACCGCCCGGAGGCGCCCCGCGATCCCGACCGAAAAGGCGTCCGCCCTTAGCGACGGCAGGGAGATGTTCACGTACTTGGGGCCGAGCTCCCGCGTAAGATCCATTATGACATCCTGTATGCCCCCGTAGTCGGTGCTCGACAGCGACATGAGCGAGAGTTCGTCGTGACCCGTGTTGCGCAGGATTTCTCGGGCCGCGTTCTCCACGTCAGCCATGGGACGCTCTCGCACTGGCCTGTAAATCATCCCCGCCTGGCAGAACCGGCATCCCCTGGTACAGCCCCTGAACAGCTCCACTACCGCCCTGTCGTGAACGACATCGATGAAGGGAACTATCGGCTGCAGGGGGAAGTCGGCGAGGTCCAGGTTACGCGCCACGCGCCTGGTCACTCGCTCCGGCACGGAGGCATCCAGTGGTTCAATCCCCCGCACGACGCCGTCCGGGTAGTACTCCGGGCGGTAGAAGGACGGGACGTAGCAGCCCTCGATTCGCGCCAGGCGGATCAGGAGTTCGCGCCTGCCGGCACGCATGCCGGCGCGCGCGTCTTCGCGCCCGCCCGCGCCCGATTTCCAGTCGCGGTACGCGTCTATTATCTCGTCGATGGCTCCCTCGGCGTCCCCTATCAAGACACAGTCGAACACTTCCGCCAGTGGTTCGGGGTTCAAGGCGCACGGGCCGCCCCCTATCACGAGCGGGTCGCCGGCGCCCCTATCCGCTGACGCGAGAGGGATGCCGGCGAGGTCTATCATGTTCAACACATTGGTGTACGTCATCTCGTATTGCAGCGTGAACCCCACGATGTCGAACTCCCGGACGGGCGTTCGAGTTTCCAGGCTGAACAACGAGACGCCTCGTTCGCGCATGAGGTCTTCCATATCGGTCCAGGGGGCGAAAACCCGCTCGCAAGCCGCATCCTGCCTGCGGTTAAGCAGGTGGTACACGATCTTCAGCCCGAGGTGGGACATCCCCACTTCGTATACGTCGGGAAACGCGAAGGCGAAGGTAACGTCCACGTCACGATGGTCCTTGACCACCTGATTCCACTCTCCACCAGCGTATCTGGCCGGTTTTGAAACGCGTTGCAGCATACTGTCGATGTCCTGGCCCATCCGGAAATCACCCACTCAATTATACCCAGATTCAGCCAGCATTACCATGAGTACGATCCGGTGGATCGCCTCGATCCCGAGGCCCCCCGCGGACCAGTTCTTCCAGGGTGAGGCCCCCCCGTCCCGAGAAGAAGCCGTCCAGCAACTCGGATTCCCATAGTTGACCCACAATGTGCCCGGAATCGTTCACCACTGTGACCACGTGGTGCCTGGTCGGCGACAACCTCGGGCATATCTCCGCGACCGTCAGCGCCCCCAGGGCCACGACCCGCTCGAGAGGCATCACGCGTTTCTTCACGAGCGCTCGCCTCTTCGCCATGAGCGCCCTGACTGCGAGGAATCGAGACGCCTCGATCTCGTGTCGGCCGGCGGCATAAAGGAAGAACGCGAAGGCGAACGCGTTGGGGACCAGGTTACCGGCGAGGGCTGAGTAGACGCCCCACACCAACAGCCCCAGGGCGACGGCCTTGCCCATCCTCGAGAGAACGGCCGTCGCGGGGGAGTAGCCAAGGGATCTCGCGACAAAGGCCCTGAGTATGCGTCCGCCGTCGAGGGGTAGAGCGGGGAGCAGGTTGAACAGGCCCAGCGACATCGTAGCGTCCAGGTAGAACGAGACCAGGTCCGTGTCGCCAAACAATCCCCTTACGGCCAGGCCCAGGCCATACAGGAGAAAATTATTCAGAGGCCCGGCGGTAGCAATGACCGCTTCCACAACCGGCTCGTCAGCCGGCATTCCACCCGTTTTCGCCATGCCCCCGAATGGAAATAACTCGATCCCGATGACCTCGACGCCGCACGTCCGGGCGACCAGAAGGTGGGCAAGTTCGTGAGCGATGACCACGACGCACAGGACCGCGACCTGTGGGCCCAGGCCGGCGGCGATATAGGCCGCGATCATCAGGGCGAAACAGGGGTTGAGGCGTATGGGTATGCCCGCGATAGCGAATATGCGCACATCAAAGGGAAGGAAGGTACTTCAACGGGTCCACCCTGCTCCCGTCCAGTAAAACCTCAAAATGAAGATGCGTGTCTCCGACGCCTGAAGGATTCCCCAGTTTGCCGATTATATCACCCTGTTGGACCCCGCTCCTGGGGATGACGGCGACTTCAGAACAGTTGGAGTACGTGGTCTTGAGGCCCCCACCGTGGTCCACCTCGATGACCTTGCCGTAAACCAGGCTATCGCGGACGTTCATCACGACGCCGGCCGCCGCAGCCCTCACCGGCGTGCCGGCGGGAGCGCTTATATCGATCCCTTCGTGAAGGTTGTCGATCTTGGTCGACGGGTCCGTCCTCCAGCCGTACATCATCGTCAGCCGGCCGTTCACCGGCCATATCATCCTGACGGTGGATGAACCCGTCACCGGAAACGCCAGGAAGCCCGGGGCCGACACCCCCGCGGCGGCCCGCTTCAAGACGGACAGCACGGCGGTGAAGTCTGAATCCGTCGTGAACGCCCAGCGGAACAGGGCCGTGAGCCTCGTGGCCGGCCACACGGGCATGCGGCTTGTGGTGGAAACCACAAAGAATATCGCGAGGCACACAGTCACCTTGCGGATGAACGATGATTCCATCGAGCGGGAGACGGATGAAGCCACCCTGTGGTAATATCGTCGAGGGACGGCCCGTCTCACCCTGAACGTTCCGTAACTCATGCCCCTCACCTCGGCGGGCGAGTTGCGGCCCCACCCGGGGTCCGCCCATACCGATCCTATTGAGGGGGGCGGGACAATATTCGGGGTTGCCCACTGTAGGTCCAGTCAAATGGTCCAGTCAAACGTGGTAGGTGGCGCCCTCCTCCGCCAACGCGGTCTCTCCGCCGAACGCCTCCGAGGCCTCGGCGACAAGCCGGGAAAGATCGTGGAACGGCCATAGGTGCGTCAGGAGAAGCCTCGCGGCGCCCGCTTCGCGCGCCACTTCCCCCGCTTGCCTCGCCGACAGGTGTCCGCGATAGCCCCCCGGGGCCTCCTCGTGCGGGAGCGACGCCTCGCAGAGGAACAAATCTGCGCCCCGCGCCACGTCCAGGAGCTGCGGGCAGAGGGCGGTGTCGCCGCTGAAAGCGAACGTCCCGCCGTCCGCCCTCACTGTCATCGCCAGGCACGGGAACGGGTGATCGACCGCGGTGAAACCGAATCGCATGCCCCCGAGGACTAGATCGTCCCGATCACCCACTCCATGGGGGATGATCGCCTCCTTGTACGACAGGCGCGAATACTCCTCCGACGGCTCAGTGGGGGAGTACACGTGGATCCCCGACGGCCTGCAGCCGTGCCTGAGATCGGCGTCGGCGGCGTAGCGGAGCACCATCAGGTCGGAAGTGTGGTCACCGTGGAGATGGCTCAACACAACGACGTCGATATCCCTCAACGGAACGATCGATTGGAGTTTGCTGAGCACCCCGCTCCCGCAGTCTATCAGGACGCGCCTACCCTCGTGTTCCAGGAGATATCCCGAGCACGCGCCCCCTGCGGCGGGGAATGGAGCATAGCGCCCGAGCACAATGAGATTCACTCTTTATCCCCCCCGAACGATGCGAAACTCGATGTCCAACCCGCGATATCGAACGATTCCACCTGCCTCGCCGCGGTGTAGTACTCAACGCCATCCCTGCAAAACCGCATCACCATTGCGAAGCCGCCTGTCGACGACGGACTCACAGGATACGGAGTTTTCTACACGGTCCCGAGTACGACCTGCCTGCCGCCGGCAAGAGGGATGGGCGGGCACGGCCGGGAATAATGAGTCCGAGCGGGGAATCCGGTTTCCAGGGGTGAGACGATGTCCATAAGGCTGTATTACGACGACCCGTACCTCACGGAATTTCGCGCCACGGTGGTCCACGTAGCGACGGAGGGCGGCTCAACGAGGGTGACGCTCGACCGCACCGCATTCTATCCCACTTCGGGCGGTCAACCGTGCGACCTGGGTTCGATCGGCGGATGCCCGGTCGCGGACGTGTTCGAACGGGACGGGGAGATCGTCCACAGCGTCGAGTCGTGCGACGGCGTCGACCTCGGGGAACGGGTCGACTGCCGCCTGGACGCGGAGCGACGATTCGATTACATGAGGCAGCACCTGGGACAACACATCCTATCGGCCTCGTTCGAGAAGGACCTGGAAGCGAACACAGTGGGGTTTCATCTGGGGCCCGAATCGGTCGCCATAGACCTGGACATCCCCTCACTCGATGAGTCGCGCGCGGATCGCGTCGAGGACCTGGCCAACATGGTGATTCAGCAGGATCGTCCCGTCAGCGCCGTATGGCTATCGAAAGAGGAAGCGTCGCGATTACCGCTGAGGAAAATCCCTCAACGGGATGGCCCTCTGAGGGTGATAATAGTTGAGGGCTTTGACTATTCGCCCTGCGGAGGGACCCATCCCCGCCGAACCGGAGAGGTGGGAATGATCAAGATATTGGGTTGGGAAAGGGCACACGCGGGGATCCGAGTCACGTTCCTATGCGGGAGCAGAGCGCTGGCGGATTACAGGTGGAAGAACTCGACCATCAGGGAGATCGCCCGCCGGTTCTCGGTGGGGCCGCGCGAGGCGGGCGACGCCGTCGCGCGGCAGCGCGACAGGCTCAAGGTGATGGCGAAAGAGTTGGAGCGGCTGTCCGCCTTGGCTCTCAGGCACGAGGCGGCTTGCCTCGTGGCGGAGATCTCCGGCGGGTCCCCGGCGGGTTTCCCCATCGTAGTTGCCAGGTCATTCACCAATAGGCCCGTGGCGGAAATCAGTGGGCTGGCGGCCGCGATCGCCTCGATGGGAAACGCCGTCGCGTTACTGTCTTCCAGCGTAGACGGGGGCCTCAAGGTGGTGTTCGCCCGTTCACAGGATGTCCGGGAAGACATGAACCTATTGATGAAATCGACGATGGCCCTTTTCAGCGGCAGAGGGGGAGGCACGGCATGGTCCGCCCAGGGAGGCATAGAGAAATGCCCCCCCGATACGGCCGATAGGTTGCTCTCGTTCGCGCAGGGTTCTATCAGTCCTCGGCCATAGCCTGGTCGAGCGCGCGTCTGGCCCAATCCGCATCGGTCAGCAACGCGCGTCCGGCGCCCACCAGATCCACCCTGTCGTACTTCACGAGCCTGTTCGCGAATTCGGGTTCAGTTATGCCTCCGGCGCATATCACCGGAGCACCGCTCTCCCTGCGGATCCTGGCCGCGAGAGGAACGAAGTAGCCCTGAGTTCCCTGGAGAAAATCCGGCCTGGAACCGCACATCCCCCCGGAAACGTCCACCATGTCCACCCCGGCTTCCAGCAGCGCCGCCGCGACTGTGACGGCGTCATCGAGCATCAGGCCGTCCTTCACGCCGTCCCATGCCCCAAGTCTGTAGAGAAGAGGGAAGTCCGTCCCCACCGCTGCCCTGACCGCCCTCGTTACTTCCAGAGGAAACCGCATCCTGTTTTCGAGGGTTCCCCCGTATTCGTCGGACCGTATATTCGTCAGCGGGGAGAGGAACTGGCTCAGAAGGTACCCGTGAGCGCCGTGGATCTCGACGGCATCGAAACCAGCCTCCGAGGCGCGCGTCGCCGCCGCCGCGAACATCCTCGCGATCAGGTGCATCTCCGCCGCCGTGAGCTCCTCGGGAACCCCCCGCCCCATGACGGGGTGAAGCACAGGGGACGGCCCCAACAGGCGCGTCCCCATTGACTCGCGAGTCGCCGCGCTTCCGGCGTGCGTTATCTGGAGCGCGATCGCGGCCCCTTCCGATTTGACCGCACTCGTGACCTCCCTGAATCCGCCCAACAGGTCGTCCCTATCGATGCCGGCCTGGCCGCGCTCGTATCTGCCATCCAAGTGCACGTAGGAATGTTCGAAGATGATGAGGCCTACCCCCGCGGACGCGCGCTTCCTGTAGTGTTCGACGTGCGAGACGGTCAGCTGCCCGTCGTCTCCGGCCATGCCCGTCGCCATGGGGGGCATGACCAGGCGGTTTCGGAGGTGAAGGTGCCTGAGATCAAACGGGCTGGCCAGCGAGGTACCCATCCGTGCCTACCTCGACCCGACCCGGCCGTCAACATCCGGTTGAGGCCCGACGGGTATCCCCATCTTGCGGAGACCCTGCATCAGCGCCACTCCCACCACGGCCGATCCAAGGGAGAAGAGCGCTCGTTCCACCGGAGAGACGAACACGAGCATGTTCCACACCTTCGGAGGGATCCTGACGAGCATGATTCCTAGATAGTTCCCCACGGCGGCGGCGCCCACGAACCCCGCGAAAGCGCACAACCACGTCCCGATGCCGGCAACCACAGGATTATGCGACGTTACCCATACGCCACCCCGGAATGAGCCTATGAACACCGCTATTAGTCCGAGACCATAATAAATTAATGGGAACCCCGCCGCCTGACGGCCTATCGACGTGGTGTACCACAGCGCCCAGCCCAGTATGATGACTCCGGCCGCAGGCGCCCATCGCCTGCGCGAGACGTTGCCGGCCACGAAGGCATTGGTAGTGCCTATAATAAACGTCGGCACTCCGAGCCAGGCCGTGTGGGGCGCAATGAATTGCCCCACTATCTGCCCAATAGCCGCGCATAGCGCGCCCTTCCTCGGCCCAAAGAAGACCCCCGCAAGCGGGATGAGGGCCGAAGCGAGGCTGAATGTTCCCCCCGTGAACGCGATTGGCACGGTCGGGATGATGCTGACGGCCGCGATTAAGGCCGCCCAGACTGCGATGACTGAAGGATGAATCTGATCGTTCAAATACCGCTCACTCCCTTGCGCGCCCGGTTTTCCCGGACCGCGCGTATTCCTTTTCGACCTTGGAAGCTAGATCCTCGACCGTCAGAGCCGTCTCCCGGCCGTCCAGGACCTCCCTGTCCAGCCTCACTACCTGGGGTGGAATGATGCCTATCTGCTCGAGGAGTTCGGGTCTGGACATGAGCCATCTGGTCGGCCCATCGACCTTCACCGAACCCGAGTCCAACGCCACAATCCTGTCGGCGTTCTCCGCCACGATCTCGGTATTGTGCGTCGCAATGAGGATGGCCCCTCCTTCCGACGCGTAGCGCCTCATTATAGACGCAAGGTCCCTCAACCCCCGGTAATCCAGGCCGGTAGTGGGCTCGTCCAGCATCAGGATGGAGGGCTTCATGGCCAGGGCGCCGGCTATCACGACGCGCATCCTTTCGCCCCTTGACAGGGACATGGGGAATTCGTTTTCGCGACCCTCCAGGCCCACCAGCCCGATCGCCTCCATTACCCTTTCCGAAACCCTTCGCCGGTCAAGCCCCGAGTTTCTCGGTCCGAACCCGATTTCCTCCTCGACCGTCTGGGAGAATAACTGGACGTCCGGATTCTGCAATACGAGGGCGGCGATGCGCGATATCTGCGATATGGTCATAGTGGAGGTTCCCCTGCCCCCTATCTCGATCCGCCCGGAATATGGCCCCATCAGGCCCGCGAACAGCTTGAACAAAGTGGTCTTGCCGGAGCCGTTCTGCCCTATCACCGCGACTATCTCGCCCGGTCGCAGTTCCAGGTCCACCCCGTTCAGGGCCGCAACGCCGGTTGGGTAGGTGAATCGCAAATTGACCGCTCTCAGCACAGGCTCCACTATCAGTTCCCCCTGCCGAGCATCCGAGACAACGCCGCCGCGCAATCCTTGAACTTGGCGGGGCGCTCCGCAAATGGCAGCCCTCTCGCCACCAGCTCGTCGGCAAGCCGCAGAGTCTGGGGGCAGCCGACCAGGTAGGCGAGCGCGGCGTCGGAAAACACGTCCTCCGGTCTTCCTTGACCGGCCAATACCCCATCATTCAGCACGAAGACCTTGTCGGCTCGCTCCGCCACCCTTTCGGCGTCATTGGTGGCGACGATCACAGTCATGCGGTTTTCCCTCTGGAGGCGGGAGATCACCTCGAATATCGAGCCGGACCCGGCCGAATCTATCTGAGAGGTAGGTTCGTCGAGCACGAGAATTTCCGGCCTGGTCGCGAGGGCGGCGGCGATGGTGAGCCTCTGTTTCTGCCCACCCGAGAGCTCGGACGGCCTTCTGTCCTTCAGTACCTTGAGTCCCACTACCCCGAGCGCCCACTCCACCACCTCTATTATCTCACCGGGTTCCCAACCAAGGTTCTCCGGGCCGAAGGCCACCTCGGAGTAAACGTCATCGGTGAACAACTGGACGTCCGGGTCCTCCAGGACCATCCCGACCCTCTGGGCCAGCCAGGCCACTGACAGGGTCCGAGTGTCGTACCCAAAGATGTCCACACGCCCCTCCATCCTGCCCGTGAAACTGCGGGGGATGACGCCGTTGATCAGGCGCAGGAAGGTGGTCTTGCCGGATCCGCTGCCCCCCATCACCGCGGCGAATTGACCCGTCTCCACGGACACGGAGACGCCGTCCAGCGCGGGCGCGACCGAATTCGGGTACCAGTATGTCACGTTTTGCACGTCCAGGACGGTCAAGTCGTAACCCCCAGCCAATCGGGTGCCCAGTGGCTCCATGCGGAGACCAGGACGGTCACAGCGACGCACACCGCGAGGAACGCCCAGTCTATTCTCTTCATCGTGATCTTTCTCAAAAACGTTCTGCGCGCGTCGCACCCGAACGCCCGCGAATCCATGGCGACGCCCATCAGATGGGCCTTCCTCATGGAGTTCACGCCGAGAGGCGCGGCGATCAAAGCATACCCTCGCAATCTGCCCATGATATCCCGCTTTTCCAGTGACGTCGCTCCGCGCAACAGCTGGGCCTGAATCATGGATTCCGCTTCATCCCTGATCGACGGCACCAGGTTGAGGGCGGCGGTGGCAAGGAACGCTGTCGTGTAGGGGATGCCCATGCGGACCAGGGCGAGGGAC
>Ga0334890_1005280_pt1 | contig 11090 bp, 14 predicted proteins | sample GraSluR1_MG_3_FD_207220 | JGI IMG/M metagenome (GOLD analysis project Ga0334890, IMG submission 207220) | Sludge microbial communities from methane-producing bioreactor in Wageningen University, Netherlands - Granular Sludge_31_08-R1 | ecosystem: Engineered > Bioreactor > Anaerobic >... | reverse complement strand
AGGATCATACTCACTGCCTCATGGACTTGTAGTCGTACTCGTCCGCAAAGGCGACCCGCCCCCGAAGCTCGCGAAGATCCCTTCGTTTTCGAGTGTCCACAAACTCCCTCAGGGCGAGTTCCACAAGTTCTTTTTTCGTCGAAACGCCGCCGGAAACATTGAAGGCCTCTTCCATCAGCTCGTCGTCGATGACAATATTCGTGCGCATACACACCACCTCATACACATTATAATACACACGAACGCCCCGAGCAATCAGGACGGAACTACCCGGTTGTTCAGGGCGCGTCGATTATTCCGCATGCTGCAAAGAGAGTAGATCGCGCTCCACCCTCGCCGCACGCTTCTCCGGTTTCAGATCGTCGGCGCGATGACGTAGTCGACACGCTCGTCGTAGAGTTTCTTGTGCTTCTGGTACTCGGACTTGTAGAGGATGTCCTCGGGCTCGATCGCCCGGTCGGTCGCCATCACGCCTTCCAGGTGGTCGATCTCGTGCTGCAGCAGCTCCGATTCGGCCTGGCCGATGCCCGTCCACTCCTTCGCGACGCCGTCCTCGTCGAGGTAGCGAAGGTCGACCGACACGTGCCGCCGCACCCGCACCAGCAGATCGGGGAAGGACATGCAGTCGTCCCACATGGTGAACGTCTGGTCGCTTCGGCGGACGATCTCGGGGTTCGCGATCACGAACGTCCCCCGTCCGAGGTTCAGCGCGATCATCCGCTTCGGAATGCCGATCTGCGGCGCGGCGATACCCCGTCCGAAGCCGTGCTCGCGGCGAAAGCGCTCCAACGCCTCTTTGAGGTCGCGCATCTCATCCTTCAGCGCGGACTGCGAAAAGTCGTCTACCGGCGCGGACTTCCGCCGCAAAAGAGGGTCGCCGAGAATCAGCACGGGTCTGAACATTTTTCCGCCTCCTACACGCAGTGCGTCTCGAACACTTCGTTGATATAGACGGTCGCCTCGACGGCGTCGAACTTCAAAACGCAGTAGTCCGGATCGTCCGGCCCCTTCGGGAAGTGCTTGATGAACCACTCCTGCCACAACTCCAGCTTCGTCTTCTCGTCCGTCAGCACGGCGACGTTCCCCACCAGCGTCAGGCTGTCGCCGCCCGAATACGCGCAGACGCTCGCCTTCGGGTTCTTCCGGAAGTGCTCCGTCTTCTTCGAATACGTGGCGGTGCTCATCCACACCGTCTTGACGCCCTCGGAGCGCACCCTCGCCATCGCGCAGACGCGGGGAAACCCCTCCTCCGTAACCGAGGCCAGCGTCACCACCTCCGACTTCGCCAGCAGCTCCCCGGCCAGATCAAGAATCGTCTTTTCCATCGTGGACCCCTCCTTTATTCTCCTCAGCGCAGTTCGCGCGTGGTGTGGAACTCTATCCCCGGCCACTTTTCGGAGACGTGGCGCAGTCGCCACTCGCCGTCCGCCAGGAAGGCCAGGTTCCCCTCGCCGTCGATGGCGAGGTCGTTCTGGTGCGCCTTCTGAAACTCCGCAAGCCGCTTCTCGTCCGCGCAGGTCACCCAGCGCGCCGTCTCGTAGTTCACCGGCTCGTAGGTCGCTTCCACGCCGTACTCGTCCTTCAGCCGCGCCATCGTCACGTCGAACTGGAGCACGCCCACCGCGCCAAGGATGTAATCGTTGCGCCCCAGAGGCCGGAAGAGCTGCACCGCCCCCTCCTCCGTCAGCTGCAACAGCCCCTTCTGGAGCTGCTTCGCCTTCAGCGGCGACTGCAAACGCACCCGCCGGAAGTGCTCCGGCGCGAAGCTGGGAATGCCCGTGAACTTCAGCGGCTCCTTGTCCGTGAACGTGTCGCCGATCTTGATCGTGCCGTGGTTGTGGATGCCGATGATGTCGCCCGGCCACGCCTCTTCCGCCAGCGCGCGCTCCTGCGCCATGAAGATCACCGGATTGGCCACCGTCACATCCTTGCCGATGCGGTGGTGCCGCATCTTCATCCCGCGCTCGAACTTGCCCGAGCAGACGCGCATGAAAGCCAGCCGGTCGCGGTGGGACGGGTCCATATTCGCCTGTATCTTGAAGACGAAGCCCGAGAACGCCTCCTCCTCCGGGGCCACCATGCGCGAAACAGCGGGGCGCGGCAGGGGGGACGGCGCGATTTCCACGAACGTGTCCAGCAGCTCCTTCACGCCGAAGTTGTTGATCGCGCTGCCGAAAAAGACCGGCGTCTGGTTCGCCTTCAGGTAGTGCTCCATCTCGAACGGGTTCGCCGCCCCCTCCAGCAGGGCGAGGTCCTCGCGCAGCTCGTCGGCCTGGCTCCCCAGCGCCGCGTCGAGCGCGGGGTCGTTCACGTCCCTGATCACGCGGACGCCCTCCTCCACCCGGTCGCTCCCCGGCGTAAAGAGGTTCAGCTCTTTCTTGTAGAGGTTGTACGTCCCCTTGAAGCGCTTCCCCATCCCGATGGGCCACGACAGGGGCGCGCACTCCACCTGGAGCTTCTCCTCGATGTCGCCCAAGATATCCAGCGGCGCCATCCCCTCGCGGTCGAGCTTGTTGATGAAAGTAATGATCGGCGTGTTGCGCATCCGGCAGACCTCCATCAGCTTGCGCGTCTGCGCCTCCACGCCCTTCACGCTGTCGATAACCATGATCACGCTGTCGACGGCGGTGAGCACGCGGTAGGTGTCCTCCGAGAAATCCTCGTGCCCCGGCGTATCCAGCAGATTGATCTCGCAATCGCGGTACTCGAACTTCATCACCGAGCTGGTCACGGAGATGCCGCGCTCCTGCTCGATGCTCATCCAGTCGCTCGTGGCGTGGCGCTGGGCCTTCCGGGCCTTCACAGCCCCCGCCATATTGATCGCCCCTCCGAAGAGGAGCAGCTTCTCGGTCAGCGTGGTCTTCCCCGCGTCGGGGTGGCTGATGATGGCGAACGTGCGCCGGCGCTCGATCTCCCGAAGCAGCGGCGTTTTTGGTGCGGTAACTTCGCAGCAGATAGACATGTTTCGTGCATTTCTCCTTCTTGAAACGGGCATGAAAGAGCCGGGGAAAACCCCGGCTGTTCTTCTGGGGTATATTGTACGCTATTGGGTGGATTTTTCAAAAGGGGGGGTAAGGAGTTGAGGAGACCAACATACACTTCTTCAAAAAAGAGATTCTCCATAGTATTTGTTGCATAATAGAAATGCCTTAAAAGTAGAAAATCAGCTTTTTCCCAATCTCACTTGGGGGCAACTTTAAAAAAGTGCATATTCAAAAAAGAGGTTCCTCTTCATATTCATCTACAGGTTCATCTTCATCTACAGGAACAAGAACAAGCCATTCTTCAGAAACCAGAATCACCAGGCAACAGCCTGCAAAAATGGATCCACCTGAGAAGAAGCAATACCTCTCATACAGAACGCTTACACGATCACCCGTTGATAGATAAGTCAGCAGTTGTAGCGAATCCACAGGAATACCAAGCTTGTCTGCCGCAATTTCCTTTGCACCAATAATCATTCTGTCATTTTCAGGAAATAGACGTTTGTCATGACGGGAACCATCTTTATTCCATGAATATTTACCCTTGCACTTATGTTTTCGCCAAACATGTACATGGCGTTGCCCGTTAGCATGATGTGGTCCATCAACGCGAACCTCCCATTCCCCCTTGGCTAACCAGCAAGCAAAAAAACTATTTATCGTACTCATCGTTATCTTACGAAGGAAAATGCCAGCGCAAGCTCTCGAAGTCGCTTTTGTGTTCGCATAAGAAAATGGTGGAAGTTGCCCCTGGGAACTTCTGTCTGATTACAATTCCAGGATGGAGCGAAAGAACAATTATTCCGCCAACTAGAAATAAACTTCGATATGATAAACCTACATTCACGTAAAAAACAACATGCTCCTAAATGCCACGACAAATCGTTTAACATATCAGCGCTTCCATTACTTCATCAATTAACTTTTCAGAATCATAACCTAGCTGCTCTATTCTATTCAACGACTCCTCTTTTATTATAAGATACTCAGAAAAGCTCTCCGAAGAGACCCCAAATCCCTCTTCATCAACATCAACGATTTTCTCACTAATAAGTTCCTTTAGTTCCTCTTCAATAGACTCTTTTCTGCGCCCCAAACCCTTTGCTATTTCAAAAGCCGTTGATTTTCCATTTTCCAAAATAAATATTATTATTTTTGAAATCTTACTATTAAAACCATAAGGTGTGAATGATTTTCTTAATTCGATGACAGATTTATTGTGCTTTTCTCGAATATAATTAACCACAACTTCAGATTCATCCAATTCTTTCAATTCAACAACGCTATCCATTAAATGAAAGTAGTCTGCAAATTCATCCTCATAAGACTCTGCGATCCATTTTGCAATTTCCTTTCCCTCAATAAACCGAATATTCTTTTCCGCGAATTTATCAACGATTATTGACCTTGCGACAGGTAACACATTGCCGGTCGTAAGTATTACAAATGTTTTTATATAGTAACTCGTCTTGTCCTTAGTGTTGTACATTTTTTTTGTAAACGCTTGTTCCGCTTGAATTGATATTGAAGCAATACCAGTGTTAGGATTCTTACTCGAGTCTATATTACCCTGTTTTACTTGAACACCGGTGTATTCTTTCGCCTTCGTATCATGTGTAATTTCGTAATATGTCACATCGCACCCCTGCTCTGTCACTTTATTCCCACCAGTAAATTCTATCTCATGATATTTTCCTTTGAACCTTCTCTTATATAAAGGCACGATAACGTCTCTTGACATAATATCTTCATTAAGGGATTCAAGTTTCTCAATTATAGTTTTTTCGTTAAATCTCATAATACCACCCTTCCTTCTAGCGCAGAATATATCTTTCTAAAAGTGTGTTTTTACTAAACAAAGCGCTGGAAATCTATAAGCCCTCCAAGGAAACGAGGTAATCCAAGACAACACAAAACACCAAAGGATCCTAGTCTCGCATCACTCGCTTGTTGCAATCTCCTAGTCTAGGAGAAGAAACAATCAATAGCAATGTTAGTCCGAGGTAATAGAACATTACTGAAAAGAAATGTGTCTACGAGATCCCAAATCTTCAATAACATTCGTTTCTTTCTACTACTTTTTAAATCAGACACGGGCACTACACGCCGAATAGCGCATTTACAAACTCAGTATTCTTTATTGCCTCACTAAAAGTAATATCACAAAAATCAACTTGAGTGCCCAAGGTTGAAAATGCACGACGTTTTGTTTCATCTAAATTTGGATCTATCACCATGATATGTGAGGTTGAAGGAATGTTTTTCTTCAGCAGCACTCTGATGTGTACATCCGCTTCTGGAAATGAGTAACCGACGAAAACTATTTTTTTTGCACATCTAAGCTCTCTTGACGCTTCTAAACGCAAACTCGCTATTATTGGATTTGTAAGTTCCTTAATATAACTTGGAGGTAAAATCAAGGTATCAAAACGAGTACCGTCTAGTGGACATGTAAACAACTCCGACTTTTTCTCTGGAAAGTTAAAACCAGCCCCCTCTTCATAATTAAATCGCAAAAAACCTCCACAACTCAAGTCAATGCCACAACTCCATGGGGTTAAAAGAACTTGGCCGCAACAATTACAGTACTTCCAGTCCAAACTACCATGAAGCTTTATAAGCTTTATCGGGCTCGGAAGAGCGTTATTTTCAACCAAGACAGGTTCTCTAGGATTTATCCACCAGTTAAATGGATGGATGCACATGTGGTGACGCTCATACTGGTCATAGTTCATTAGATGTAAACAGTAATCGATATAACCAGCATCCGGATACAAGGAAAACGCATCTTCAAGCAAAGAATCATAGTTAGTAGTAACTATACTGATATTTCTGTTTAAAAATCGGACTTTCTCCCAAAATTTCGCATATACACTCTCCCTCGGTCTGCTTCGTTGCGCTATCGTGTAATGAATGAGCTTAACAAGAGACTCTCTAATTTCTTTGATTTTTGATAAGGGGAAGTTGGGCCCTAGGGATTCGCGATGCATCGATAAGTAATCTATCAAACCAAAAACAGATTCTAGACTTGGATAGTAGCCCCCTCCAATAGCAAAGTTTTCTTTGATGAACTCAGCCACATCGACTACTAGGCTAGAGGTAGCTATTTTTTTATCCTCCCCTGAAAGAATAAGACACAGCAAATCTTTCTGGAGAGGCACACCATCTTGATAAGATGCGCCAGCGCCGAAGAAAAAAACCACATCCCTCTCGGATTTATATCTTAGAAATACTTCTTTGCCGCTCATAATATTTTCACAACAGTTAATAAGATATAGAGAACACCGCATAGCAATATGTAGGCGACATATCTTTTCCTGTTATTAGGAAAAATTCACAACGCTTTCTTGCAAAACCAAACATTTCATCGCCTATGGAACTGGGAAAAACATCGCTTTTACTACGATGCAATATGCAGAGTCGCAAGAAAATCTCCCCTTTTGTCCCTTCAAAATAGTGCCCCTTCTATCGATTTTTCTTGTCTGCCTTGCCATCGATGCAGGTGACCTAGATTTAGGCGGTTACAAAGCAAAACGTGGATGGACAATCAGAAGAAGAAGAAAAGCATCAGAGGATGTCAGCCAACCTGTCGTTTTTCTGAGAAAAACCAAACAATTCCCCACATCCTTCCATCCTTCTCGAGATTGAGTCATATCGTCTTCCTCTTCCATGCTTCTCACCGGACGTTCCTTTCATTAAATCCGTTTGTAAGCACCTACCTCCTCAATGCGTTGCCTTACCAAAGCTTCAGCCGCGCCAGCATAGATTACGGGCCAGATGCTTCCACCGTCAAATTCTTCAGCAACGAAAGTAGCCCAAGCATCGCAATAGGCTTGCCACTTTTCTTGCGCGTCATCGAAGACAGTGCATTCTGCCGTATCAAGGCGTGATCTAAGTTTTGCTACCGAATCTCTGAGCAACTCTCTCCTTTCTTCGAGCGATTGCCACGCCGCAGCATTCATCTCTGTTTGAGTCAGAGGTACGCCAGGATAAAGAGTCTCTGTAATAAACTCGTTGGCAGCTCTCAAAAAGGCCTCACAATCCATGAAACAACGCGCAACTTCTTCAGATTCGATTGCGTAGGCAGATGCTATCTCATGACAAATAATGTGTCGTAGCTCAAAAGTTCTCGCCACGCTTGCGAACACTTCATCAGGCTTAGGCAGAATAGGTGCGGTAGGTTTTCCCTCCACTTCATGCGCCCATCGATCTGTCGCCGCGCGCAGCGCTTGAAGAAACCCAGTACCAATCAAGCTCGAAAAAGCGGTTTCCAGATGCTCAAGGCTACTTAACCGTACACTGTGGGCCACAAACTCACCTACTGTTATTTTCTTACCATACACCGCTCTGAGTACCGAGAAATCAGATTTTGACGAGGAGAGAAGCTTTTCTGCATTGGCCAGATATGGTTCGCCAGCATCTATAAGCTCCTTTATCGCCATTCGACAATACCCTTCAATGCAGGCAACGAGTGCAACCGGAAAGTAGCGTATCGTTTCTTCCTCCGATTTATCATGTTTCTCAAAAGCATGTTCAAGCGTTAAAAACCGCTGCCACAACTCCCCCATAGCCGAGCCGGACACTTGGCGTTGCCGTATTTCAACGATTTCTTGAATGAGGTCTCGAATTCGGCTCATGAGTTGAATAGACTAACAAGAAATCGACAGCCCTGTATTAGCTGTCAAAAACCTTTTCCCTCTTCTTATACAGCAGCTTGAGGCAAGGATGTTGAACGCGATAGGAAAATTTAGCTCTGAACGTTTATAAACAAAGGCATATCTGCTATAGCATGATATACACGTTCTAAAGCTGTACTCATTCTTTATTGAATAGGCTTTGGGCTCGCCAACTGTGTCCACTCGAAGGGTAATGATATCCGTCTTCCGGAGGTTCGCATTCTCTGTTATGAGAGCATTCGGATGCAGGCCGCAACACATTGAAGCGGCATTCCGCTTGTTTTGGTTAGGGTGATTGTTTGTATCATGATAGGCGGTCTTCATGGAACGCTCCTCTCGCAGAAGATGAACGAAACAGAGACAAAAGACCTTATAAAAGTGTTCCCAAAATCTACACTCTCATATTTTTACCACAACTAATCTTTTCCTACAAGTTTTTTTCGAAAAGAGCAACGAAGTTTCTTACCCTATGTTTTCCCTTCTCCAGCAGCGGGTTTTTCTATAGTTCGTCGCTTTCGGCGAAGGAGTAATAGCCTTTTGTGTTGAAGATGATGTGGTCGAGGAAGCTGAGGCCGAGGATTTTTGCGGCCTCTTTGAGCTGTTTTGTGACCAGGAAGTCTTCGGGGCTGGGTTTCAGTTCGCCGTGGGGGTGGTTGTGGGCGACGATGACGGCGGAGGCTCTTTCGGAGAGGACGTCGGCGAAGACTTCTCTGGGGTGGACGTGGCTTTTGTTGACGAGGCCTATGCTGACGACGCGGACGTTCATTACCTCGTTCGCTCCGTTGATCGAGACGCTTAAGAAGTGCTCCTGTTTTCTGTCGGCGTAGTGGCGGATGAGGGGGAGCACATCGGCGGGGAATTTGATTTTCAGGCCTTCGGGTTTGATTCTTCGTCTGACGAATTCGAAGGCTGCGGCGATGGCGGCGGCTTTCGCGCTGCCGATGCCGTCGACGCTGGTGATGTCGTGCGGGGAGAAGAGCACGCCCTTTTCGTCGATGATCTTGATGATCTTCTTCGACAGCGCCGGCACGTCGTCTTTTTGCGTGCCTCTGCCCAGAATGACGGCGAGCAACTCCTGATCGGAGAGGAACGGCGCTCCCTGTTCGAGGAGCTTTTCTCTGGGGCGTTCGGAGAACTATCGTTCGGCGCTTTCGGTGTCCTTACGGTATTTTTCGAGGAAGGTCTGCGGGGAGTGGAAGTCCGCCAGCAATCGGGAGGCGTTTTCTTTATCTGCGCACTTCGAGGTGAAAGATCGACTCGCCGTTGGTGGAATAGAGGAAGGGAACTTTGTACCCCCGCCATTCGCCGACCGTGTCCGGCACGCCACGGGCGTATCGTTTGGCCTGTTCGAGCACGTTTTCGGCGCCGAGAGAGACTTTTTTGGCTTCGATGATGCCGAGTAGCTTGACGTCAACGAAAAGGACGTAGTCGGTAGGACCGGTCTCGGTGGAGTACTCTTCGACGGCGTGACGGGTCAGCTCGAAAACTGATCTTGGGCGAAAGCTGGCGCAACAACCAGCTTCCCAACTCTTCGTTGCCGACTCTTGTGAGAACTGGATTGAACGAAGTACCGACGACTTCATGATTTTCGTTACTCACCCCCCAGACAAGCCAGGCGCAAACCTTGCCGGTCAGGGCAGCAGAGTTTGCCAGGGCGGAGAGGTACTCGCCGATTTCGTCCGGTTCGGCATTGTTGTGCTTGAACTCCATCCATTCAGTTTCGCGGGGCAGTTTACGCAGTTCGTTCAAAATGCCACACAGATCATGATCCGGTCGATCGACGCTCACTCCATCACCTCCCCAAGCAGAATCATAGTCAATTCCTTCAACGCCGCCAACCCGACGCGGAGCTCACGTAATGGGCACGACGACTGGTGTTGTCTTCATATCACATTGCTCTTCTGCTGGAGAACAAGAGCTTTCCTCCGAGCAGGCTTCTCAGCGAAGCACCCTTTGTTATCAGCATACCTTCAGCATGTGAAAACAATAAAGACATCTTTGTTCCCGTTTTACCATAGTCCATCTACTTCTACAAGGTTTTTTCTGGAAATGCGAACGAATTCTCAGTTTACACGCTCACGCATCCTGTTCGATCTTCAGCTTCTCCTGGATGTACTTTCGAATGTCCTTCAGGACTTCATCGAACTCCGATCTATGAATTCTCTTTGATTCGAAGTCTATCTTCACATCCTGCAGAAATTTCTCGAAGTCGGAGTTATGCTCGCAGAGCTTGTTTATCGTCTCCCAGTCGAGCGTTTCACGGCCCCGAGCCGGATAGAGAATGCCGGAACTATCGATGTCGGAGGGATCCAGGTGGATGATCCCTATTCCGAAGGAGGAGGCGAGTCGTTCCAGTTCGGCTAGAAATTCGTCGTCTTGCAGGATGTCCAAGGCAACGAGATATCCTTCGTGCGCCCAAGAGGAATTGGAAACGGCCTGAAAGTACGACTCTCTGTAATTGGCCTTATTGAGGCTCTTCTTCAACTCGAACGAGAAGAGCCTGAGCGAGTTGTTGTCGGAGAGGCGGTTGAATTCGATCACATCGGGCCGCCAGTCATCCAACGGCAGATAAAATCCTACGATGTCGGGATGAATCCATTCGTTATAGCCGGAGCGTTGCGACTTTTCGTGATAGATCGTCTTGGTGAAGATGGAGCGCCCCCGGTTGAAGGTAGGGTTGGCGTAGGCGAAGTACGTCAAAAGCGGATGAAGGTCGCGTTCACTGTACTCCGTCTTTTTCTCCTTCTTCTTTGCCTCCTCCTTCTCGATCTTGGCGACGGCGTCGTCGGCCAGTTCGGATGCACGCGCTTTCAGAAAGAATCGTGCCGGGCGTCTTCCGACCTTGATGAAACGAGAACCGTCGTTATCCCGAACCTCAACGTAAAGTTGGGCTCCGAGGGTCTGCCACGGGGTCTTGCCCGATGTTTTGATCTTATCGGTCAAGCTCTGCTCTTTCGCGGTCTGCCAAATCTCCTGATACGTCAAAGGTTGCGTGGCCGTTTTGAGAACGTCGTAGGCAAGGTCAAGGAACGAGTAGGAGGACATGTCAGTGGTCTCCCATCTTATGATAAATGCCTGAAATTTCCAGCATCGATATCGGTTGCAAGGAACATGCCGTCGGCGTTCTTCCGCATCCAGTCGGTGAGTTCGTCTGCTCCGGCGGCGATCTCATCGGCTACCTTGTCGATACTGAATATCTTTTGGGCGCGATTGCTTTCGATCAGCCATTCCCAGAATGCAGGGCAGAAATCGAGCCCGTAATGAAGGTTCTTCGCCTGAATGAAAACATTCGCGTCGAGCAGGTAGATCACCCCATTACCCCCAGCTCGCGCGCGACTTCGTAGAAGGTGGACGTCTTGCGCATTCCCAGCATTCGGAAGGCGTCCCGAAACAGAGTCTGTCCTTCCAATGTGCTGGAGAACACGGCGTG
>Ga0334890_1005279_pt1 | contig 11094 bp, 9 predicted proteins | sample GraSluR1_MG_3_FD_207220 | JGI IMG/M metagenome (GOLD analysis project Ga0334890, IMG submission 207220) | Sludge microbial communities from methane-producing bioreactor in Wageningen University, Netherlands - Granular Sludge_31_08-R1 | ecosystem: Engineered > Bioreactor > Anaerobic > Unclassified... | reverse complement strand
AGGCGCGCGGTTTGGCCTGATTGACCCCTATCCCCCCAGCCCCCTTTCCCCGCCAGCGGAGAAAGGGGGAGCAGACTCAAGTCCCTCCCTGCTGGCGGGGAGAGATTTAGGGTGGGGTAAACCATCGAACAGCCACTGGTGGACTTCCGCCAACATGCACTAGTCGCCGCCGGTAGCAGGCTCAGGCGAGGGCAGCGTTCCCGACGCGCTCGTGGCCCCGATCAAGGACTCCAGGTCAAACAGGAACGGGCTGTTGGACGGGATGACGATGATCTGCACGTCGTCGCCAAGCTGCTCGATGTAGCGCCATTGCAGCAGCAGCGGGTTCTGGTCAAGCTGCTCATTGATCAGGCGCAGCGCCTCGGCCTCTCCTTCGGCGCGAATCCGGGCGGCGTCGGCGTCACCGCGCGCCGATTCGCGCACCTGCTCGGCCTCCTGGCGCTTCTGCTCGACGCGGAACTCGGCCTCCAACGCCTCTTGCTGGGCAACCTGCTTGCGCTCGATGGAGGCGACATATTCTGGCGAGAAACGGATGTGGCGGATGAGGATATTGCTCAACTGAAGGCCTTCCGGCTCGATCAGGCGGCGAATGCTCTCCTCAATGGACTGGACGAGCAGGGTGCGGTCGCCACCGTAAATCTCCTCGACGCGGAACTCAGTAAGCGCGGCGCGCGCCTCGCTGCGCAGCGTGGGGCGGATGAGGCCGTTGATGTAACGCTCTTGCCAGCGGCGGTGAACGATGTTGGCTTTGGCCGGATCAATGCTGAAGAGCATCGTCACATCGAGGCTGACTTCCTGGCCGTCCTGAGTCAGGGCGACGATGGCCTCATCGCCGCGCGCAGCGCCTTCGCTGAGCAGCCCTGCCGCCGTGTATTCCTGCTGGGTGGTCGAATAGATGGTCACTTGCTGGACGCCGGGGATGACGATATGCAGGCCCGGACCCAGCGGCGTGTCGGCCAGCTCGCCGCTGAGCACGTTGAAGACCACGCCGACTTCCTGCGGCTGAATCTCCACCACGCCCGCCCCCAGAATGAAGAACACAGCGGCGATCACCACGCCAATTGCCGTCAGCATGACACCCACACGCGCGGGGTCGTTGCGCGAGACGGCCTGCGCGATCATGAAGATGCCGAAGCCAGCGATGGCCAGCCCCGCGATCGCGAGCACATTAAGCACCAGAATGATCATGAGCGTTTCTCCTCCTTAATTCTCCGCGATACGGCGTGCCGCAGCGCACCGCCCCGCGTCACCGGTTCATGCACAGCCAGCGCCGATTATAACAGGCTCCCGTCCGAACCCCTGAGTTTTGCCAAAGAGCCTCACCGCGGAGACGCAGAGGACGCGGAGAAGAACAGAGAATGGAGACAATGCCTTCGTTCTCCTTATCTGTCTTTCCTCTGCGCTCTCTGCGTCTCAGCGGTTCAAAAACACCCCCCCGCGCCGTTTGACAGCCGCGCTGATTCGCCGTACCGTTGGGCGCAGGAGCGGCGCACACGCCACCCCTATGTGATTCTACGGAGAACGCATGGACCCGGTTGTGGTTGAGCTTGGCCCGCTGACACTGCGCGCCTACAACGCCTGGCTGCTCGGCGGGGCGCTGGTCGGCGTGGGCATCGTTGGCTGGCGGGCGCACCGAGCCGATCCGGGGCGCGCGGCGCGCTGGCTGGACGTGGCGCTTGTCGCGCTAATCGCCGGGGTGATCGGCGCGCGCGGGCTTCACGTGGCCCAGGACTGGGATCGCTTCGCCGCCTCCCGCGACCAGATCGCGCGCCTGTCGCTGGGCGGCATGGCCTGGCACGGCGCGCTCCTGGCCGGGCTGCCCGCCGCGCTGATCGCCGCCCGGCTGCGCGACGTGCCCTTCCGCGCGTGGACGGACGCAGCGGCATTGGCCTGGCCGCCGGGGATGATGGCGGCCTGGGGCGGCTGCCGGAGCGCGGGCTGCGGCGTTGGCTACGAGGTCGCAACGCTGGCCGACTGGCCCGGCTGGCTGGTCGCTGAGCTGCCGGACGCTTACGGGTTCGTCGCGCCGCGCCTCGATGTACAGGCCGCAGGGATGTTGCTTGGCGCGGCGCTGTGGGCGCTGGCCGCCCTGCTGACCTGGCGCGGCTGGCTGCCGGGACTCCGCCTGTGGCTCGTCCTGGGGCTGAGCGGGCTGGGGCTGGCCCTGCTCGGCTTCCTGCGCGCCGATTATGCCCCCACGTTGCTGAATCGCCGCGCTGATCAGGTCTTCGACCTGGCGCTGCTGCTGGTCTGCACCGTGATCGGCGGGGCGCTGTGGCTGCGCGACCGGCGGGAGAATCGAGTCCGAACGCGGCGGATGCGGTATGATTGAGGCAGCAGAGAGTCCTGGCTCATCCCCAACAGTGAGGGAGACGGACGCCGATGAAGATCACGCTGGGCCTGGCCCAGATCAGCCCCAAGCTGGGCGACGTGCCCGCCAACCTGAGGGAGCACCTGGCGCGCATTGACGAGGCGGCGGCGCAGGGCGTCGAGCTGCTGCTGTTCCCGGAGCTGTCGCTGACCGGCTACTACCTGCAGGATATGGTGTACGAGTTGGGCATCGCCCCCGGCCCCGACGATCCGGCCTTCGGCCCGCTGCTGGAAGCGACGCGCCGCCACGCCCTCGACCTGACGGTGGGCTTCGTCGAAGAGGACGCGCGGCACCGCTTCTACATCTCGCAGGCGTACCTCAGCGGCGGGGCGGTCGTCCACGTGCACCGCAAAGCCTACCTGCCGACCTACGGCATGTTCGACGAGGGGCGCTATTTCGCCTGGGGCGACGAAGTGCGCGCCTTCGACACGCGCTTCGGGCGGATGGGCATGTTGATCTGCGAGGATTTCTGGCACGCCTCGCCGCCGTATCTGCTGTGGCTGGATGGGGCGGACGTGCTGCTGCTGCACAGCGCCAGCCCCGGTCGCGGCCTGGACGAGGACCCGCGCCTGCACAGCGCGCGTTGGGTGGAGATGGTCAACAGCGCCTACGCCAGCCTGTTCACCAGCTTCGTCGTCCACTGCAACCGCATCGGTTTCGAGGATGGGCTGAACTTCTGGGGCGGCAGCACCATCGCTGACCCGAACGGCGAATTCCTGCTGCACGGGCCGTACTTCGAGGAGGCGCTGATCGTCGGGCAGATTGACCTCAACCAGCTTCACCGCACGCGCTACCGGCTGCCGCTGCTGCGCGACGAGCGCACCGGCCTGCTCAGCCGCGAGCTGGCCCGCATCCTAAACGCCGCGCCGCACGGCAATCGCTAAGTTTGGAGGCAGGAAGGGTTCAGCGATGGAGCACATCCCATTGACTATCCCCATTGAGGGTATCAGAGCATTCTGCGAGCGGCACCCCATTCGCCGCATGACGTTGTTTGGCTCCGTCCTGCGCGATGATTTTTCGCCGGACAGCGATGTGGATGTCCTGGTAGAATTCGTCCCCGGCTCCAACGTGACCTACCTTGACATGGTGGCGATGCAAGAAGAGCTGGCCGCGCTGCTGGGCCGGTCTGTGGATCTGCTCACCCCAGGCGCGCTCAGCCCGCACTTCCGCGAGCAAGTACTCGGTTCAGCGGAGACCGTCTATGAACGACGCTGATCGCGTGCGGCCCCCGGCCTATGTCCAACCAACAACCAACAACCAATAACCTTCTAAACAGGTATCCACACACACAAAGGAGACCCATGCTCCACGAACTCCAGCTAACCGGCCCGCGCCAGATCGTTCTCGTGCCCTACGAGGAGCGCCCCTTGCAGCCCGACGAGATTCGCGCCAGGGCGGTGCTCAGCGGGATCAGTCACGGCACGGAGCTGAACCTCTACCGGGGCACCGCGCCGTTCCACAACCGGCGCTTTGACCCCGACCTGCGCCTGTTCCTGCCCGCCGAAGAAGGCGCGCTCTATCCCGCGTCCCTGGGCTACGAGTGGGTCGGGCGCGTGACCGAAGTCGGTGCGGACGTGTCCGGCTTCGCGGCGGGCGACCTGATCCACCTGCCGCTCGGCCACCGCACGACGCACACCATCCGCCCCGCCGGGCGCACGATGATCGGCAGGGTGGAGCCATTGCCGCCCGGCCTGACGCCCGACGCGGCGATCACCCTGGCCCTGGCGGGCGTGGCCTTGCAGGCGGTGCACGACGCGCACATCAAGGTCGGCGACCGCGTGGCGGTCTTCGGGCTGGGCGTCATCGGGCTGCTGGCGATCCAACTGGCGCGTCTGGACGGCGCAGCCTGGATTGACGCGATTGACCCCCTGCCGGGCCGCCGCGCGCTGGCCGAACAGTTCGGCGCGGATCGGACGCTCGATCCCGCCGCCGGAGATGTTGCCTACGCCATCAAGACGGCCAGCCCCCAGCGCGGCGCGGATGTGGCCATCGAGCTTTCGGGCAGCGACGCAGCCCTGCACGAAGCGGTGCGCAGCGTGCGCGTGGCGGGGACGGTCGTCGCCGGCGGCTTCTACCAGGGCGGAGCGGCGGCTCTGCGCCTGGGCGAGGAATGGCACCACAACCGCGTGACGATGGTCTCCAGCATGGGCGTGTGGGATTGCCCGCATCGCGACTATCCCGCCTGGGATCGGGCGCGCGTCCACGCGACGGCCACGCACCTGCTGGCCGAGGGGCGGCTGCGGACCGACGGGCTGATCACGCACCGCTTCCCCTTCGCGCAGGCGGCGGAGGCTTACGCACTGATTGACCGGCACCCGGCGGACGTGGTGAAGGTCGTGCTCACCTACGAATCCGCCTGACTCGACGCGCGCGGAGCGCGGATGTCGCTCCGCGCGCGCCCGCCTCACAGCGCCAATGGCTCCGCTTCCTGCTTCAGCGCGTCCCCGGCTTCGTCGCCAGCAAATGACCGATCCGCCGGCGCGTAATCGGGTAGCTCACTCTCCAGGCGGCGCATCCGCGGCCAGGCGTAGAAGGCCGCGCCTGCTGATGCACTCAGCAGGCCGTTGATGACGAACAGCAGGCCGATGCCCGACCCTGGATCGCTGCCGACCAGCGGCGCGACCAGGCCCCAGCCCGCCCCGCCAACCGCCGGCTCCAGCACACGGTCGGCCAGCGGCCCAGCCAGCAGGTAGGCCAGCGGCATAGCGAGCATGGCAAGCTGCATGATCGCGGCGAACACCCGGCCCTGCATGTCAGGCGGCGTCTTGGCCTGCACCAGCGAGAACAGCGGCGCGTTGATCATCGGGTTGGGCAGCAGGTAGAGGAACATGACAACCGCCAGCGCGAGGGGCGCGCGGGCGACGCCCAGCAGCGCCAGAAATAGCGCCTCGACGATGATCGCCGAAAACACGATGTGCATCCGCTTCGTCTTGATCGTCCACACGCTGACCAGCGCGCCGCCGACGACCATCCCCAGGCTGAGCAGCGCCAGCAGCGTGCCCAACATCGCCTCGCTGCCGGTCAGCAGCAAGATGTAGGGCACCAGCATGACGCCGGTCATGTTGCTCAGGAAATTGAGCAGTGTCGCCAGCAGCAGCAGATAGAACATGGGGCGCAGCTTCCACATCAGGGCGAAGCCGGAGAACATCTCCTGCCACACCGATCCCCTGGCGGCGCGGCCCTCGGCGGTCTGCGCCGGGCGCGGGATGCGCACCGCGGCCACGACCGCGATGGCTACCAGGAAGGTGGCGATGTCAAGGGCCATGACGCCCGTCACGCCGATCAGCGCGAACAGGACCCCAGCCAGCACCGGCGCGACCAGCCCCGCCGCCGGCCCGGTGATCTGCTGGATGGCGTTGGCCCGGTCGCGCATGGCGTCGGGGATGAGTTGAGTGACCGAGGCATTGAACGCTGGCCCCTGGAACATGCTGAAAGTGGCCTGCCAGACGGTCAGGACGTACAGAATCCACAGCTCGAAGGTGCCGGTGGCGAAGGTGAACAGCAGGACGAGGGTGGCCAGCGCCTCGCCCGCGTCGGCGATGATCATGACGTGGCGGCGATCCCAGCGGTCGGCCAGCACGCCGGCGACGCTGGTCGCCAGGATGCGCGGCACCATGCCGAAGAAGCCGACCAGCGCCAGCGGCGTGACCTGCCCGGTGTCGTTGAAGACCTTGATGCCCACCGCCAGCCCGGTCATGCGGCTGCCGATGTAGGAGAGAGTCTGGGTGAGGATCAGGATGTAGAATGTGCGAATCGAGGTTGTCTGAGCCATGCGCGTCCTTCCATGCTCAGCGTCCTGCGGGGCAGGGATGAATGCCGACATCATTATTGTATACGCACGCGGCGCGCGGAGGGTGCGCTCCCCGCCCGATTCCGCCGTCTGGCCCGGCTGGGGCGCGTTTGGGCGTATCCCATTCCTGGGGCAAGAGATCACCGCTGAGGCGCAGAGAGCGCAGAGAAAAGAAGTATGGAGAGGGTGTTAGTTCTTCTCCGCGTCCTCTGCGTCTCTGCGGTTCGGGTATTTCGCCCCCCTCGCCATGCACCCGCAGCGATTCCGCTCTTGACAGAGCGCCGTTCCGGGCTAAAATGAACATCACCACGCCGAAGTGGCGGAATTGGCAGACGCGCTGCGTTCAGGGCGCAGTCCTCATTACGGGGGTGTGGGTTCGACTCCCACCTTCGGCACACGCCCAGGTTGCCCGACAACCTGGGCGCTTTCATTGCCGGGCGCGGGCGCTTGTGGTACGTTTGAGGGCGTCAAGCGGAGCACAGACCTGACAGCGATGAGCGACCCCTTCTCCCCAGACTCCGATCCTCTTCCGCCGCGCCGCCGCGAGCGACCGCAGCAGATCACGAGCCTTCAGATCGTGTTCGCGCTCATTCTGTCCATTGGGCTGCTGCTGGTGATCAATTTCAGCGGGCGCATCGCGCGTGGCCAGCAGATGGAAGCCGAGCACCAGCGGCTCCAGGCGACGATTGCCGTGCTCGAACGGCAGAAACTGGATTTGCTGCGCACGCGCGACTACGCCGCCAACGACGCCAGCATCGAATACTGGGCGCACACCGAAGGCAAGATGGTGCGCGACGGTGAGGTACTGGTCATCCCCGTCCCCGGCAACATCGAAGCGCCGACCCCTACGCCGCCCCCCTCCATCTTCCTGCCCACGCCCGCTCCAGAGCCGCAGACTCCCAACTGGCGACTGTGGTGGAGCCTGTTCTTCGACGGCGATCCGCCGTTTTGAGGGGGTTGTTGGTTATTGGTTATTGGTTATTGGTGATCAGTGATCGGTTCTCAGTGATCAGCAGCCGCCCGCTGTCACCGACGCCTGATCACTGACCACTGATGACCACCAACCGCTAAGAACCAATAACCAACCACCAATCACCGTTCTCTCACACCAAGCCCGGCAGCGACCGCCCAAGCTGCGTCTGTAGCTCGGCGAGTGCGGCGTAGGCCGCTCCGCGCACCGCCGGATCGCGGTCGCGCAGCGCGGCGTAGAGTGGCTTGAGCGCAGGGACATGCCCCAGCCGGGCCAGCGTGTGGGCGGCCAGCGTCTTGTAGACGGTTTGCCCCTCTTGCAGCACGCGCACGAGCACCTGGCGCGCGTTCGGCCCGGCAGGGACGCCCTCGCCCCGATCTGCCGCCCACGCGATCAGCCAGCCGAGGGAGTCCGCTTCGGGGTGGCAGCGCGGGCCTTCGCGCTCCGCCGACTGTGCGGCGGCAAATGCTTCCTGCGCGACCGTGCGCACGACCCACTGCTCGTCTTCCATCATCGCCCGGTAGAGCGCGATCAGCGCCCAGGGCGCGCGCACGCGGCTCAGCCCGTACACCGCCGCGCGGCGGATTTCCACTTCCTGGGCGACAATGGCCTCGCGCAGGATGTTGTGCCCGTTGCCGGGCAGCGCGGCCAGCGCCTCGGCAATGGCCCGGCGGACCTCGTGCCCTTCCTGGAACAGGCCGTGAATCATCATCTCAATGGCCTGCTCGCTGCCAATCGCGCCCAGCGCCAGCGCCGCCGCCAGCTTGACCCGCTGATTCTCGTCGGCGAGCATGGCGGCCAGGTCTTTGACCGCTTCGGGGTTGCCCAGCGCGCCCAACCCCACGCAGCCCAGCCGCCGGATGTCGGCATCGGCGGCGTGGAGCGCCTGGCGCAGGATGAACAGCACATTGCGGTCGCGCGAGGCGATCAGCGCCGCCAGCGCCCGCTCGCGCACCAGCGGGTATTGCTCGCTGGCCAGCAGCGCCTTCGCAAAGCGGGTGAAAATGTCGCCGCGCCAGGGGGCGTCGGGCGGCGCATCGGGCAGCCAGTGCACCAGGCCGAACAGGTTGCTGTAGAACAGGTCGGGCGGGGTGCTCAGCTTGCGGTAGATGACTGGCAGGATGTTGATCCGCCCGGCAGCAAACCCCAGCGCGTCCTGCCAGGCCGGTTCGAGCGCCAATTCTGTCGGGCGCTCGGACCCCGGCTCCAGCAGCGTCTCGCTGGCCAGGAAGCTGGCCAGGCGCGGGTGGCTGAAGGCATAGCGGTCGCCCTCGTAAGCAGCCATCAAGCCATCGCTGACCAGCGATTCCAGTGCCTCGCCACCCTTGCTCGCGCTCATGACGGAGGGTAGGGCCTCGACCAGCGCGGCGCGCGGCAGCGGCTCGCCCGCCGTGACCAGGGCGGCGGCCAGGGGGGGCAGCACCGGGCGAAGCTCGGCGTTGCTCAGGCGGCGCGCGACAAAGGCATCGTACCAGCCCAGGCGGCCCGTCTCGCGCGTGTCGTCGGCCAGCCCCGCCCACAGCTTGAGCGTCACGTCGAGCGCGCTGCGCCCGCGATTGTCCTGCGTCAGGCGGCGCATCGCCTTGTCATCGAGCGCCGGGGCGCGGCGGTGCGCGCGGCTCCAGACCTGAACCCACCGCTCGGCCAGCAGGGCGTAATCGTCGTCGCGCCAGGCACGCAGGAACGTAGGCGTGAAGCCGCACGCCGTCAGCCGCTCGTAGCCGCTGGGCGGCCCGGCGACCACGATCAGGTTCTGTCCATAGGTCGCGGCCAGCTGGCTCAGCCAGCCCAGATACGGCTCGCGCGCCGCCGGCGATAGCTCGTCGTACCCGTCAATCAGCACCAGGGCGCTGCCCCGCTCCAGCGCCGGGTAGATCACGCTGCCCGCCACGCGCGCGGCCACTGCCCCCAGTTGGCGCTGCGCCGCCCGCACCAACGGCTCCGCCGGGTCCAGCGCCGCGCCGCGCGCCTTGCCGAAGGCGGTGGCGTCTAGCTCGACATCGCTCAGGTGGACGAGCACAGGCGTCAGGGTGGTGAGATCGAGCGGCGGCAGGCGCTCCTCTTCCGGCATACCAAGCTGCTCGCGCCGCTGCTGGCGCGCGTCATAGAGCCGCTCCATCGCCCGCTGCTGGATGCGCTGGCGCTCAGCGGCGCGGGCGCGCTGTTCCTCTTCGGGCAGGTCGCGCTCCTCGGCCAGGATCGCCTGCGCCGAGAGGTCTTCCAGCGACTCAAACGTCACTTCGCCCAGGGCCATGAGCGCCAACGTGGTCAGCGTCACGCTCTTGCCCATGCCGCTCGCGCCCAGGATGGCCACCTGCCGGTCGCCCGCGCCCAGGTCGGCCAGGGGGATCGTCTCGATGTTATACGGGGCGTAGCTCTGCGGCATGTCGTGAAAGAGGGGCACGACATCGAACACGCTGCGGGCGGTGGCCTCCTCGCCAGCAGGTTCCAATTCCGGCGGCGGGGGCAGGATCAGGCGCGGCTCCAGCAGCACCTCGCTGAGCGGGCACAGGCTCCCGGCCAGGTGCCGCCCCTGCAACGTGCGCAGCAGGTCGCGGGCATAGCGGGCATCTGCCGCCTGCCCCACGAAGCGGCGCGTGCCTTCGATCTGCGCTTCTGCCGTGTCGTGAATACGCGCCAGGCGGCGGCGCGTGCGCCACGCGATCAGCCCCAGGAGGCCCCCGGCCAGCAAGCCCATGAGGAACGAAAGCGGATCAAAGCGCATGATACCCCCCGTTACAAGGCTACCAGAATGCGCCCGCAGCTTTCGCAGGTGATCAGCTCGAGATTCTGGCGCACCTGCTGGACGGTGACCGTCGTCTGGCCGACGCCGCACACAGAGCAGCACTCGCCCTCCAGCAGGGCAAGGGCGTGGCCGCTCTTGCGCGGGCGCAGCGTCTGGTACACCTCGATGAATTCGGGGCTGATCTGGCTGGCGACGCGCTCGCGGTCGGCCTTGAGCCGCTTGATCTCGCTCTTAAGCTGCTGCAATTCCGCGCCAAGCGTCTCCTGCGCGGAGGCCCTGTCCGCCTCGGCCTGGCGCAGGCGTTGCTGGGCGGCGTCGAGCGCCGCCTGCAGCTCTTCGACGGCGATCATGGTCTCCAGCAGCGAGTCTTCCAGGGCCGCGTGGCGTCGCCCGCGCTCGGCGATCTTGTGCTGGATGTCTTCCAGTTCTTTGGGATTGCTGACCGCGCCGCTGTACAGGCGGTCGTTAAGCTGCCGTGTCTGCTCGACGACGCTCTTGATCTCCAGCGTCAGGTCGGCGGCGCGCGCTTCTTGCGGGCGAAGCTGGCCCTCCAGGGCGGCAACTTCGGCCTGCGCCGCCTGCAAGGCGCGATCATCTTCGAGCGCGGCGCTCACCTCGCGGGCGCGGCCCCGCCGGGATTCGAGGTCGAGATCGAGCTTCTGCAGGCGGTAGAGCGCCCTGGTTTGGCTCATCGCACCCCCTCAACTGGCGTACAGCGCCGGTCGTTGTAAAATGAGCATCATCGTGGGCTGGCAAGGGGCATTATACACCACGCCGGAATCGGCGGGCAAACCTGGGGGAGCGCGGGGGTTCATGAACGAGTTGTCAGGCAGTGGTCGAAGGCCCCCATCCCCCGACCCCTTCCCCCAGCAAAGCCAGGGGAAGGGGCGAGCGGCTTGCCAGATCGTCCCCCCCTCTAGCTTCGCTGGAGGGGGGATTGAGGGGGGAGGCGTTCAGCGAGCATCCCCGAACCTCCCCTGGCGACAGGTTGTTCGTGGACCCGGAGCGCGGGTGCACTGGCTTCACCCCTGGCCTTGCCGCGCTTGGCGGGGTGAGGTCATGAGGGGCGTAGTGATGCAGGTACACAGTAACACGGATGCCACGCGCGGCGCGTAGGGGCGCTGCTCTGTGTCACCCGACGTAGGGTTATGCTACGGAATCCGGCCATAGGGTTTTACCACCTGTCGGTGACGACAGCCGGAACTGCCCATCCACCT
>Ga0334890_1005272_pt1 | contig 11103 bp, 6 predicted proteins | sample GraSluR1_MG_3_FD_207220 | JGI IMG/M metagenome (GOLD analysis project Ga0334890, IMG submission 207220) | Sludge microbial communities from methane-producing bioreactor in Wageningen University, Netherlands - Granular Sludge_31_08-R1 | ecosystem: Engineered > Bioreactor > Anaerobic > Unclassified... | reverse complement strand
TCAGATGATTTATACTTAAATAGATTGGAAAAAATATTTGTTTTTATTCCCATTTTTTATTCTTTCTATATATAATATTAATTTGTCCGCAAATATTGGTTTTCATTCATAAACTTGCACCCAACGGCTGGCGGTATGAAACGTTGGGGATTGCGGGCTACTATCCTGTCCAGTTACACCGAACTTGATGCGGGGCAGAACGCTTGCATAACCACATAAACCCCAATGTTTTATACCGCTTGTTGGGTGCTGGTGTTCTGTTTTTCCTGTCATTTTTCTTTCAATTTGCTACTTCGTTTCGGTCTGCCGTGCGTTGGGACAGCCACACTCTTTGACAAGCTTTGGCTTTAGCATTGGCTCGTGCGGCTTGGCAATGTGTGTGGCTGTGAAGCGTTGGCATTTCTATTCATTTAATGTGTTTTCTAAAGTCGTCTTAAATTCGTTTTCGTTGTTGTAATTGTAGAACGGAACTGCTGTTATTAAATAAGTGTCTGTGTGGATTTTGATAGTCTTTTGTTCGGTTCTTATTTCTTTCAAAAAGTCTTCTTTCCATTTGTCGTGTCCTAAAAGGTGGTTTCCTTTCGGCTCTATGAAAACCTGAAAAGTCATTTGCTCTCCGTCACGTTGTTTGCAGAACAGTAAAAAGTCTGGTTCAAAAGCTCGTCCTAGTTTGTCGAAGATTTTAATTTCTCTTTCGTTACGGATTAGGTAAATGTTCTCAAACTTCTGATTGAGTCCTTCAAATCGTCTAGAAAACAGTTCTACAAATTTCTTCTCTTCACTTGTTCCGTAATTTGCATTGTAAACATACCACGGCTCGTTGGCTACCAAAGTTTCTTGTCCGTCTGCTCGTTCGCTGTCTTTGTAAACTTTTATTTCCTTGTCCTTGAAAACTTTGTGAATTGGCTCTTTGATATAGTCTGAACCTTCATATTCTGTTGAGTTGCTCTTTATGTCCGCTTCAATGTTTTGCAAAAGACCGTTTAAGGCTTGTAAATAGTCGAAATGGCTAATTTCTTTTAGACGGTTGGTTGTTCCGCTAAATGTGATTTCCAAACTAGCTAAGAAGCCTATGCTTTCAATAAAATTAGAAAGAGAACCTACACTCGGAAAGTAATGAGACAAACTATCAAAATAGAAAAATGGGTTTTGACTTAATGCAAAACGTATTGTATTTTTCGGAATCTCAGTCAGTTTTACGTCTTTGGTTTTGATAGTTTCTGTTTCTGAGGATTCCGCTTCGGTAAAAGCACCCGACATTCTGCCAACGCCTGAAGATAAAGTGTGTCTGTAATTGGTTTTCTTTACACCCAAGTCTGCAAATGATTTTATGTTGTCAAAACTCTTTACCACTTTCTTATTGTAAAAAACGTGTCCGTCTCGGTAAAAATCTGTTTTCTTAAATTCAGGTTTTAAGAACAAATTAAGCTGTACTAAATTAGCATCATCTTCATAAATTCCCGAATCAACAAGGGCTTTCTTCAATTCAGAAATGTATCGGCTATCTTCTTTAGTGTGATAATAAAGTTCTTCCAACGTTTTTAAGTCGTTAGAAATATCATCATCAAATTTTCGGGTAAACTTATCTTGCCCTTCTTCCATTGCAAAAGGATAATACCTTGCTCCACGTCCTATCAACTGGGCTTCTGAAAGTGTGGTTTTTCCTGGCTTTCCGTCTTTACCATCTCGGTCTTCGTAAAGGCGAACAATGTCAAATAAATTTAAAACATCCCAACCTTCATTCAGTTTCTGAACGGCAAAAACGGCACGGATTGGATTGTTTTCATCTTCTAAAGTGTTGAGCAATATTTGATTTTGCTCTGCTTCTGCATCATTGTTGGCACTTAGGCAATTTTCAAATCTAAAATTGGCTTGAATACGCTTAACAATTTCATTGGGTGAAATACCTTTTGTTTCAAAAAATCGGAAAGCCTTTTGAACGATTGGAACGGTAGATGTCATTTGGATTTTCTCCACCATTGCCACCGAAAAATCATCAATCAGTTTATGAAAGTTCTCTTTGTTCTGCTCTGATTCTTTGATTGTCTTTTTGGCTTTGAACAAGATTACGGGCTTCAAATTGATATTGTTTGAAGTTGCCATTTCCTGACGATACAAATTCAAAATCAGGGCTTGGATAATTCGGTCTTGCTCGTCATACAAGGAACGAATTAAGTTGATTTCTTTGGAATATTTGTCTTTGCGAAACTCGGCAAGGTCGTATTTGAAAATAACTTTGTCCTGATAATGGGTTACCAATGCGGCTGTGTCTGTATCAATTGTTGCCGTAAACTCCAACAGGTTATTATCAAAATTTGACTCGTGAATTTTCTTTACTGTATCTTCCCAACTGCCGAACAAATTGCCCGATTTGGTTCCTGCTGCCAAGTGGTGTGCTTCGTCAGCAATCAAAACCAATTTTTTGTCCTTAAAATCTTCGTAGGTTACGCTGTTTTCTTTTGTGTTGTTCAGGTCAATATGCAACTGTTGAATGGTGGTAAACTTCAAATTGATATTCTGATTGTCGGCTTCATCAAAGTTGTCAATCTCTTTGATGAGTACTTCTTTTCCGTCAATCACAATTTTATCTTTGAACAAGTATTTTGAAGCCTGTGGATTGAGAAAATTGTCTTTGGTTTTTTGAATGATATTGTTGCTGTTTACAAAAAACAAAAAGTTGCGATAGCCTTTCTGGTAAAGGTGCAACATCAAACCTGCCATTATTAAAGTCTTTCCGCTTCCTGTTGCCATATTGTAAAGCAAGTGAAACGGTCTTTTGGGTTTGCCTTCGAAGTCTTCTGAATCGCACAAAATGAATCGCTGAAACGCTTCAATTTGGTAAGGTCTTTGACCAAATCCGAGTTTTAAATTGTCGGTAATGTGATTAGGAACTACAACTTGTGCAATTGCTCTTTTACCAAACTCCTGTAATAATGTGTCATACAAAAACGCCATTTGCTTACTTCTTTAATTGGTAAAAATCTTGGGTTACTTTCTTTTCTTCTTTGGTGCAAGCAAAGTCGGCATCATTGAGCGAAGAGAGGTTTACATACAGTTGATTTTTGTCCAAAAGTTCGCAAAGGTGTTGTTTCTGCTCGGCAAGGCTCAAGGCTTTAAAATCTTCTAAATGCTCATCTTGCTTCTTAATATCCACATTGTAGTTCAGGAAACTTTTGGCTTTCATTTGTTCCCAAATCTGCAAAAGTGCTTCGGTGTTTTTGGCTTCTTCAATCTGCTCAATAAAAGTTTGATTGTATTTTTTGAGTTCTAGATAGACGAATGAGCCACCACCTTTCCAATTAACATCTTCATAGGACGATATTCCAGTGTCGTCTCCGTTGATTACATTCTTTAATCTTATTACACTGTCGTTGTCTCCATAATCCAACTGCTCAATTCCAATAAATTGTCTTTTCATCTTATGTGCAACTGCCGCAGTTGTTCCGCTTCCTAAGTGATAATCTAACACAACATCTCCTTCGTTGGTTATCATTTTTATTAACCTATAAAGAATTTTTTCAGGCTTTTTACCATTGCTTAATTTTACACCACCTTCTTCAGCGATTGCACCAGTAGTTTTAATATCTTGCCAAAAATCACAAGGGTTCTTAAAAATATTTGAGTCCGCGAAAATTACCTGTAAACGTGGCTGCTTAGTTTCTCTATTAAAATCTGTTATGTAGAAAAATAAAACACCCTTTTTTGAAACTGCTGCTGCAATATCTTGTTTTGCGACTTTGTCTAAACTTTTTACTAATGTTGCAAGGCTTGAAGAGCCTGCTGTTTTTATAATTCTATAACTGTTCTTAAATAGCCACTTGTATTTCTCATCTTCATTTTCAAAGTCTAGCTCTTTTAACTTTGTTGCTAAAGAAATTTTCTTTACTTTTTTTAGAATTTCATTAGCATTATTAACATCTGTCTGGTCATTAATTTCTTTTGCTTCTAATTCTATTAGTCCAGAACGTTGCTCTTCTGTTAAATTTTCAAGGAATATATTATTCTCTGGGTCCCATTCCTTTTGATCGTATTTGTCGACAGTAATAAAACCTTTGAAATTAGGCATTTTATACATCAAGATAAATTCCTTTAATTTAGGAAATCTACCTTTTGCGTGGTTCATTTTAACGCCACTTGCTTCACTCATTTTAACAGCAACATTATTCAAAAAACGATTTTCAAAAATTTCATCCATCAAAATTTTTAAGTATGCGTTTTCATTATCATCACATTGAACACATATAATCCCGTCCTTTGATAATAGTGTTTTAGCTGTATAAAGTCTGTTTCTCATAAATGTAAGCCACGTAGACCGATTAAAACTATCATTGTAACCGAAGGAGTCGTTGCCAGTATTATATGGCGGGTCAATGTAAATCAGTTTTACCTTTCCTGCAAATTCTTCATTCAGCGTATGCAAGGCTAAAAGATTGTTTCCTTTTATAATCAGGTTGTCGGTTATCGTGCCGTTTTCGTTTCGGTTAAATTGGTCAAGTGGTTTTTCTCCGTCTTTGTCAATGTGTTTGGCATTGGTTAAAACTTTTGGCTCTAAAAGCTGTGTAATCTCGTCTTGTGCCAAAATTTCATTAAAGAAAATTTCTTCTCGCTTGTCTTCTTCACGGCTTTGTCCGCCTTCGAGTATGCAGTCTTTAAATGGCCAAACCAAAGTCACTTCATTACGTTGTTTCAGAAATTTTCCGTCAATGGTTAGTCCTACTTTGTTTTTGTATTGGGTGTAGCTGTCGTTAAGGTAGTTTTTCTGTTCTAAAAACTGCACGAATAGGTTTTGGTTGAAAACCAACGTGCCTTTCACGTTAACAAAAAACTTCTCTTTCAGGTCTGCATTGTCGAGCAACAGTCCAATTAATTCTTCGTCAAAATTCTGTGCTTTGTTCAGAACCACCCATTTTTTAAGTTCTCCGTTGTCTGTCACGAAGTTGGGTTCTTTCTTTAGTTGTTGCTCTAATGTTTCGTATAGTTTCATTTAATTCAAATTCTTAATTTTAAGTTTCAAAAATACATTTTTCAGGTCGTTTATTTTCCCATTTACCATAATACTTACTAACGAGTTTTCAAGGGTGGTGGGTGGGCTTGGGTGCGTTGGCAAGAAAACTGCTCTTTTGCAAGCTGAAGCATCGGCTTGTGTGACGGAGCTTGCGAATGTGCAGTTTTGTGCGTCGGCTGTTTATCATTTCGTTTTTTCTTTTTCTGTCTTTAAGTAGCAAATTGTCTGTTGTGTCGTTGTCTTTTTACACTTGCACCCAACGGCTGGGGGTTGGTAAAGCGCTGGAGATTGAAACGGTTTTCTTATCCAACTGAACGAAGCTACGAAAAAGCGAGAAAGTTTCCTAATCCGCTATCAGCCAGCGTTTTATTAACCCCTTGTTGTGTGCAGTTATTTATTGTTAAGTTCATTCCAAAATTTTTCAAGATTTGTAAAGTTATTTAAGTTATCCGCTTTAAAAATATCTTCTAATCTTTCAAGAAGCCTCCAGCCTTGACCTTTTGATTGTCTTATTTGTTTTGTGTCTGCTTCTTTTATTATGTTATATTTCTCCAGAAGAGGTATTATTTCTCCTAATATTAAATCAATTTCATTTGGTTTAAAACGTATTTGGAGATTGAAATCAGTAACTAAACTTGTCCTATTGTAGGTATTTAAAAATCTATATGCTTGTTTCCTAATTGGTGTTTCTTCTATTCGGATTTGTTCTTCATCTTCTTCTCTTAGAAATTCTTTTTCATAGTCTAGCCATAAAATATTATAAGATTTTAATATCTGATATATTAACAATGGTTCATATGCTTGCCTTGATATTTCATCTCCGTTTTTTTCGATAATACTATGAATTTCAGAGTTTTCAATAATAATGTTTTCAAAATTATATTTTGAACTTTTATCAAATAGAATTTGAGTAAAAATACAATTATTAAAAGAAATATTATTCATAATAAGGTTACGGAAATTTATATTGATAAATAAACCATATGAGAAACCAATGTTTTTAAATTCTTTATTTTCAAATATCAAACCTGAATATGTAATTTTGGATAAACCTTTTTCGAGGCTAGTGCCAAAAATCAAAGTATTTTTAGATGTATAATTATTTAATAAAAATGGGACTAAAGTGCCAATATTTTGATGTAAAAGTGAAGGTTTCCACTCTTTTGATACACTTTTTTCGAGAACATCTAATATTTTGGGTATATCATCACAACTTTTCAACAAGTTACATGTGTAAAGACCAACAGCATCAGGCAACTGAGAATGTTCAAGAAACTTCTTTAAATTATTGTATTTAGAGTTACCGTTTTTAATTGAAGAGTCGATTAAGTTTACTAATGCTTGTGCAATAAAATAGTTTTTGAATTCAGGATGGTCGAACTTCCTATAATTCATATCATTATTATATGGAACTAAAAGAGCATGCATAGCAACCATACGTGTAATTTCTGTTTGCCTTTTGTCATCATTTATTTTCCACTCATCACATAATACTTTTGTAATAAAAATTATTTCATCAACTGAAATCCTTTCTGATTGAGCTAACCACATTTCTTCTGCTATAGAAGATAACAGAATATGATGTTGTTTTTCAGTTAAATAAGGTACTCCTTCTCTTGTAATCCATTTGTCTGATACTTCCCTTTTTATAAATTGGTTAATTATTGAAGCAATACCATCTAGTGAATCATCAATATTACCAATAAATTCACTTGGGCTTTTAGAATACTCAACAATTCCCTTAATTATTCGTGAGAATAAAAATGGTTTTGTTAAAAAAGCATGCTCAGTATTATTTTGAACAAGATTCGATATTTCGTCATAGGTTTTTTCTGGTTCTAAAGAACAGTTTTTTATTATGAGGTAGTCATCTAAATATTGAATATTTTCGGACTTTGACCAATTTGATAATTTTAACTCATTAAAAACGCAGTCATTAGAAACAAAACTACGAGGTAATAGTTTTGATTTTTTTATATAGTCATCGTGGTCAAAAAATGTTCTTCTAGATGCAGCAATAAAAGTTCCTTTTCCTTCCATTTGCTGTATTAGATTAGATAGAGAACCGAGTGCTTCATTGTTTCCGCTTTCAGCCGCTAGTTCATCGAAGCCATCAATTGCAAGAACTAAAAAATTTTTTTTCATTAACGTATATATAGAAGACATAAATAAACCAGAAAAGCGAATTTCTCCTAAATCCCGCATTATGGCTTCATCTAAACGAACTAATTGACGGCCTTGTAAATCAATATGTAAAAACAAATAAGGACTTTCACCTTTTAAATATCTTTTAGCTTGTTGGTATTGAAATTCTTTAAGTAAATAAGTTTTACCGTGTCCAGCATCAGCAGTAATAAATGTTACTTTAGTACTAAAGGGTAATAAATCATCACATTCTTTTTTTAACAAATCAAGAACTTTCCCTTTTTCCCCAATAAATGAATTGTTAAATGTTTTTAAGATACCTTCACCTTCAACGAATGGTTCTTCCCCAATGATTTTTTGACTATTTTCCCTTGATTCAATTAATCTATTCGCAAGGATGTCAAGTCTAGCAATATATTTTGTTAAGAATGTTGAGTACGAATAAGTTTGTCCTTCTTGGTCTGTAATATTATATTTATCATTTTCCCTATCGTAGATTATCTTAAATATAATTTCTTTACCAAACCTTTCAATTATTGACTCACCAGTATTTGTTACTTCAACATTTTCAGGTTTTTCAGAAAATGCTTTCAAGTCTTCAATGATTTGTTTATAATTATTCATAGTTATGTGGTATTATTTCAACATTGAATGGTTCTAATATTTCTTTGTAATTATCCAAAAGTAATGCATTTTTAATGGCTAAAGTAATTTTCTTGTCACTTTCAGAAATTATATGTGACCCCAATGCTAATGGAGGGAAAAAATCTGTGTCATCAGAAAAAAGTAGAATATACTTTATATCAATTTCATTACAAAATGAAATTAAATCGCATGATAACATTGTATCTACCATCTTCTGTTCTATTGATATAAATACATTTTTATTCTTTGTTGTACAACCAGGAACAGAACATATCCTATTTTTGGATTTGGTGAACTTATTTAAAATTTTTGCAGGACATACATTTTTATTCTCTTCGCAAATTGAAGTTAGTAAATTAGTATTTACCTTTAATCGAGGCAAACCGTTTTTCTCTCTTAATGTGTTATGCCAGATATAATTAATACCATATAAAGATGTGGCAATTTCAATTGAACCATAAATTCTTCTTAAAGGATTAATTTGAATATATGGAAAAAGGTTTATTTGAGCTAAAATGTTGACTAAGATTGATGCTTTTGAACTTAATGTATTTTCTTTAAACCAACCACCATATAATCTAATATTAATTTTATTAATGTTAGGTATATCAAATACAATTTCATTTACAATATTTTTGAATACGACAAAAAAATCATTTTCATTATAACTTGACAAATCTTTTTTAAATAAATTATCAAAGTCAATAAGAACAACTGCTGTTTTATTATTCATTATTCTTTAACTAAATATGTACGAAAAATTCTATAATTGCACACAACGGCTGGGGGTGTGGCGAGTGTGGGAGAGCGTGCTACGTTTTCGTCCCCCGACGAAAACGCCCGAGCGGGCGAAACCGCTCCGAAGTTCCAATGTCAACCCACATTGGCTACACCCCTTGTTACCAGCTGGGCTTGTTTTTCTAATCTAATTCTGTTAATTCATAGTTTGTGCTTCTTCCTCCGCTATCAGATTTCCTTAGTATGCTTTTATCCATTAAGTCTTGAATGTCTCTTAATGCCGTGTCTTGAGAACATTTAGCAATTTTTGCCCATTTTGAAGATGTTAAATTCCCATCAAAACCATCTAGCAACTTGTTTAAAATTAATCTTTGTCTTTCGTTCTGAAGTTTAACAGAATTCTTATTCCAAAAATTGTGTTTAAAAATAACTTTCCTTAATACTACTTCAGAGTTATTTAATGCATTCAAGAGACAACTCAAAAACCATTCTAACCAACTGGTAATATCAATGCTTCCTTTTTGGGTTTTCTCTAGTATTTCATAGTATTCTTTTCTTTGAGTTCGTATCTGTGCGGACATACTATAAAACCGCTGAGGGATTCCATCAGACCTAGTCAAAAGCATATCAGTTATTGCCCTTGCAATTCTACCATTACCATCTTCGAAAGGATGTAATGTTACATACCACAAATGAGCTACGCCCGCTTTAATAACAGGTTCTTCCAGGTTATCGTTATTAATCCATTCAAGGAACAGATTCATTTCTTTGTCTAACAAATTTGCTTCGGGTGCTTGAAAATGGATTTTTTCTTTACCAAGTGCACCTGATACAACTTGCATTGGTCCTGTTGAGTCATCCCTCCAATTCCCTACAATTATTTTATACATTCCACTTCTTCCTGTGGGGAATAGTGCGCTATGCCAATCGAATAATCTTTCTTTAGTTAATTGATTTTTAAAATTTTGTGTTGCATCCAGCATCATCTCAACAACACCTTCAACATCTCTGTCGGAGGGAATTAACCCAGCGATATTCATACCTAATCTTCGAGCAATAGATGAACGAACCTGTTCTGCATTTAATATTTCACCTTCTATTTCAGAGGATTTAATAACATCAAGTGTCAACGTATCCAATATAGCCTCATCCCTTAATTCGAATCCAAGGGATTCCATTTTTCCAACAATTCTTCCTTGGTAATTTCTTACTTTTCCTAACAAGGGCAATAACTTTTCTATGTCCCACTTGAAATTCGGCCAACCCTCTTTTTCGTAAATATAAACTTTCATTCTCTGCATTTTTTGCGGTAAATATATCACTTATTCTCCGCATTTCAAAATAATATCCGCATTTTATGCTGTGAATATCCGTCTTATTCTCCGTATTTCCGTCTTCTCGCCTTGCTGGTAACGGCTGGGGGCTGGTAAAGTGCAGGAGTTTGAAACGTTTCATTGTCCCACGCTACGAAGCTACGAAAAAGCGGAAATGCTACCTAATCCGCTGGATACCTGCATTTTATTAGCCCCTTGTTAGCACACGGCATTTAGTTTGTCAAAGTTAACTCAATTGCTAAATCAAGATATTCATTCTCGTTTTGTGACATACTCTTACTATACCATTTTCCACCAGTATATATCCAAGTTTCTGATTCACCCTGCTCATTAAAAACTGAAAACTTTGGCTCGTAACTTACTCCTTCATACTTTTTCTTACTGCCTTTCATTGTATAGCTATATCTGAATTCATTTTTTTCAATAATCAACCATTCTAATGCTATAAAAATTCTTTTTTCAGGGAATTTTATTCTTTTATCTGATAGATTTATATTAACTGTTTTCTTCCCTCTTTTTGCATATGCAATAATGTTTTCATAGTATATTTCTTCAGAAGGTTCCCCTTTCTCGTTAGCAGAAAGAATTCTAACATTGAACATTGCATTATTGATTCTTGAGTTTGTGAGAATTTTAATATTGCTAATGTAAGGTGTTTCTTTATATTCAGGCTTAAAATCGAATTGCTTTGCAGAAATCCAAGCATATTCATTACAAGCAAAACTGTGGTTTGAACGTTTTTTCCTTAAGCTATTTACAATTATTTCGCGTTTTTCTTTGTTTGGTTTAACAATAACTTCCTTTATTTCATATGTTTTAGGTTTGAGATAAATCACAATTTCTTTTTCTGCCACTTCAACAAGCGCATTTTCATAGCCGATAGATGATACAACTAAGAATTCATTTTCTGTATTTTCGTTAATAATGAATTCTCCCTTTTCATTTGATGTTGTCCCAAAGTTTCTGTCTTTTATGCTTATGTTAACAAATGAAATTGGTTCAGACGTTTCAAAGTCAAGAACTTTTCCTTTGGTTTGGGAAAAACTAATTAAAGTGGATAGACAAAATGTCGTAAGTATTGTGATTTTCTTCGTCATATGCTGTGTGCTAACGGCTGGGGGCTGGTAAAGTGCAGGAGTTTGAAACGTTTCATTGTCCCACGCTACGAAGTTTCGGAAAAGCGAGAATGTTTCCTAATCCGCTGGATACCTGCATTTTATTAGCCCCTTGTTAGCA
>Ga0334890_1005271_pt1 | contig 11104 bp, 8 predicted proteins | sample GraSluR1_MG_3_FD_207220 | JGI IMG/M metagenome (GOLD analysis project Ga0334890, IMG submission 207220) | Sludge microbial communities from methane-producing bioreactor in Wageningen University, Netherlands - Granular Sludge_31_08-R1 | ecosystem: Engineered > Bioreactor > Anaerobic > Unclassified... | reverse complement strand
CGACAGCGCGTGGCCTTCTATGCCCGGCCCAGCACCCCGCGCCGCGCCTACGAGATCGGCATCGAGGCGCTGCGCATCGTCAAGTCGCAACTGCCCAACGTCGAGATCGTCATGTACGGCGCCGATTCGCTCGACCCGCCGCCGCCCTTCGCCCACACCAATGCCGGCATTCTCAACGACTACGAACTGGCCGCCCTGTACTCTAGCTGCGACGCCGGACTCTCCCTTTCCACCACCAATCCGTCGCTAGTCCCCTTCGAGATGATGGCCTGCCGCTGTCCCGTGGTTGACCTGCGCAACGAGCAGATGCAAACCCTGGTGACGGACGGCGAAACCGCGCTGCTCGCCGACCCGGCGCCCGAAGCCCTGGCCCACGCCCTCATGCGCCTGCTGCAAGACCCGGTCCTGCGCGCCAAGGTCGTCGAGCAAGGCTATGTCGATGTGGCGCGGCGTTCGTGGCGCGACTCGGCGCGCCAGGTGGAGGAGGTCCTCTTGCAGCACGCGCCGCCGCCCGCAGAACGCGTCCTCGCCAAACGCCGCAGCACAGGCGAGATCCCCGACTTGCTCTGGCAGATCAATCGGCTGCTCGACGCGGACGAGCAGAACCGCGACCAACTCGACCAACTGCGCGCCATGCTCTACCGCGCCCTGGCCGAGAAAGCGCAGATGGCCGCCCAACTGCGCCGCGCCGAGACGCTTCTCAGCGCGCCCGCGCAAAGCCGCGCCGCCTCGCCTGCAATGCTGCCGGATGCCGTCATCCGCCGGTCTGCGCCCGCCTGGGCCATCGGCCGCGAGCCGGCTTCGGTCCTGCCGCTGCCCGCTGCGCCGGTCCGCCAGACCTTCCGCGCCGACCGCTCTCACCTCTGCCGCCTGGAGTTGATGTTCGCCGGGCTGGGCGAACTCCACGCCGGGACGGTGCGCATCCGCCTCTACGCCGGACCCGCCACAGGCAAGCCGCTGCTGGATCGCACCGTCACCGCCGCCGAACTGCCCTTCGACGCGCCTTATACGCTCACCTTTGCGCCGCAAGCCGAATCCTACCGGCAGATGTACACCCTGGAGATCACGACTGGCGGCGATGCCGCGATCCACGGCGCCGGCGTGTGGCGGCTGTGGCGGCGCCGCCACGAAGCCGCCGTCCTCTGGGCCGGCGACGAACCACTGCGCGGTCAGCTTGCCTTCCAGACGTTGTACGCACTGCCCAACCAGGAACCGCAGCCCGGCCGCTCCGGCCCGCGAGACTGGGGCGGCGCCCCTCGTTCAGCCGGCGCGCTGGCCTGGGCCGCTGCCCGCCGCGCCGTAGCAGCCGCCCGCGAAGCGCTGCGCCTCGCCCGCCGCGCCCAGGACATCGTCCGCGCCCAAGGACCCGCCGCGCTGCTGGCCGAAGCCGTGAGCTACCTGCGCTGGCGAGGGCTGTAGAGCCGGACGCATGACCCAGTTCGAGAAAGCCGCTTCACCCATGCCCCGCCGCGTCCTGCTCATCAGCCACGACATCGTCGGCCCGCTCATGGCCGGGCCGGGCATCCGCTATGTCCACCTGGCCCGCGTTCTCGCCGCCCATGCCGAGGTCACGCTTGCCATCCCCCACGAATCGCCCGGCAAGCCGGCAGGCGAGCCGTTCCGCATAGAACGCTATGACCGCGCGGCGTGGCCGTCTCTGGCGCCACACGTAGAGGCGTGCAACATCTGCATCTTCCCCAGCGACATCGCCGAGACCTTCCCGCAACTGGCGCAGTCCGCCGCCTATCTCGTCGTAGACGGCTACGACCCGCTGCTCGCCGAGTGGCTGGCGATCCACGGACGCGGCGACCCCGATGCGCTGGCCGCGGACTGGCGCGACCGCCTGGCCCAACTGCAACGCCAATACACGCTCGGCGATTTCTACATCTGCGCCAGCGAACGCCAGCGCGACTGGTGGCTCGGCCTGCTCGAAGCCAACGGCCGCGTCAACCCCGCCGCCTATGCCGCCGACCCCTCCCTGCGCAAGCTGATCGACGTCGTACCCTACGGCCTGCCCGACGCGCCCCCGCAGCACACCCGGCCCGTGGTCAAGGGCGTATGGCCCGGCATCAACCCGCACGACCAGCTGCTCTTGTGGGGCGGCGGGCTGTGGTCCTGGCTCGACCCCGTCACTGCCATCGAGGCCGTGCGCCGCGTCGCCGCCCAACGCCCGGACGTGCGTCTGATCTTTCCCGGCACGCGCCACCCCAACCCCGAACTGCGCAACTTGCCCGGCCAACTGCGCAACGCCCGCGCCGCCGCACAGGAAGCGGGCCTGCTCGATACGGTTGTCTTCTTCGGGGACTGGATTCCCTACGCGGACTGGGCCAACCTGCTGTTGGAATGTGACATTGCCCTATCGCTGCACTTTGACACGTTGGAGACGCGCCTCGCCTTTCGCAGCCGCGTCCTCGAATACATCTGGGCCGGGTTGCCTATCGTAGCCACCGAGGGCGACGCCGCCGCCGAGATGGTGGCGCGCTATGCGCTTGGCCGCGTGGTGCGCTACAATGACGCTGGCGACGCAGCCGAAGCGATCCTTGCCCTGCTCGACGCAAAAGAGGACGACCGCCCGGGTTTCGCCGTCGCCGTCGAAGATCTGAACTGGACGCGCGCCGCCGCGCCGTTGATCGCCTACTGTCGTTCGCCCTGGCGCGCCGCCGACAAAGGCGCATCCAACGTGTACAGGCCGAGCCTCATGGCGCAATTGGAGCAGGAGCGGGCCCACTATGAGGCGCTGATCCGGGGCTATGAGAGCGGCCGCTTCATGCGCCTGATGCGCTGGATCGAACGCCGGCGTCGCCGCTTCCGGCGCTCGCCCAGGTCGTAGCGGCGGCGCATCTGCCGCAATGTGAACTGGCGGCGCACTTGCCGCCAATACAAACCGGAGGAACAACCTTGCCGCAGTCTCCCGCCATCGCCGTTATCCTGCCCGTCTGGAATGGCATGCGCGACCTGCCGGCCTGCCTGGCCGCGCTGGAGCGTCAGCAGGGCGTCGCCTTCGACACCTACGTCGTAGACAACGCATCCGACGACGGCTCCGCCGGCTTCGTGGAGAGCAACTACCCGGACGTCCGCCTGATCCGCAACGAGACCAACCTCGGCTTTGCCGCCGGCTGCAACCGCGGCCTGCGCGCCGCCCAGGGCTATGCCGTCCTCGTCCTGCTCAACCAAGATACGGAAGTGCGCCCCGACTGGCTGGCTCGCCTGGTCGCCCCGCTGGAGCACGACGCCTCCATCGGCATCGCCGGCAGCAAGGCGCTTTTCCCGGACGGGACCATCCAACACGCCGGCGGCGAGATCAACCGCCACGGCGTCACGCGCCACATCGGCTACCGTCAGCCCGACCGCGGCCAGTTCGCCTACCTGCGCGAGGTCGACTTTGTGACCGGCTCCGCCCTGGCGATCACGCGCGCAGCCTACGAAGCGATCGGCGGCCTCGACGAGGGCTTCGCGCCCGCTTACTACGAGGATGTCGACTGGTGCTGGCGCGCCCGCCAGGCCGGTTTCCGTGTCGTCTATGTGCCCGATTCAGTCCTGGTGCACAAGGAAGCCAGCGTACTGCTCGACAAGAGCTACGACGCCGAATTGCTCGCACACCGCAACCGGCTGCGTTTCGTGCTCAAGCATTGGTCGCTGGACCAGCTTGTCGACGAGTTCATGCCCGCGGAGAAACGCTGGCTCAACAGCCTCGGCTGGCAAGGAGAACACATCATCACGGCCATGCAGCGCGCTTATCTCCACCAGCTCATGCACCTGGGCGACATCGTGGCGGCGCGCCAGCAATCCTTCCCGCACAGCGCAGGGGAGATCGACGGCCTGGCCGCGGTGCTCTTGGGCCTGCGCGCCGTCTATCCCTTGCGCCCCGCCAACCTGGACAACGCCGCCCCGTCACCCAGCGGGCCAGCGCAAGCCGCGCCGGCGAGTGGCCTGGCAGACGGCTTGCGCCGGCGCTTTCCCTGGCTCTCATTGGCTGGGCTGCTGGCGCCGCTCACCAGGCCGCTCGCCCGCCTCAACAACCAGCAGCAGTTGGCCCAAGTGCTGGTCGAATACATCCGCGAGAATAACCGCGAGATCGCAGATCTTGCTCGCGAACTGGATGCGCTCAAGCGGCGCCTCCCCCCAGACACCGAAACGGACGGCTGATTTGGCCGGAAAGCCTGCCTGCCGACCATGATGCGCGTGCTCTTTGTCACCAACACCTTCCCGCCCGACTATACAGGCGGCGCCGAGGTCTCCCTCTACCACACCTGCCGCGGGCTGATGGCTGCGGGCGTCACCTGTCGCGTCCTGCACGTCAACAACCGCCGCCAGGCCGCAGGCGATGACCGCTACAGCGTCGACGGCATCCCTGTGCGCCGTGTGCAGTTCGACTCGCACCGCATCTGGCAGGACATCCTCGACCGCCGCATCGTCGAGGTCGTACGCCAGGAGATCCGCCGCTTCCGCCCCGACCTCGTGCATGTGCACAACGTCTCCGGCTCGTCGCTGGCCCCCTTCGTCGCCTGTCGCGCCGAACATGCGCCGGTCGTCAGCACGCTGCACGACTACTGGCTGCTCTGCCCCAACAACATGCTCTACCGCCGGGACGGCTCTACCTGCGACCCCGCCGCCCATCCGGACGGCTGCGGGCAGTGCTTTCGCCGCTACGACTATTGGGCTCCTGTGCCCTACCGTCGCCGTCTGTTCGCCCGGCTCACCGCCAACGTACGTTTCTTCATCTCGCCCAGCCAAGCCCTGATCGCACAGCACGTCGCCGCCGGCTATGCGCCGGGCCGCTTTCGCTGTGTGCGCCACGGCATCGAGGACCGGCCCATCCCGCCCGCAGATCAGCTTTCCGGCCCCGTCGCTGCGGCGTGCTCCGCGGCGCAGACCCGCCCCACCCTGCTCTTTGCCGGCGGCGGCGTCGAGATCAAAGGCGCGCAGACCGTGCTGGACGCGCTGCCCGCGCTCGCGACGGCGCTCGACGGCTTGCAACTCATCGTCGCCGGCGGCGGCGATGACCCCATCCTACGCCGTTTCCGCCGGCACGCGCCAGCTGCGCAGGTCCTCGGGCCAGTGCCCTTCCAACAGATGCGCGCCCTCTATGCCGCTGCGGACCTCGTCCTCCTCCCGTCCGTTGTGCCGGAATCCTTCTCGATGGTCGTGTACGAAGCGTTCCAGGCAGGCGCGCCGGCTGTGGGCGCGGCCATCGGCGCCGTACCGGAGTTGATCGCACACGACATGCGCGGCTACCTGTTCCCGCCCGGCGACGCCGGCGCGCTGGCCGCACAGGCGGCGGCCCATTTCGCCAAGCCCGCGCACGAACGTCGCCGCATGCGCCACGCCTGCCGCGAGTTCGTCGTAGGCCAACTGTCGCTCGCCAACCACATAACTGCGCTGCAACGCGTCTACCAGGAGGCCCTCGCCTAATGCGCCTCCTGCACGTCAGCCACCAGTACTACCCGGCCATCGGCGGAGCGGAACGCTACATCACCGGCCTTTCCGAAGAGCTCGCTGCCCGCGGCCATACGGTGGACGTCTTCACCACCCGCTCACAGGACTACGTCACCTGGGCCAACACGCTGCCCCCGCACGAGACGGTGAACGGCGTGCGCGTGCGGCGTTTCCGCAGCCTGCGCCGCAACCGTCTCGCCTGGCATGCGCTGGCCTTCGGCATGGAGCGCTCGATGGGCGCGGGCAAATCCTGCTGCGAACCGCTCGTCTTCTTCGGCAACGGTCCCGTTTCGCCGGGCATGGCCGCGGCGCTGCTGCGTCAGACGCCTGCCTACGACCTGGTGCACATCAACAACCTCCACTACGCCCACGCCTGGGTCGCCTTTATGGCCGCCAAACGGCGCGACACGCCCGTCGTCATCACGCCGCTCCTGCACATCCGCCAGCCGGAGACCTTCGACATCGGCTACATGCGGCGCATCCTACAGGGTTGCGCCGCCGTCATCGCCATGAGCGGGGCGGAGAGCCGCTTCTTGCTCGACCGAGGTCTGGCGCGCGACGTCGTCGTTGCCGGCAACGGGCTGCGCCTGGAACGCTTCCCGCCGCTCGACGCGGCAGCCGCCCGTGCCAAGCTCGGCCTGCCCGCCGGCGCTTTCGTCGTGCTCTTCCTGGGCCGCAAGACCGCGTACAAGGGCCTGTCTCTGCTCCTGGACGCGTTCGCCGCGCTGCGCCGCCGCCATCCCGCCGCCGTGTTCCTGGCTGCCGGCCCCGAAACCGATTACTCGCGCCGCCTCTGGGCCGAACGCGGGCCGCAGCCCGGCGTGATCACGCGCGGCGCGGTGACGGATGACGAACGGCTTGCCGCGCTCGCCGCCTGTGACGTACTCGCCCTACCCTCCGTCGGAGAGTCATTCGGCATCGTCTACCTGGAAGCCTGGGCCTACCGCAAGCCCGTCATCGCCGCCGCTATCGAGTCCGCCGCCTCGCTCATCGACGACGGGGTAAACGGCTTCCTGGTCGACACGGAGCATCCCGGCCCCCTCAGCCGCCGCCTGGCGCAGCTAGCCGCGCAGCCGGAACTAGGCCGCACATTGGGCGAGCAGGGCTATCGCAAGCTGTGCGTCCGCTACACCGTGGGCGTCGCCGCTGATATCGTCGAAGGCGCTTATTACCGCGTGCGCCGCAAGCACGCCGCCAGCGAAGGGCAGCCGCTATGCATATCCGCCTGATCTCTCCCTACATCGCCCGCGACACAACCGAGCCGCTTGCCGCGCTCGCCGCCTTCTTTCTGCGTCGCGGGGATGACGTGCGCCTCTTTGCCGCTGACGTTGCAGACGAACTGCCGCCCGCCCTGGCGCAACCCGGCTGCGCCCGCGTCTCGGATGCCGCTGAACTGGCGCGCAGCCCGAACTTCGCCGGCGCTGACCTGTACATCTTCTGCGCTTCCGCGCCTCACCCTCTGCTGGATGCGATGCTTGCGCTGGCGCGCGGCGTCGTTATCCTCTACCACACGCTGCCCCCGGCTCCCGTTGCAGAGCGACTGCTGCCGCAAGAGGCCGCGGCAAGCCTCGTGCGCCTCGCCAATGCCGCCGACCTCGTCGTCGTGGAGTCGCAGGCCGGCGCCCAACGCCTGCGCGCCACGGGCGCAGCCCAGCCGGGCCGGCTGTACGTCATCCCGCCGCCGGTCTCCCTGGCCGATTTCTCGCCCGCGCCGCCGGATGCGGAACTGCGGCGCAGCCTCGACCTGCTTGGCCGCCACGTCCTGCTGGCGATGCCGTCGGCGGCATCCGCGCCGCGCCTGGACGAACTGGCCGCGTTCATGCGCCGCGTCCAAGCCCGCCTGCCCAACGCCGTCCTTGCCATAGCCGGGGAGACGTCCTTCGCCGCCGCGGACCTGGACGCGGCGCTCCCCGTCGTGCGTCTGCCGTCCTTCGCCGGCCCTGCCCAGCCCTATCGCCTAGCCGACGCCTTCATAGCGCTCGACGGCGACCGCACATCCATCCGGCGCAGCCTCGAAGCGGCTGCCTGCGGCCTGCCCCTGATCGACCTGCCCGGCGACGCGCTCGCGGCGCTTCTTGCCGAGCAGGAAGCCGCCCCCCGCGACGCGGCGGATACAGCCGTCCGGCTCTTCACCGAAGATGCCTTCTACGGGACGATGGCGCGCCGCAGCCTCGACCTCGCCGCCCGCCACTCCCAGGAAGCGTACCGCCAGGCGTGGAGCGAAGTCACCAACGACGCCTGCGGCTGGCTGCCCCTCCATCAACGCGCCGAGTCCGCGCCGGAACCGCCGCCGCTTGACCGCAGCCTCGCCGCGCCCGCTGAATACGCGGCGCAGGCCTGGACGCTGGACGACGACCTAGAGCAGCTCAAGGCGATGGCCCGCGTCATGCTCGCAGACTACCGGGTGCGCTCGCCCACCCCCTACGCCGGCCCGCTGATCGCCTGGGTGCGGCGCAACCTGACTTCTCATCTGCGCGAGCCGTACATCGACCCGACGCTGCAGCGGCAGGAAGCCTTCAACCTGCGCGCCGTCGCCGGCCTGGAAGAACTTGCCGCCCGCCTAGCCGCCCAGCGGCGCAGTCTGGAAGAGACGCGCCAAGCCTCCGCTGCACTCCGCCGCAGCGCCGAGCAATTAGCTGCCCAGGTCGACGCGCTGCTGGATGCGCTGCCACGCGGCGACGACGCCCCGGCACAGCAGCAGATCGACGCGCTGCGCCGCGCCCTGACCGAACTGCGCCGCTTGCTGGACGCGCAGGCCGGCCGCGCCGGCGACGATGCCGCATGAGCACGCGCCTGCAGACGGCTGCCGTCGCCGCCGGCCTCGCTGGGCTGGGCCTTGTCGCCGCCGGGGTGACGCCCGGCTGGATGGCGCAAGCCGTCCCCGCGGACATCTCACCGCAGATCGTGCGTTATGCCCGGCAGATGCTCGCCGCCACGGGTCTGCTGCTGCTCTGCGCCGCCTTCTTCTTCGCCGCCGTCAATCCCGCCCGCCATCAACGCTGGTCGGCTGCACTCTCTTTGGGCCGCTGGGCCCCGCGCCTGGCAGCGCTCGCCGTGTTGCTCTACATCGGCGTCTACATTGCTTTCACCGCCCAGCGCTACTGGCACTTCAACGCCGGCGTCTATGACCTGGGCGTGCAAGATCAGGTCGTCTGGAACACCGCGCACGGACGCTGGTACGCCAGTTCCATCGAGGTCGGCAACTACATGGGCGACCACTTCAAGCCGCTCGTCGCCCTGCTCGCCCCCTTCTATCTGATCGCGCCCAGCGTCTACTGGCTTCTCGCCTTTCAGACCGTCGTCCTGGCCCTGGGCGCTGTGCCGGCCTACCGGCTGGCGCAACGCAGGCTCGGCGCGCCCGGCTTCGGCCTGCTTTTTGCCCTACTCTACCTTCTCTATCCCTCGGTCGGCTACGTCAACCGCTTCGACTTCCACTGGGAGGCTGCGGTCATCCCCCTGCTGCTCGCCGCCGTCGACGACACGGACGCCAAACGCTGGCGGCGGGCCTCGCTCTGGCTGGCGCTGGCCCTGCTCAGCAAGGAAGACATCGGCCTGACCGTAGCCGCCTTCGGCCTGTGGCTGGCGTGGCGGCGGCAAGCGCTCCGCTTCGGGCTGGCCTGGGCCGCGACGGGCATCGGCTTCGCCCTGTTCGCCATGTTCGTGATCATCCCCGCCTTCCGCGCCGCGCCGTCGGACTCCTTCGTCCGCTACCTGTGGCTCGGCGCAGACCCGATAGAGATGCTGCGCAACCTGCTGCTGCGCCCGGACCTCGTCCTGCCCCGGCTGTTAGGCGTGGACGCGGTGCGCTTTGTCGTCTCGTTCACCGCGCCGCTGCTTTTCCTGCCCTTTGCGCACACCATCGTACTCGTGGCGCTGCCCGCCGCCGTCTACAACCTGCTCTCCACGGAGATGGCCCAACGCGTCGCCTACTTCCACTACGTCGCGCCCATCGTACCTTTTGTCATCGCCGCCGCGCTGCTGGCATCCGCCCGCACCTTCGCCTGGGCGCGCCGCGTGCAGGCCTACTGGCTGGTCTGGACCATCTGCGCCGGGCTGTTGATCTTCACCGGCTGGCATTCGCTCATCTTCAACAACCCGCTGGCCGACGACGGCGCGGTCCCCCCCGCCTGGACGCGCCTGCCCAATGCAGACGCTGTGCGCCAAGCCCTCTCCCTCGTCCCGCCCGAAGCCGCCGTCCTGACCACCAACTACTACGGCACGCATCTGGCCCACCGCACCGATCTCTACCTGATGTTCGACCCGGCGGACACGGAAGGGCTGGAACGGGCTGAACTTGCGCTATTCAACACGATAGATTACCGTTCTCACCATCCCTGGGCATGCCAAGACTACGCGGCCACGCTCCAACAGGCGCATGACCAGGACTTCGGATTGGTCTACAACGTCGAGCGCGTCGTTCTCGTCCAGCGCGCCGCCGGCGACCGGGCGGCGCTGCAAGCGTTGACAACCGCGCTCTGCCGGAACGAACCGTACACAGACGAACAAACAGACGAACATGCATTTGAAGAGGTTCAGCCGTGACCGCATCGCTTGCCATCGGAGTTGACGTCGGCGCCACCAAGATCGCCGCCATCCTAGCCGACCGCAGCGGCCATGTCCTGGCCGAAGAGCGCGCCCTCACCGGCGCGGCGGAGGGCGTCGCCGCGGTCGTGTCGCGCATCGCCGCGGCCGTGCGCGCGCTGCAGCGCGGCGCGCCCGCGCCCATAGCCGGCGTGGGCGTCGGCATCCCCGGCTACGTCGACGCCGCGCAGGGCATCGTACGCAACGCCGTCAACCTCGGCTGGCAGGAAGTGGACTTGGCTGCCCGGCTGCGCGACGAGGTGCGCCTGGACGTGTGGGCCGGCAACGACGCCAACGTGCTGGCGCTGGGCGAGTACTACTACGGCTCTGCGCAGGGCTGCGCCAACTTCGCCTACATCGCCATCGGCTCCGGCCTGGGCAGCGGCATCGTCCTCGACGGGCGGCTGGTCACCGGCGCCACCTATGCCGCCGCCGAACTCGGCCACTTATCGCTGGACCCGGCGGGCCGGCTGTGCGCCTGCGGGCTGCGCGGCTGCGTCGAGACCGTCGTCTCCGGGCCGGGCATCCTGGCGACCGCACGCGAGCATCTGGCCCGCGGCGAGCCGTCTACCCTGCGCGACGCAACCGGCCTTACGCCGGAGAACGTGCTCGACGCCGCGCTCGCCCGCGACCCATTGGCCGTCGCCGTGTTCGACGAGACTGCCGCCTGGCTGGGCATGGTCTTCGCCGTCTGCGCCGTCATGCTCAACCCGGAGCGCATCGTCATCGGCGGCGGGCTAGGCCGCGCCGCCTTCGACTTGCTCGTTCCCGGCGCGTTGGCCGAACTGAGCCGCCGCGTCGTCCCTCAAAGCTGCACCCGCCTCCAGGTCATCCCTTCCCAGGTGACGGCCGGGGCCGTGGGCGCGTCTTCGCTCGTGTGGCAGGCCAAACGGGGGTAAGGCGATGGACGCCGTCTTGGCGCAGAACGCCCTGACCGAAGAGAGCTTCGCCTACGCCCTGCGCCTCCTATGGCATCATTATCTAAGCAAGGGCCGGACCGCATCCGGCAAACCGTGAGGAGACCTATGGCACATTGCATCGTCACCGGCGCCGCCGGTTTCGTCGGCTCGCACCTCTGCGAAGAACT
>Ga0334890_1005270_pt1 | contig 11106 bp, 8 predicted proteins | sample GraSluR1_MG_3_FD_207220 | JGI IMG/M metagenome (GOLD analysis project Ga0334890, IMG submission 207220) | Sludge microbial communities from methane-producing bioreactor in Wageningen University, Netherlands - Granular Sludge_31_08-R1 | ecosystem: Engineered > Bioreactor > Anaerobic > Unclassified... | reverse complement strand
ATCCTCGATACGAGCCAGGACGGGCGCGATCCCGAGGTGGACTTCGACGAGCAGTACGCCGGCGACTACTCGATCCAGAGGCGTGTCCACTTCTCCGGCGTCGCCAAGTACGACAGGCCTCACCTCCACGTCACCAAGACCCTCAACCGGATATATGTAGAGACGCTCCCATGGGATTATGGCGAGCCCCATCTCGAGGGCGCCATTAAGACCAGAAGGGTTGCAGACTATACCATCAGGATCGAGAACGATGGCAACAGGGTGCTTCAGCCGGTATACGTGCAGGATCGGTTCCCACCAGGAGCGACCTTCATAGAGCCCTCGTCGATCCGGCCTTCTGAACTCACCGACTCTTACGCCAACTGGACTCTGACACACCTATCGATCGGCGGGGCGGTCAATATCAGCCTATCGCTGGACGTCAGCAAATACTATTCGGCCGGCTATCCCCCTGAGCTTGTGAACAGGGTCGAAGCATGCGGCGTCTACGACGATGAACAGGTATGCGCATCCAACTTCTCCGCCCTGGAGATCAAGGGGCTCACCTGCTGCCTCGACGAGCCTGTAGCGGTCGCCAAGACCGCCGAGATCGATCCCGCAAACCCCAGGGTCGTCCGGTACAGGATCAATCTGTCCAACAACGACGACGCCATAAGGGTGGCGACGGTCACCGACTGGCTCCCCGCGGGGATGAGCCTCATCGAAGCTTCCATCCCCGTCGCATCTTATGAGGACGGGGTCGTGGTATGGAACCTCCTCGAGATCGATCCTGGCGAGACGAAGACGATCGAGTTCTCGGCCCTCGCCTCTGCTGACGGCAAGTTCACCAACGTCGTCGAGGTCGATCCCCGATCCGTCGAAGGGACCGTCGTCGGGCCGGTCAGGGCGACATGCGTCATAGACGTCGGAGTCGTCGAAGGTGAATGCGATCCCATCGGTTGCGGGATATGGCAGCCGCCGAACTGGGAGTTTCAGCATGCAGGGTACGAGCCGGACGTCATGGACTGTGAGCTGTTGACGGCCGCCGGCTGCAACGGGACGGGGGGCTGCCCCATCTGTTGAGAAAAGGGGTGAGCTGGCACCACCATCAGGTGCCAGCGCTTATATCTTAAATATGGGCTTGGGGAAGAACGGCTTCAGATCGGCTCGGGCTTATCGAGGAGGCCCGTCTTCTCCAGGATCGCTCCGGATCGAGCGTGGGGCCTTCTCGAGACAGAATCCAAAGACTTTTCCATCTCCCTCGCCTCGTCGGCGAGCCTCGCTGCTGCCCGCATCACCTCATGGCCCGCGGCGGCGGTGACGGCGATCCTATCCAGCTCCTTGAGCCTGAAGCAGGCAGCAGCGTCGATCGCCGCCACCGTCTGGGCCATGTGGAGGGCTGCGATCGCCTTCGCCCGAGCGTAGGGGTTTTTGAAGTCCATCCTTTCGGTGCATTTTTCGGGGGTTGAGAGGATGGCGGGAAGCTTGACTGTTCCAGCGATGATGCTGGCCATCGCCCCGTCCAGCTCCTCCTGGACGAGCCTCACCGACCCGCAAACGCTCAGGACCTTCAGGGCGTCGGCGTTGAAGATCGCCATCTCCGCCGGATCGAGGAACTCCCGCTTAGCCCCGATTAGGGGGTCGAAGGGGAGGATGATGTAGCCGAACCCCTCAGCCTCCAGGGACTCGCGGGCCTCCTTCTTGGCAGGACCGTCGGATATGACGATCGTCGGGAGATCTTTATACAACTCCCTGGCCGCCGTGGGACCTGGGGTGGCGGCGTTGGGGCCCACCATCACCACCAGCTGGGGCTCCCAGCCCTTCAGCTCTGCCGACATCTCCGCCTCCCTCTTCGTCATCTTGGCTCCGAAGGAGAGGGATCGCACTTCGATGTCGGTCCTCTCGGCGATCTCGTCCAGGGCAAGGTCTGCGACCAGGGAGGACGCGACGTTGCCGAGCTTGATAAAACCGATCTTGAACATGGCAATAACCCGCTTCTGAGAGGGCGGCCGATGATAAAAGAGTTCCGATCTATCGGCCTTCCCGGACCCGTACCACCATCATTTCGGCCCTGGAGAAGGATTTGGGAGATAGACCGCCAGAGGAGACGCCCGCTGGACGGCGGCTCCTGATAATGGTGAGGGCAAAAAATAGGGGAAAAGAAGGTCTTGCTGATCTCACCCCTAATATCCGATCTTCAGCCCCCACCTGTTCAGCGACCCCACATCCCTCCCTGCCAGATCGGTGACCCTCAGGATCCAGTTGCCCTTGATCGGCTGGCCTGCAAAGGCGGCGAGATCGGCGCACGAATTCTGGTCGTAGGTCCTCACCAGGTCGTCCTGGCCGCCGCCGGTCCGATTGTGCAATATAGCCTGTCTGCCTTCTGGCGAGAAGAGTTCGATCCTCAGGTCGCCGATGTAGGTATGGGTTATGTCGACATCAACCGCCACCTTCTGCACCGTCCCATCCTCCGTTATGGATATGGAGCTGCTGACGCCGATGGGATCGTCGTCGGGGATCGGCAGCTTCGTCGCGGATTCCTCCTGGATCGTCCTCACCCTGGCTTCGAGTCCCATCCCGATACTCCACTTGTTCAGCTTTCCCACGTCCCTCCTGGCGTGATCAGAGACCCATAGGGTCCAGTCGCCCTTGATGGGCTGGCCGATCAGGGAGTTGAGATCGGCGCTGGAGGCCGAATTGTATGAGGTTATCAGATTTTCCTGGCCACCTCCGCCCCGGTTGTGCAGAGTCGCCCTCTGGCCCGAAGGGGCGACGAGCACCACCGACAGATCGCCGATGTAGGTGTGGGTTATATCGACTTTCACCTCGATGGTGCGGGCATTTCCTGGTTCGGAGATGGTGATGGAGCTTTTTGCTCCGTTGGGGTCGTAGTCCGGAACCTTCAGCCCGGGGGACGCCTCTCCAAAGACGTCCAGGGAAGACGGCTCCGCCCCTGCCACGAAGCTTATCACCTCGGACGGTTCGGTGATCTGGGATATGATCAGCCCTGACTCAGAGCCGTCCCACATATTCGAATGCGGGTTGGTGTTGTGGGTTAGCGCCACTCCATCGACCCTCTTGAAGAGGTCTCCATCGTCTCCTGTGTTCCGGTTATTCTCCAGATCGAAATGGCCGTCGGCCTGCAGCAGACCGCATTGGTAGTGTTTGTTGGCCGTCCCGCCCTGCCACTCGTTGGAGCCGAGGGTATCGCAGTGGTATACAGCAAGGCCGCTCGCCGGTATCGCCCCATTCAGGCCGAGCTGGCACCGGTTCTCAACGATGAAGTACTCGTTGATCTTCTCGGTCTCGTACACCAGTATCGTTCCGTAGTCGCCGGAGACCGCCTCGTATTCGTCTGGTTGGGTGATAACCACCTTGTTATCGCACCATCCCACCAGATCCCTCAGATATGCGCATACCGGTGACGGGGTTTTTCCCCCGTTGTTGTGATTTCCCGAACTCATGAGGCAGTACCTGCCAAGCCCCGCGCTCTTCTCGAAGTCGCCGTCGCGCCCGCCGTAATCGTATAGGTCGGGAAAGCGGCAGAGCATATGGCCGCTCTCGTGGCAGAAGGTTCCGATGCTGAGGTCGGTTTTGCTCCTGCCCAGGCTGGATATCATGTAGAAGTAGGTCCTGATGTTGCCGTACCGGAGGTTGATGACGTGGTTGTGGGGCCAAAGCCAGTCGAGGTACTGAGTCTGACCTGCGTAAAGGAAGCTTAGAGCATCAATTACTCCCGCTCTTCTGGAGTCGAACCTGGAGAGGTCTATACCCATATCGACGACGGCGTCGAGCGCCTCTTCGACGAGGAGATTCTGAGCATAGTACATCCGATTCTGTTTCAGGGTTATGGGGCCGACCACCTCGTTGAAATAATCGAGCTTTCCGCTGGAGATCATCTGATAATAGTCTCGGACAGAGCACAAGTTTCCGTTCTCAGAGTAGCCCCGGCCGTTGAGCATCTCCGAGACTTCGGCCACCGATACCGTGCTCTTTACGTCCTGGAACTGGACCAGGACCGCCAACCCCCTGACAGCCCCCTCGCTGACACGCCGCCCCTCCAGCAGCCCTTTGTTCGGTCCCAAGGTCCTGAGAGTGTCATGGAGGGCTACGGGCTCCGGGGGTGGGATCATCAGGGCGTGTCTCTTATTGAATTTGGCGTTGCGGACCTCTTCAGATTCTCTCAGATGGCGTCGCACCCTCACGGGTGGACTTTCTGAGATGGTGACGCCGCTGGAGACGAACTCACCGTTGATCGCCAGGGCGTAGCAATACGATCCAACATCGGCATCATAGACGACGGTGTAGCCGTCTTCCGTTTCATAGCGGGCGTAGAACTCATCGCCATAGACCACCAGCTTGACGGCGGAACCGTTCCCCTCTCCAAATGTAAGAGTCTCTCCGAATATCGAACTCATACAGGTTCACCTCATCTCCTAAAAGGGCTCGACCTCTGGCCGAACCTCCTGTTTTTTGGGTCAATCGCCATAGAAAGCGGGCCTCTGGTCGGCCCGGACTTTCCTGGTTAGGACTTACGCACTTGAGAATCAAAACCAAGCACATGAGAGCCTGTCAAGAAGATTGTGTTTTAGACAGTTTGGTGCTTCATGCTACTGGTTTTTTGTTCAACTGCGTAAGTCCTACTGGTATTTAAAGATCATTTTTCAGGATAGATAATAGTCCCAGCCTTACAGGCTCGCGACGGATCTGGTATGCGCCAAAATTAAGTTTTAGAGTTATGTTCTATTTAATTTTTTCTGTTAGCCGCCGCTGACATTTTCTTTTGTTGCAGGGGGATATCTTGGCCGGAGATCTCTAGGGGAGGGACCTTCCCGCCCTCGCTTCTATTTTTGCGGCGCGAACTTCATCCGCCTCCTCAAGATGCTTCTTCAATCCCGCAGGTCTGCTCTCCTCCAGGCTGACCCCGCTGGAGACGAGCTCGCCATCGATCAGAAGGGCGTAGCAGAACAACCCGCGTTGGTAATCGTAGACCACAGAATAGCCGTCCACCGTCTCGTAGCGGGCATAGAACTCATCGCCAAAGACCACCAGCTCGACCTCGGGGCCGTTCTCCTGTTCGAAGGTCAATGTCTCTCCAACGATGGCGGCCATGCCAGCTCACCCCTCTCAATTGGGGATCTGCAGCCTGCGGAGAAGACCTCCACCGCGATGAGCCCCGTGGCCGTCAAATCCTCAAGACCCGATCGATCGCCCTTCATGATCTCCGGACGATCTCTTCGAGCCGTCGTGCGGACCATGAAAGACATGTATACGATCTCTTACCGCTTATACTATTTAATTTTTTTCATCCATCGTCTGGGCCAAAGGGCACCGTCGTGCTTCAGAAGCGGCGAGATTCTGATAACGATCATAGGACTTACGCACTTGAGAATCAAAACCAAGCACATCAGAGCCTTTCAAGAAGATTGTGTTTTAGACAGTTTGGTGCTTCATGCTACTGGTTTTTTGTTCAACTGCGTAAGTCCTAGATCAATAAGGAAAACGTCTTAAGAAAAGATAGAAGGCAGGGCTATGGCTCATCGACCCTGATAACTTCCCGGTCAGCGTCCACCATCAGAATGGTGCCGTCTCTCGTGGCGAGGATCCCGGCATCGACGCCGTCCACCAGGGGGATACCGCTGATGATGGCGCCGACAGCGACGATCGGCTCAGACCTTATGTTTATCATCGCCGCCGGGGCGATGCCCCTCTTCTTCAGCTGGTATATTACGTAGGACCCGACGGTGGACCCCTTCCCGCCGGGAAATATCAGGACCTTCCCGGCGACGGCCTTCCCGAAGAGCTGGTGGCCGGGATCGACGACCTCTCCCGTCTCGGGGTCGACGGTCCCCAGGAAGGATATCGGCTCCTCCGTTACGAGGGCGGGGCCGGTGGCCTTCCCCCCCGATATCCGGTGGCATCGGATCTCCAAGGTCAGACCCTCCTGGTGGCGGCTCTGACGCACTCCTCGACGCTCCCATAGGCGGCCTTCATCTTGCAGAGGGTGGGGATGTATGCCAGGGCCTTTCCGGAGTTGACCATCATCTTTCTGTACCTATCGCTCGCCGGGGATACCACCATGCAGGTGTCGCAGAAGACCCGCGCCCCCGACCTCTCGATCTTACCCACCAGGTCGCTCCGTCTCTCGGCGGTGGCCCGGGCGGTGCAGATCCATAGCTCCCGTTCCACCTTATTTCCCTCCAGGAGGCGGGCAACCTCGGCGAGCTCCCTCTCCGAGGAGTGGGGGCATCCGATGGCGACGACGTCCACCTCGTCGTCGGGGGCGCACTCCTGGCGGACATCCTGGAGGTCTCTATCGCTGACCAGGATCTCCTCAGATCCCTTCGGAGCCGCGGGCGCTTCCTCATCGAAGTAGTAGAGGGCGACGGAGCCGCTCGCCGCCATCGCCGCCCCCAGGGCCTTCAGGTCGTCGACATCGGGCCTTTTCCGGAATATGAACCGGGGAACCCCGTCCCCCACCTCCTTTCCGATGATGTAACCCAGGATCCCGTAGTCGGAGGGCTTCAGGTCTGCTTCGACGGCGATGTTGATGGTGGGGACCCGCTTCTCTTCGATGTGGTAGCCGTACCGGGGGGTCTTTCCCACCAGGGCAGCCGCCAGGGCCGAGGGCCCCCCCTCCCGGTTGGTCTTCGCCCCGATGACGGAGTTGGCGAAGGAGACGGCGGAGGACTCGCTCCAGGCGAGGTGGTCGCCCCTCCGGGCGAGTTCGGGCCTGATCTGGTAGGGGGTGCAGGTGCAGTCCGGGGATACGCCCAGGCGGCGGTAGGCTTCGACGATCTCCAGCTGCTTTTTTGCGAACCTCTCGTCGATACCCATCTTTTGCCACCGGGTGAGGTCCATCCCCGCCGGGTTTAGGACCGCCGAGACGACGACCCTCCCCCGGAGGTCTGATATCCACTCCAGCCCCGCCTCCCCGATCGTCTTGAAGGAGACCCCCGCCACCTGGACGGATCTGACGGGGATCAGCCGGTCGGCGCCGTAGATGTCGCCGAGGGCTACCAGGATCTCCATCGCCCTCCTGAGGCTCTCCCCCTCCTCGCCCTGGTATGCTCGCTCCTCCTCCCGAGATAGATGCATATCTCTTCCTCCGGCTCCAGATTATAAAAAGGCTGAGATCGGTCCCTAGATCAGCCTCTCGATGGGGTGGCCCGCGGCGGGCCATACGTCCAGGTCCCCCACCGCCTCACAGACGAGGATGTCGGCCATCGCCGCTACCGGGAAGACCTCACTGGCCCTCTCGATGGGGCCGTAGAGGATGTAGTCGCCCCCCGCCAGGATCTCCAGGCCCGCGGAGGCGGCGTCGCAGACGTGCCTCGCACCCCTGCCCTTTTCCCGGAGCCACCGCCATGAGGAGACGGCGTTATGGATCCCGGAGCCCGTCGGAAGGCCGAACCTCGCCTTCGCAAGTACCGTGGCCCGAAGAGACCGCCCCGCCCCGTCCCCCAGGGGGACGACGCCGGGGTCGATGAGGAGGTTGTTCATCCCCAGAAGGCGAGCGAGGTCGATCAATCCTCCAGACCTCCCAGCATCCCCCTCCTCCAGGGCCTTTATCGTCCCCTCGACGGTGGAGTCGGCGGGGTTGTAGCCCAGGAGGATGGCGGAGTCGACCTCGAAGTGGGCGAGGGCCTCCTCTTCGCGGTCCTTCGTGGCGAGGCCGATGCTGTTGTAGATGGACCGGTCGGCGAGGCCGACCTCCGAGACCGCCTCCGCCATGGCGATCCTCGTCCCGGCATCGGCGGAGTCGAGGATGAGGGGGCCGGACCAGAGGGGATCGACGAAGTCGAGGTAGCGGCCGAAGGCCTCCGGGGTCCTGGCGTATATATGTAAAACGGCGGGGTTTCCCGTCTCCTCCGAGAGGGCCGTCTGCCGGTCGATCAGTCCGGCGGCAGCCTCCTCGTCGAAGGTCCCTTTCTCCTCGTCCTCCACGATCCCGTGGCCCTGATAGAATATGGTGCCGCAGAGGGCCGTCGGGTACTCTCCCGGCTGGCCTCCGATCTTCACCCCAGCGACGTTCACAACCTCTTGATCTCGCGCAAACCTGAACAACTCCAACGCCTCAAACCTGAATTTGTGCTCCCTGGCCAAAAAAGTTGGGATCGGCGATCCCAGGATGTCGGTTCAAGACGTAATCGCCTTCTTTCTCAGCAGTCGGTTGTACTTGATCGCAAACCGGTGGGCCTCATCCCTCATCTCCCGGACGAAGAGAGAGGCCTCGTCGTCCTTTCTGAGGGGAAGGGGCCGGATCCGCCCCGGAACGTAGATCTCCTCCTCCCTCTTGGCGATGGAGATGACGGGTATGGAGAGGCCGAGGTTTCGGATCTCCCGGCTGGCAGCGAAGAGCTGCCCCTTGCCCCCGTCGATGACGATCAGGTCGGGCATCTCCCCCGCCTCCTCCTTCAGCCGAACGTACCTCCTCCGGACGATCTCGCCGATGGAGGCGAAGTCGTCGATCCCCTCGACGGTCCTGACCTTGAAGCGGCGGTACCCCTTCTTATCGGGCCTGCCGTCCCTGAACGCTACCATCGAGCCGACGGTGAAGGATCCTGCGAGGGTTGAGACGTCGAAGACCTCGATCACCTTCGGCGGCTCGGGGAGGGAGAGTGCCTCGGCGAGGGCGGCGAGCTTTCTGTCGCCCCCGAAGAACCGGATCAAGAGGTTCTTATCGGCGAGGTCGAGAAGTTTCCTCTTCTCCCCCTGCTTTGGGACCGTCACCCTGACCCGCCTCCCTTTGATGTGGGATAGAAAGTCGACGAGGGAGCCGTCCAGGGGTTCGCCGACGATCAGCTCCTCGGGGGGGTCGTTTTCGGAGTAGTACTGGACGATGAACTCCTCGAGGAAGCTCTCGGTCCGGGGGAAGACGAACTCCTCTTTACCCTCCAGGGTACCCTTGTAGACCTTGAAGAGCATCAGATAGACCTCCTCCCCATCGGCGGCGTAGGTGAGGACGTCCTCGTCGAACCTCTTATTCCGCTCGACTTTCTGCCGTTCCTGGAGGCTCACCAGGGCCCTGATCTCGTCGCGAAGCTCCATCGCCTGCTCAAACTCCCGCCTTCCGGCGAGGTCGGCCATTTCTTCTTTTAGCGAAGCGATCAACTCGCCGGTCCTCCCCTTCAGGACCGCCTCGGCCCTTGCCACTCGCGCCCTGTACTCTATGGGCGTGATCTTTCCGATGCAGGGGCCGGAGCAGGCACCCATGTGGTACCTCAGGCAGGCCCTCTTGGGAAGCCTCCTGCAGGTCCGCAGGCCAAAGGTCTTCCGGACGACGGAGAAGACGAGGTCCCTCTCCCGGGCGGAGACGAAGGGGCCGAAGTAGCTGCCTGGAGCGGTCCGCCTCCGGGAGATGTGGATCCGGGGATACTCCTCGTCGGTTATGTGGATCGAGGCGTACCGGGAAGAGTCCTTCAGCCGCACGTTGTACTTGGGCCAGTGCTTCTTGATGAGGGAGTTTTCCAGAAGGAGCGCCTCCACCTCGCTGTCGGTGACGATGAAGTCGAGGCCCCGGGCGGCGCAGACGAGGGCTGCGGTCTTGGGGTCCGTCTCCCTCTTCTGGAAGTAGCTCGCCACCCTCTTCTTGAGGTCCCGGGCCTTTCCGACGTAGATCACCTCGCCCGAGGCGTCAGTAAAGAGGTAGCAGCCGGGGAGGTGGGGGAGGGGTTCGGGGTCGATCATGGGTTCGATGGATTCATAGTTGGAAGCTCTTGAAATCTTCTCCGATCAAACTGAGTATAGCATTTCTGGAGTAGAGCGCAAATTGTTTGCACTTGTCATCCTCGGGTAGTCTACCGCAGATGAGTTGATCTTACCATCTCAAGTCACTTGGGTAGAAGGTGGTCGATTGCATCATCGTATTGGCCCCAAAAAGTGCCACCAAAATGGATGTGGTTCCTTGTTTAGGTTTTTCATGTGCAACAACTCGTTATAGGTAGATTACCGATTGCGGCCCAGACTATATTTTAAATTAGCGCGGCCTATTTCGATTCTATTAAATTAGCGCAAGGCTAAAACCATAAATATAGATTTTTACTTTTATTTTTCTATCTCCATAAAATGTCCTCTCATGAGCTTCAGCCTCTCCTCTCTCCCATCAGAGCCTCAAACCCCACCAGCACGTCCTGCATCTCCGAGGAGATCGCCTCCTGACGCCTTTTTCGGTACTGGCTGGAAAGCTCGTTGAGGTGCTCCTCGATGTTCCTCTCCGCCGCCTGCATCGACGAGAGCCTGCTGGCGTTCTCGCTTGCCAGCGACTCTACAAAGGCCCGGTAGAGGGAGGAAAAGATATGCTCCCGGACGAGGGAGGAGAAGAGCCAGTCCGGGTCCATGGAGAAGGTGGGAAGAGACCGGGAGGGCCACCTCCTTTTGGTGAGTTCGTTCATCCATCTTTCGTCGAGGGGGAGGAGGCGGGCCATCGATGGGCGGAAGATCGCCATCGGTCCCGACTCCGGCCTGTTGTAGAAGAGGACGATCCTATCCAGGCCCCCCTCGATCCGCCACTCCTCGATCTTCACCAGAACCTCACCCATCACCTCGGTTATGCCGAGAAAATCTCCCGAGAAGGAGAACTGCGCCTCGATCGAGAGGCCCCCGTCTTCGAGGTGGCCGATGACCCGCTCGCCGACGGCCACGGCCCTGGTCTCCTCATTTTCCATCTCGGCCAGGATGCCGAGGGCAAAGCTTGCGATCTGTTCGTTGAACTTGCCGCAGAGCCCCTGATCGGAGCCGAAGATCACCGCCCCCAGAAGCCCTCCTTCCCTTGCAGGGGAGAAGGCCGGAACGATCTTCCCGCTCTTCATCATCACCACAGAAAGCCCCATCTCGATGGACCTGCTGTACTCGGCGAGAGATTCGACCGCTCGCTCATATTCGCGGATGTTGGTCGAGCTGATCGCCTTCATGATCTTGACCACCGACTGCAGCTCCCCCGCACTTTTGATCTTTCTCTTTACCCGTTCGAGCTCTTCCATGATCGCCTCCCAAGTCCGCTTCCTAAATCCGCTTCCTAAATCCGCTTCCTAAATCCGCCTTTCACGCAGCAAGAGCATCTTTGAAGGTCGCGAGGAGCAGATCTCGATCTTGGAAGCCGAGCTTCTCCCCCGACCCGATCCTCGA
>Ga0334890_1005265_pt1 | contig 11112 bp, 15 predicted proteins | sample GraSluR1_MG_3_FD_207220 | JGI IMG/M metagenome (GOLD analysis project Ga0334890, IMG submission 207220) | Sludge microbial communities from methane-producing bioreactor in Wageningen University, Netherlands - Granular Sludge_31_08-R1 | ecosystem: Engineered > Bioreactor > Anaerobic >... | reverse complement strand
AGGGGGATTGATTATAAAATTTTTCAGATCCTCAAACTGCCCTTCATAAAACTCTTTCTGGTTGAACCCGGGAATGTCCTTTAAGGCATCAAAAACCGCGTTAATAATATCGTTAATCATCTTAACCTCTCGAGACCTATATAGCACAAGAAGGGAAAAACGGAAAAAAAAGTACATTTTTTATGTATTTTTTCCCGCGTTTTTTCCGGAGTGTGATATATGTGCCTCAGGAGAAGAGGTATGAAAAGCAAACTTTTTTATGAGATAATGTGCAGGAAAGGGGTGGCTGAAATCATCATTTATGGGGTAATCGGAGGTTGCGGCGAGTATGGAGCGAGTAAGTTTATTCGCGACTTTCGGGCAATCGAGGAACCTGAAGTGCTTATCCGGATCAACTCCCCGGGGGGGGGTATGTTCGATGCGATCAGTATCTATAATCTCCTTAAGGAGAGTGATAAGAGGATAGTGACGCAGGTGGACGGGATGGCAGCATCGGCGGCTTCTGTGATATTTGCAGCAGGTGACCAGCGGATCATGCCGGCGAATACGAGCCTGCTCATCCACAATCCGTGGGTACTGGCAGCCGGTGATGAAAACAAAATGCGGAAAACAGCCGAATGGCTTCACAAGTGGACCGAGCAGCTGATCGACATCTATCATGAGACGAGCGGCATGGAGCGGGAGAAGATCGCCGAGATGATGAAAGAAGAGACTGTGATGACGGCGAAAGAGGCCAAGAAGCACGGATTTTGTGACAAGATAGAGGCAGCTTTAGAGGTTGCCGCATCCAGCAGAGTATTAGAGCAATTCATGATGTTATATCATCCTGATATGATAAAGGAAAAACAAGAGGAGGAAACGAACATGGATCAGATAGCCGCACTCACGGCAGAGATCAAAGGACTCCAGACCGAGATAGAGGGTTATAAGACGGAACTCGAGAAGGAGAGGAAATTACGAGCCGATGCCGAAGCGAAGCAGAAGCAGATCGAGGTAGAGGCACGTGTGGACAAGGATATTGCCGAGCGCAGAATCCTTCAAAAGGCCAGAAACATCGCAATCAAGATACTGTCTCAGAGTGAGGCAGATTATAAGGAGTTTGTGGATAACTACGAGATGCCGGCAATGGACAGGGTCGAGATCCCGGAGGGTAAGGATGGCGGAGAGTTGACTTTTGCGAAGCTCCTGGACGATCCGGAGCTTCTGGAACGGACCCGCCGCGACAATCCGCAACTCTATCAAAAACTTTACCAAAAATACACGGAAGGGGGTGTGTGATGGCTTCAAAATTTATACCTGAGATCTGGAGTGCAGAGACGCAACGGATCATGAGCGAGCGAGAGAAACTCGGTAAGCCGGTTTACCTGACGGTAACAGACTATACGAGCTTCACGAAGAACGCAAAGGCGAACGGCTATAACGGTCCGGTTCTCGGCGGCGTGGAAGTAAAACCGCTGCCGATATCTGATGAGGATTTTGCCGAATTAACGAAGGGGTCGTTCAACCTGTTATTCAACGAGCGGGTAGGTGTACCGGTGTTGTTGAACAATATCGACGAAGCGCAATCGATCGTGCCGATGCGAAAAGCACACAGCGAAATGGCTGTAGAGGCGCTGCAGGATTACTACTCGTTGAAGGTGATCGAGGAGATCATCGATGCGACTGATGCAGATCAACGTCTGCCGATCAGCGACCAGGATGACGGTAAATTAACGAAAGCGGATTTCGTTGCCGCGTTCATCGCACTTACTGCAGCAAAGGCACCTCTGCGCGGGCGTTACTGTGCGATCGGTCCGGACTATTACGGTGATGTGTTGAGCATTCCGGAATTCATCAGCCGGGACAAGATCCCGAATACTCAGGCAATGGCGGATGCAGCCGTCGGAATGTGCCTGGGCTTTGAAGTGATCCTGTGCGGCGACATGCCAAAGGTCGATGCCGCGGGTGATGTAGCCGTGACAGGTGCTGATGTGGCAGCCTTCTATCACAAGACCTGCTGCGGATTCGGTCGTAACAAGGAGTTTGGAGCGAAAGAGGAGCCTAAGGCAGGGGTACCGGGTGATATGGTTAACATCTACTCGGTGTTCGGGACAAAAATCCATCCCGATAAGCTCGGATTGCGAGCAGTAACCGTGCTTGGTCTGCAGCCAGGGGGTGAATAATGAGCGGTTTAACCAAGATAACCGATCTGAATGATGGGGCTGGATTCACCATGTCCGATCTGAATAAGATCTTCAAGAAGAAATGCAGGGTCTATGTCTCGCAGGGGAGATTCGAAGAAGCAGACATCCCAACGAGCAAGGCAGATGTCTTTGCCCTCTACGATCCCGAAGGGATGCCTACGTTCATACCACTGGGACGATTGAATGAAGAGATGGGAAAGATCGGCTTCGAGCAGGAGAAGATCAAGATCGACTTCGGCACGATTCCCGGGAAGACAACGGTGACTTCCGAGATGCATTCTTTGATGCTCAATCCGGAGATGATGGAGTGGTTGGACGGCGATACTGCTAAAGGCGAGCTGTCTTTTCTGTTCCGTCCGGACGGAGACGAGGGGAATGTCTTTCTGGCACTCAACGGAGTAACGATCACATCCAAGGGGGAATTTCTTCTGAAGGGCGATCTTTCAACTGTTGATCTTATGATCGAGGAAGAGGCGAACAAAATTGGCGACAAGATCCTGTTCAAACTCTTTCCCAATCCGGCGTAAGGGCGTAAGGAGGATTAAGATGGAAGGATTAATAGCACAAATATTCCCCTATCTTGTGGGACTGGCAACACTTGTACTGATCTGGCTGGCAGCCAGGTTTTTGAAGATAAACATCTCGGAAGAGATGCTCCGCCCGATCATAGCAGCAATCATGGCAGCAATACTGAAGGTTGAGGAAGAGGCAAAGAAGCACGGGCTGCACGGTGAACAGAAGAAGGAACTGGCAGTTACGATACTGGAAAACGAGTTAGACAGAAAGCAGAAATCGCTGGTTAATAGAGCCTTCGGAAGCCTGGGAAGAGCCGTTGAATATGTATTTCAGGAAAAGATCCAACCGAACCTCATCCGACGAGTGACAGGACTATTTCAAAAGAGATAAAAAATCCCAACCGTTACAGCTTGATACCCAAGGTGACAGACAGGTGGGGATCGGTGCACAGGTCTCCACCACCTCCCTTAGAGAAGGAATGTGAAGATGTCAGATTATCTACTACAAATAGCAATCGGATTGATAATAGCACTTATCGCCTGGATTTGGCGAGATTATACCAGTAAAGTCAAAGACCTGGAGAGTAAGTTGAGCGAATTGAACATTAAATGTCCAGGATACATGGAATGTGAAAGACATTTCAACCGGAGTATCGACAGCCTGGCGACCGAATTATCTTCCAAGATGCTGACAGAAGAGAAGCTGGAGAAACTGCTGAAGAAGCACTTTGATTCTTTCGAATTGCGCCTGATCAAAGAGAGCCAGAAGAACAAATCAAGACGGGCCTCATCAAAGGAGTAACAATCATGATCGATAGAGAGCTAATCGAACAGATAAAGCGTCACGAAGGGCTGCGGTTGAAGGTGTATCGGTGTCCAGCAGGTAAATTGACGATCGGATATGGTCGTAATTTAGAAGATAACGGGATCAGCGAAGAAGAAGCTGACTATCTCCTTATTAACGACCTTCACTTTGTGGAGGAGAGCCTTGCCAGACGGCTGGCATTCTGGGATAACATGCCGAAAGGGGTGCAGCAGGTGTTGATCAACATGGGGTTCCAATTAGGGATAAACGGATTAATGGCTTTCCGGCGGACGCTGGCACTTCTTGATGCAGGCAATTACGGGGCAGCCGCAGATGAGATGCTGAATTCGAGATGGGCAAAGCAGACACCGGGAAGGGCAAAAGAGCTTGCTCAGATCGTAAGAGAGCAGAGATGATCACGCTGATCAAGAAGAACGGGTCCGGGGTGATTACAAGGGTACTGCACACTCCAGGTGAGGTTGTGCCAACGACCCGGAAGAGTTATGCTGTTGAGATCGAGAATCCGTTCAATCCGGTAGAGAAACACCGCTTTATACCTTTCTGGGAAGAGAATATCGAGTGCCGGATGGTAGCGGATAACGTCATCACGGAAGAGATCCGGAAGATCCTGGATGTGGACGTAAACGGGCAATTGTATTTGCAGTGGCATAGCGGTCAGTATCGTCACACCAGGGAGATCGATCCTCAAGATCTGCCGGCTCCGGTCAGGTTAAAGAGTCTGCATTTATTGGAGTTCAGCAGCCTTTACAAGGAGTTACCGGCAGGGTTCAATATTGAGATGATCACTAAGGTCTATCTGCCGGGTACTCATTACACAGTCATAGCGGAGAATCAATGATAGAAAAGAACAGGTTATGGATCAGGGTGTTAGACCCGAGTGGTAATCCGATCGAGACAGCATCATTTCGGTTTCAAAAGTTCAAAGAGGTAGCCGGTGGTTACGAGGTTGATGCCGGCAATGTGATGGCTTTTACGCATCAGGGTCTGGGCTTTTATTCGGTCTCCACCGACGAGAGTCTGTTTGGGCGGATCGAGCAGTACATCGAAGGGGACGGTTGGGTTGTCGAATCGGAAGCGGATAATATAGTAGTTCCGAGCGTAGATCTGCTAAAACATCTCGCGGGAAGCGGGGCAAGGCATGATGTCGGTCAGATCACCGGATTACAGGCTCTGCTGGATAGTATAGACAGTGAATTAGCAAGTCAAGGTTTCAGGCTTGATACTGCAGAAAACAACCTTACAGCATTGAACGGTCAGATTAGCACCATTAATACATCCTTATCCAATTTGATACCCAGAGTAGACACATTAGAAACGACCGTGGAGGATCATGCATATAAATTTGAAGCCCTGCTGGTTGATGTTAGTGGATTACCGATAACGGTGGCTTCGGTCGAGGAGCGGGACAGGGATATTATTATCGCGTTTGGAACCGGCGGGTATGAGAATCTTTTCGGATATTTTGAGATCGCTTATGAGATTCAGGATGACGAGGGTTGGGTACCGGGACAGGCGGGTTTTGGAAGAACGATGTCATCGGGAAGCAACACAATTCGGATCGACAAGCCGGCAGAGGGACATGAAAAATATAAAACGGGATTGTTGGGCAAAGCGGTATTGTATCTTAAATGCCGGTTCTGTGGAATCGGCGGTTCAAAGTCGAGATGGTCGGAGATGAGTGTGATTATTTTTAATGAGCCCGAGCTTACTGTGGAGAATCTGGCGGTCGCAATCGAAAACAATCAGAATCTTCTATCCAACCTGGCAGATCTGCTGGCTAATCGGGTTGTATTTGAGGCATTTCATACTCAGCAGGAGCAATAATGTGGCAGGCGATAACTCCGGCACAGGTGAAATTAACTATAGGTCACGGACAGAGCGAATCTGTCAACCTCCTGGCGGATAGTCCCGGCAGTTTTAGAATATCGATACGGATACATTATTATGCCGATCATGAAACAAGTCCGTATCGTCATCTTATCAGCGGATCAGGGATTCTGGAAATAGATAATGTGCTCAATGCTAACGGTGAGCATAATTTCATCTCAGTTGAGTCAAAAAACTCGGGGATTTGCTACGAATATGACGAAAATAAAACCTACATAATGGGAAAAGACGAAATAGTTATGGGTGTGTTTGAACATGCCGAAAGACTTTATCTGGAGATTTATAATAATATATCGAATCATCCGGGGATCATCCCAACCGGAGCCAGGATACCGGTAGAAGTTCAAATGTCGGTTGAATTACATTATAAGCAGCCACCTAAGACATCATAATAGTAGGAGAGGAAATGATAGAGAAAATAAAGATAAAAAGAGAAAAATTATTAAAAGACCTGGGGTTGCTCAGGCAACAATATGGGCTACTGGGGCAGAAGATAACAATGACGGAGGGGGCAGTAGCTATTCTCAATGAGCTAATAAAAGAGGGAGAAGATGACAGCGATTGTAAAGAGCAGAACGCCAATCCTAAACGGACAAAAAAGAAGTAATCGGGCTCATATGATCGTTGCCAGAAACAGGAGTCACCTGGTCAGAAATCGATCCTGGGTTCTCCTGGATGGGCGAAATAAAGAGGCGGCGATTAGCGGCGGGATAGCCCAGAAACTGGCTATTGCAGCCGGTGAGGCTTTTCCGGATAATCCCAGAGAGGGGCAACTATTTATTAAAGGTAACCAGTTATATCGTTACGAAAAGGAGGAATAATGAGTGGATGGATTAAATTACTTGATCAGCTTATAACAGCTGAAGATCTGCCGGATCTTCCGATATCAAAGATTACCGGCTTGCAGGAAGAATTAGATACCCTGGAGCAAAGCCTGCACACGCACGCCAATAAAGCCGTTCTTGATTCGATCACAGAGCAGAAATTATCTGATTGGGATACTGCCGTGAGCTGGGGAGATCATGCTACGGAAGGTTATGCCAAAGATACGGATGTACTTAAAAAAGATAACAACCTTTCAGATCTTCCGAGTAAAGCAACAGCGAGGAGTAACCTGGAGCTGGGGACTGCGGCTTTGTTGGATGCGGGGGTAACAGCCGGAGATGTGCCGGTATTACAGACAGGCGGAGTTTTAGCGGTTGATAGAGTGCCAGGATTGCCGGCGTCTAAGATAACCAGTGGAGCATTTGGCGTTAATAGAATTTATATCGATGGTGACCTCAACTTCAAGAATCACAGAGCGCTCGGATTTCTTGCCGAAACCGGCAGCAGCCTTCCTACAGTTGATCCGGGGCAGGAAATAGAAAACGATGGTAGATTGTTTTATCTCAATGATACCGGCGGTAGAAAACAGTTATATGTTTATGTATATGATGAAAGCTAAATGGAGGTAATTTGAAGACTTATACGGATATTAAGACATTAAAGAGGGTCTGGACTCTATTTAAAGAGATGGGGTTGGAGAACCTATTGAGCGGAGAGCGGGTTGATCTCGACCTGGTCAAGACGCTGGACAGTCTTTTAGATAACGGCAAACTCAATGAGTTCTGCCAGATGATAACCCATACTGAGCAGGACTTCGAAGAGATGGAGTTGAAAGAGGTGAGTGAGGTTATCGGGAGTTTTTTTTCCGACATTTCCGCGTCGTTGAACGGCTTGACGGGCAAGATGCAGGTGAAAGCGGGCAAGACGGTAAATTAAGTGAGTCAAACCCTTTTTGGGACTTGATCTATTTGTTGGGCAGGATGGGAATAGATGCAGATGATGTTGAGCTTGATGAAGGATTGTATTATGTTGAGAAACTCAATAAAGAACAGAAGATTCAGGTTACTTGATGATGTTGTCTATTTTTTTGTTCCCGCTTCTAAAGTTACGGAAAAGCAGGTATATGGCAAGTCCCAGAAGCACGGGGACAGTAAACCAGATTATTCCAATAAAGTGTATCATAGTGTCTCCTCAACCATAATATAAGGGTAAATTTATGAGCAGCAAATTAAATCTGATCATCCAGGTGGATTTTAAGGGCCGAGAAATAGTTGATCAACTATTAAAAGATCTCGGGCAAAAACACGATGTTCAGGTTGATGTAGACACCAGCAGCATCAAAGCCGCTGTGTCGGAAACGAAAGCCGGTTTCAAAGAAATGGCACAATCGGTTATCGGTCAGTTTGCAGCAATTGGGCTAGCTATACAGGGTGTTCGGTCAACTGTGCAACCGCTTATACGGGCAACCACAGAGGTGGTCAATGCAGCTCGTGAACAGATTAGAGCCGAGCGGCTGGTTGAGGGTGCTATCAGAGCAACCGGCGGGGCTGCCGGGTTCACCGCCGGAGAACTGAACAGAATGGCATCCGGCTTGCAAGAACTGACCGATGTTGGAGATGAAGAGATACTTGCAAAAGTTACCGCACCTCTGCTTACTTTCCGGCAGGTGCAAGGCGAGGTGTTTGAGGCGGCCCAGAGATCAATTATTGACATGAGTGCTGCACTAGGGACAGACCTACAAAGTGCTGCTATGCAGGTGGGAAAGGCTCTTAATGACCCAATTCTAGGAGTGGCAGCTCTGAGACGGGTAGGTGTGCAGTTGACAGACCAGCAGGAGGCGATGGTCGAACAGTTCATGGAGGTTAATGACATAGCCTCCGCTCAGGGCATTATTTTAGAAGAGCTTGGTAATCAGTTCGGGGGACAGGCGGAGAATATTGCCGATCCGCTTATACAGTTGCAAAACATCATCGGAGACCTTAAAGAGGTTATCGGAATGACGTTGCTGCCGGTGATAAACATGGCAGCAAAAGGGCTAAAAAACCTACTTTCAGGCATTATACCGGGGAGAACCGAATTTGACAAGGTGAAACAAGAGATCAGAGAGCAGAGATTCGAATTTCAGTCGCTGATCAGTGTTTATGAGCTGCTGAGATTTGAGCAGGGACAGACGGTTGAGGATAGCAGAGCCCTACAGGATGTAGTTGAGAAGCTAAACGAAGGATATGGAGATTACCTCGGGAATATAGACCTGGCGACGGTGTCTTATGATAAGTATAGAGCAGCAGTCAAGGCAGCCAATGAAGAGCTGATCCGCGAAGCGACCATCCGCTACGTTACTGCACAGCGTGAGGATATGATCCAGCGTCAGTTAGAGGCAGAGGATAAACTGTTAGATAAGATAGATGAATACGGAGAGAGAATTGCTAATCTTCAGCGAATGCTTGATGAGATAGGTGAATTAACCTTTATACCTCACCTTGGCGGGACGCCAGATGTAATAAGTAGGTCAGAGCTGATTGAAATAGAAATGAAAGAAATTCAGAGGGTCATAGCAAGAACTAACCAGCAGATCATTGACGACCGGGCTGATTTTGATGAAGAGCTGCGCCGATATTCCGATCGTTATTCCGATATTTTGGCTCAAGCGTTTAAGCCGGCTGCTGAACCGGAAACGGTTACTCCACCGCTACCTTCCTTTGATGAAGAGGCTCAGGCTGAAATCGATAAATGGCTGCAGGCCCGTGAACAGGCAAGAATGACAGAGCACGAAAGGTTGGGAAACGAATATAATAACCTGCTGCAATTACTTAAAGATGCCTACGACGAGGACTCTCAAGTATATAAGACCGCCTATGCCGAACTTAACGAATGGCGCATCGAGGAAAATCAAAAGGTTGTAGATAAAATCAATGAAGAAAACCGTAAAACTGAAGAAAGAAGACGTGCCGAAGCACAACGAACAATAGCTGCAACCGAAGAACAATACCGGCGAGAAATCGAACTGCTGCACATGAAACACGCGATGGGTATTAACGTCTATGACGGAATGAAACGGGTGCAGGAAGCTTATCTTGCCTGGGCTAAAGAGCAGTATGGTGAAGACAGCTTAGAATATCAACGAGCATTAAACGAGATGAGACAAATAAACCTGAGATGGGGAGCTGACCTTCGACAACAATGGAGAGAAAATAACGCCGTCGCACGGGAATTTATCGATGCGATCGGTGCCGGATTTAACACCATGTGGAGCTCAATCCTTGACACCTCAATGACCGGCTCGGAACGTATGAAAGCAATCTGGACATCTCTGACACATACGTTTTATAACGCTATCGGTCAAATGCTCACGGAATATATTAAAAACAAAATGATAGAAGCTGCAATCGCTATCTCAACCGAAAAAACAAAACAAGCAGCAGCTCTTCAGACAGCAGCCGTTGAGCAGGGTGCACAAGCGGCAACGCAGACTTCGATCCTGGTGACCATTGCTTTAAAAATCAAAGACGCCTTTGCATCGATAGCCGGAGCAATTGCAGCCGGGTTCAAGTGGCTTGTGACTACCCTCGGACCGTTAGGATTAGGAGTGGGAATCGGACTGGGTGCAGCCCTGGTCTCTGCATTCAAAGCTCTTCTGTCCGGGATTGGTTTTGCAACCGGGGGTTATACCGGTGATGGAGGCAAGTATGAGGTTGCCGGAGTCGCTCATAAGGGAGAAGTATACTTCGAGCAGGAGATATCTAAGCCAAACCTTGCTGATTTAATGGGGCTCAGATCACTATTGCAAAAGGGGTATAAACTGCGAGATATCATTGGCGGAGGGGTTGTGATACCAACAGTCAGCAAGCCACTTCCGAGGTTATCTCTGGCTTCGGGCGGTGTTGCCGGATCCGGTCAAATAATCGACTTCTCGGGAATTGAGGGGCTTCTAAGTGAAATGAATTACCGGCTGAAAAAGATCGAAGCGAAAGACACGAATGTACACCTTCACGGAGAAACAAACCTGATTGAGTGGCATAGAACCAACGGAAAAGCGGCTAAAGAATATTCAAGAAGAATCAAATGAAAATTACGTTCACCTGGATAGATCCTAATACGAATCAAGAGTTGGAATCTTCATTTCACTGTATTGCCGAAGCACCGAAGATATCATATTATAGTGAAGTCCGGGTTACCAACATCTCAGTGGCTAACACCAGAGTGAAAGTACTCTGCTCCTTTGGTTATTCGAATAGCGGAGAACCGGCTGATTTCTGGGATTTCTTCCGTCAGAAACGAGAATTCATCACAAAGGCAACGTTGTTAGACAACGATGGTAATCAGCTGATAGAAGGTAAAATGACCGAATGGAAAGAGAATCGGACTGATTATAACATCGAGATATCTATATCGTCTGATATGGATGATATCTTTGAAGAGGGAGATGCTTTAACGATCAATCTTAGCAGCAATAAACTTTCTACAGATGAGTCACTGGAACCACTGATCAATGATATACACAATGGGATATTCGTTAAATTATCAGAGATATTGGCCGGTTATTCAATCACTAACGTGGGTTCTCTTCGATATAATCGCGGGACAATCACTGAATTATTTTTCGATGCGCTTAACTCAGCTCTGTTCGAGCAGCATGGACAGTTTATCGGGGTTAACCCGATGTCTCCATCAATACCGTTAGGTGACTTCGTATATCAATTCGAGGGCAAAATTACTCTATTGGCATCTAATAACCTGGATAACCTAAAAGGGATAGCACAGCTTCTTAACAGTAAAATCGATATAGTGGGAAATAATATATATCGAACGAGTCTAGGGGATGTAGTCGGTCAGTATATGCCAGGACAACAGCCACCGATTAATCTATTAGACGGCT
>Ga0334890_1005263_pt1 | contig 11116 bp, 9 predicted proteins | sample GraSluR1_MG_3_FD_207220 | JGI IMG/M metagenome (GOLD analysis project Ga0334890, IMG submission 207220) | Sludge microbial communities from methane-producing bioreactor in Wageningen University, Netherlands - Granular Sludge_31_08-R1 | ecosystem: Engineered > Bioreactor > Anaerobic > Unclassified... | reverse complement strand
CATTCTTTGCATTGATATTCATAAGTTGGCATTTTCTATTAGCTCCTTCTATATAGTTTCGATAAAAAATAATATTTCATTTATAAGAATTTGTCAAGGTTATTTCTAAATTTGTTTGTGTCAACAACTTGTGGGTACTTTTCCTTACCTCAAAAATTATGGAAATTAAATTAAGTTAAAGTGTAAATGATGATAAGTAAATTCTAACAGTAAAATAGCAATAATAGTACATTTAAATAACAATATCCTCTATTCTTTTATTAATCTTCAATTAATGAATACTGACTAGCTCCTTTAATTGTTTTACCCAGCTCCTGTCCTGGTGGGGACCGACCAATACCGGAAGGGAGTATCTGTGATCATATTTATCCTCTTTTGGCAAGTGATATTGCTCTTGAGGCTCTATATGTTTGAATTTCAGCTCCTCCTCTTTTATGGGCCAGAAGTCATCCCAGTCATCATTGATGATCAACTGTCCCACCTTGGCCAGGTTCAGTGCCCCGGAAGAAGACCAGCTCATCCCTCGTTTCTTAAAGCGGTTGGCCAGGATCTTATCAATATTGCCCTCAATGGCTCCCATGGTATCAACAGGTAATCCTTCCTCTTTCAGTCGATCTACGGCATTGATTCCCTCAGAGTTATTGACAAGATAGGTAATCAGTTCACTTAATTCATCTTTTTTCTGAGAATTTTTACTTTTTTCTTCTTCTAATAACATAAGTGCTTCTGGAATGTTGCCTTCTTGTAAGAGAAGACTGACTTGTGATTTTGTTTTACGGTTAAAAGAAAGACTCTGGATTAATTTACGTTTTAAGTGAAAGGGACATAGCTGATAGATACAATTCGGGAAATAATCTTTGGCTCCTTCTTTGATCCAGGTCGCCCCGTCTCCTCCTACCAAGATGAGGTTATGGTCATACACCTGGTATTTCTCTTCGGCCAGTAAGCTCACCTTAGCCATGAATTCATCTGCTGGGCCAAGACCGGCATAGGCTAATCTATCTTTGAGCTTTCTGGCATCCGAGTTTCCCGAAGGATACCTTTTTTCTTTTCCTTTGTGAATGATAGCAAGTTTTAATTCTGCCTTTTTCTTCTTCTGTTTTTGCAGGTGAATCATGGTACCGTCTATCTCCAAATAAAGGGGATCTGATTTAACCGGGGTAGATGTTATTGTTTTTTTTAGGACCTCTTCTAAGTTCTGGTCAAAGGCGTATTCTTCCTGTTGTTGAATACGTATACCCTGAGACTGTACTTGCTGGCGTATGCATTCAAAACTTACTGAATCCCCGTAACAGTACTCGAGAAACCTCTGGGCATTACGGTAGCTGCCGGCAATAAAGGAGAATAGACTGGCTATCTTCTGATAATGTGTGCTCATACGCTGATTGGCCTTTAAACCAATTTTTTCATCCAAAAGACAACGGTAATGGCCTTCTTGGTCCCGGTAGAGATGCTTCTGGTAGCTGATATTGCCCAGAAGGGTCAAGAGATATTTGCTGCGCTTTCCACAGTTGGAAAGTTTGCCTCTTTGCCTTTGGTTTCTTAATTGGTTGTCAAGGAACTGCAATATGCTGGTTAGAATGTGCTGGCCTATAATTTTGACTAATTGAAAAACAAATTTTTCAAGGTGCTGGAAATCCAGCTCGTCTTCTGCTATAGTCACTTGTAGAGACGGTAATGTAATAGTTAAAGATAAGTCTTTCATCAGGTAGATTTACCTCCTTTTAGAAAAAGAATGTTTCTTCTTTTTCTATTGTTTTGTTCTATGAGGTAAGTCTACCTTTTTTGTTGACCTACTGACAAGTGATATCCTTAAAACACCTACTGAAATTTTACACTATCAAAGCACTATTTCAAATAATTAAAATTCCATACTATTTAAAAACGAGTACCAGTACGGAAAATTAGAATTCATTAATATAGATCTTATTTTTAAAGATGATATTGATAATGGGTAGCTTTAATGGCAGTGACCTGGGAATAATAATTAATTAAATATCGAATCTATATTAAAAAACTTTGGAGAAAATGTTATCAGAATAAAAAAAGCAGAGGTTATTCTACTAAAAATTTCTGAAAGCCTGTAGAAAATTTTTGCTCGCCATCTGGTAGAATCCAAAAAGCTTCAACTCCCGATTTATTTTCAATTAATGCCAATCCTTCCTCCAAAGGCATATTGTAGATGGCAGTTGCTAAAGCATCGGCTTCACCTGAATCTTCGCATACTACCGTAACGGAAGTAAAATAATCCGCGGGGTATAATGTGTCGGGATCAATGATATGATGATACTTTTTCCCATTCACTGTATAATATCGAATGTAATTCCCGCTGGTAACCAGGGATTGATCTGACAGATAGACTATATGTAAATTTGATTCAACACCAGGTGATTCAGGGTTCTGAATTCCAATATTCCAGGATTCTCCTTCCATGTTAAAATCTTTAGTGCCAATTATTTTTACATTTCCACCTACACTTATTAATCCGGAAGTAAATCCTCTATTTATAGCATTCCGGCTGGCTTGTTCTACTGCAAATCCTTTGGCAATTGCACCTACATCAAGACTCATCTCGGAGTCCTTGATGAATACTGTAGAGACTTCCTTATCAATAACAAGTTTATTTATATCTGTGTGCCTGGCTGCTTCTTCAAGTAAATCCATTTGGGGCAATTCGGAATTTTTTGGATCCTGTATTCCTCTTTCCCGATATTCATGCCAGATAGATAATACAGAACCCATGGCAACATTTACTTTTCCATTTGTCTGTTGATAGATATCTTTAGCAAACAAAAGCAAGTCTATAATTCGGCTGTCAATCTCGGATAGCTCTTCTCCGGTACTATCATTAATTATTTTTATATTAATAATGTCCTCATATGAATTATATATATCATATAACTGGTGATATGCCTCTAAATCCTGATAGATCTGATTTACATGCTCTTGAAACTGTTCTTTACTATCCATATAGGCTACAATCTGTGTCACTGTATCAAATAAAGTAAGAAATTGGGCTTCATATCTTTTTTTCTCCGGTTTCTCACAGGCTGAAACACAAAAAATAAATATACTGATGATAACGGACAAAAATATTTTTATATAAATTTTTGTGCTGGTTTTATTTAAATATCGATTAAATTTTTTATTCATAAGATTTTTCCAAAATTTTTAAGTGAAATAGAAATAATTTGTCGTAAACTATGCTTTAAGAACCTGGAATCTTATTGTGTATACAAAATGAGAGGCAGTTGTAAAACTCACCTCTCATTTTTATCTTCAAAAGAAACTAATATGTATTAATATTTTACTTTTATTTTGCTGAGTTATATGCCTTTTCAACTATCTCAATAAATGGTCCTATATGAATGGTTACCGAAGAGGCTAATTCAGATTCAGATGACCTTCCCTCTTCATCTAAAGAAATGCCTTTTACTTCTTCAATAGTTTTACCTATTATGTAATTTGCAAATGCTTCTGCCTGCTCATACCATTCTTTTCCTATAGATGAAGCAACTTTCATGCCATAGGAATCTCCCATTTCATTTTTAGTTTCCGGGTTAATTGACAAATCACTGGTAATTTTTCCTTCCCGATTAAACTTAACATCTGACTGAGCAGCATCAATTATACAACTTGTAATAATCCCTTCATTATCAAAGGTTACCGCAGCTATGTTCGAATAGGCCTGGGCAGTTCCATCTGCTTCAGCAGTGGCATCTTCTGACATATCAATAGTTGTTATTAATCCAATTCCAAGTTTATCATTTGCTGCTGCACCAAGGTTTTCAACCTTATTAACTGCTTTTTCAATTGTTGTAATAAAATCAGAAATATGTATTGTTACTGAAGAGGTTAATTCAGATTCATTAGGTATGCCCTCTTCATTTAGGGAAATGCCTTTCACTTCTTCAATTGTCTTACCAATCACGTAATTGGAAAGAGCAGTGGCCTGTTCATGCCATTCTTTTCCTATGGATGAAGCAACTACCATTCCATAGTTTTCTCCCAATTCCTGTTTACCGACAAATACTTCATTTAGAGGGGTAAGAATTTCCCCGTCTTTTGAGAAATTTATTCGAGTCTGTGCTGAATCAATGGCACAATTTGTAATCCTGCTGTTCTCATCAACTGTCACTGCAACAATAATTGAATCAACCTGAGCAAGGCCATTATCCTCGCCTGCATCAGCTGAGTTTGCTATAGAAGTATCCACAGCTAAACCGATTTTTGCATTCCCGGCTTCCTGACTGAAAGCACCTGCCGGTAATATCAATAAAGCAGTAATAACTATATAGATTAGTGTCAATTTCTTCATTACCTTTTCCTCCTTTTTTTGGTAGTACTAAATAATACTAATACATTTTTAATTAGTATTTTAAATTAATATCAAATTATTATTAATTATACCAGTCTTTTTAGTGCAGGCAATAAAATCTTCAACATTGTTGCAGTTAGCAAACCTGTAATAATCCCTGCTACAAGCAGGACTGGCAAATAATACCATAGACTTATGCCCACATATATTATTGAAACTACGATAAATTGACCTATATTATGCGACACTGCGCCAATTATACTGACACCAATAATTGATATGTTCTGTTTCAGCAGAAACGAAATTAATAACATACAGGTAATAGACAGCAATCCCCCGGACAGGCTCAACGTGCTTGCTATAAAACCCCTGGTAAAAAAAACAAATATTGCTTTTAAAATTGCTATAAGATAAGCTTCTTTTGCTCCTAAAAAGAAAATTGCATACATTACAATAATGTTCGATAAACCAAACTTAACCCCCGGAACCACCATCGGCATAACCGGAAATATGCTTTCCACCAAAGAAAGAATGAGTGCAATGGCAAATAATAATCCCGTAAATATCATTACTTTCGTTTTGCTCATATTACCGGTTAAACGGTAAGCTTCATAATTTTCCATCTGCATCCCGATTCTCTTTAATTTCCAACTATTATATCTACATCCCGATTATTATAATCAGCGCTGACAATTTTTAACAACAAGCCATTGGGCAAACAGGCAGCAAATTGACCAGGTTTGCTTATCTTTCCTGTTTTTATACATAACTTATCCGGACAATCTGATTCTTCGAAACAAATGTTCCCATTTATAAACAGGTGAAATATTACATTCTCATTTTCTTTAACAGAAAATATCCTGTCAATGCCCTGATCTAAGGGTACTGTCTCAACTAATTCTGAGTAATGATAAATTTCAGCTCTTAACGGATTATTTGAAACTTGATTCTGATAGATTAGGTATGAGAAAAAACTGATTAACAGGATAAATAAGATTATAATAATATCATATTTTTTCATATAGCTAAATTGTTCCTGTTACTATAATAAACCGCTTAAAAATATCAAAAACACGTTGCTTCCCATAATGATTATATAATTTTTTATCGATAACGGGAATGTCCTTTCTTTATCTTGCAGTTTAAAAAATTGTTTGATATTTTTCTGAACAATAAAAAGAGTAAGTATGAATAGCAAAACAAGCGGGGGTAATATTTTTAAAAATACCATAAGTATTGTAGTGATATAAATTATATAGTATAACCAGGCAAATAAAAATAATGATTTCTTTCCAATATAATAAGGCAAGGTATAGCGTTTTACTTTGACATCTTTTTCCAAATCGCATATATTATTTGCCAGCATGATATTTGCAGTAGTACATACCGGTGCTACAGATAACAAAATTATAGTTATGATGGGCATAATATTAAGACTAATAAATATGGATAAAGGTTCATAGTTTAGACCATATGTGAGATAGGTTCCTTCTGGCATATTAATATATAGCATTATGAAGGGAATAAAAAATCCATAGAACAAACCTGACAATATTTCTCCCAGTGGTAGTCTGGAAATAGGAATTGGACCGAATGTATAGAAGATGCCGGTTAGAAAACATAATCCTCCCAGGAAAAGCACCACAAGATCTGTCAGTATTGCCAGATATAATCCCAATAAAGTACTGATGCTTAACAGTAAGAATAATATTAATAAAGCAGTTTTTCGCTTGAATTGTAATTTTTGGTCATTGGTTTTAGTATCAATATAATTATTTATTGATGTTGTTGTAAGATCAAAAATAAACATTGAAGCAAAGAAAATTACAGTCAGTCTCCAATTAATCGGTTGCTGTATATAAAAAAGATATGCCAATGCTAAAAAGAAAGCAAATATACTGGTAATTTTTGTTTTTATTTCTATAAAACTTAGAAACCTATTTATCATTTTTTTACTCTAATATATTTTATAGATATATGTAATGTAAATTTTACTGCAGAAGCTAAAAAACACGATAGGCATTATCCAGCAATGATACTATCCTCTCTCTCTTTTGTTCGGTTATTTCTAATTCCTGAATTAACATTATGGCTTTTTTATAATATTTTCTGGCTAATTTTCTTGTATATAAAAGCCCACCGGATTTCTTTACTAATTTATTTATTTCAGACCTTGTCAGGATGTGGATTTTAGCTTTTTCTCTGACATTTTCAAAAACTTTAAATGTATGTATCAATGGTAATGTAATTACATCTTTTTCATAATCTGATTGTACAGGTTTTTTGGCTATTGTTTCGGTTGTTTCAAAATCCATACAATCATCAGTCAATTGAAAAATCATCCCAAGATAATGGCCAATTTTAGCATATTTTCTAATTTTAATTTCATCTTCCTCTACCAGGGATGCTCCTGCATAAAAGGCAGTCTTGAACATACATGCAGTTTTCCCGGAAATAATCCTTAAATACTGAAAGACAGACAGGTTGTAATTGCCATTATTAATTTGCTGACGCAATTCTCCCAAACAAATATTTCCAACAAAATCCGGAATTTTTTTATCCAGATATTTTTCTTTGTCAGAAACTGCGGCAACCATCTTTAAAGCCACGCTTAACAGGTAATCTCCACAGATTACTGCAATCCTATTCCCGTATTTTTTCTGCAAGGTAACCTTTCCGCGTCGCATGTCAGATTTATCAATAACATCATCATGCACTAAAGTAGCAAGATGCAGAAGTTCTATTGCATTAGCAAGTATAACAGCATTGCTTAATACAAAACCCTGTTTATTCTCAGCACATATCAGGATAGATTTTGCTCTCATCAATTTACCGAAGCTCTTGCCTAAATGCATTGTATATTCCCGAATAATTTTTGGGGAAGCTGATAATATCTTATCTATCTCGTCTTTCAGAATATCAAGAGCTTCTTCATAACTATATTCAATTACAGTATCAGCCTGTTTAACACTATCAATCATTATAAATATACAACTTTCTTACAATTGGTATATTCTTCCACCATTTTTTCAGCCAGGGCATTACGTAATAATCCAGACCAAAGATTCTCCCTCCACCAATAAGAACTGCAATACCGGCAAATATCATCCAAAAATTATTCAGGTAAACACCGGTAGTACAGGTAAACATTAATAATAAAATCAGGGAAACACCTGCTGCAGGAAATGTAAATAAACCTCCGATTAAGGCTAATCCAATTGCTATTTCAGCTATCACAATTCCTGACTGCATAAAAATCTGAATAGTATCACCAGACAAAACAATATTATCAATAAACCAGTTGATAAGCGGAACATCAAGTTTTAAGGCAAAGTCACCTAAAGTTGACTCTATAAGTTCCTTGCCACTTACAAAATATACTTTAAATAATCCCAGTATGTTCCAGTTAATTATAGCAGTGCCAATACTCTGGACTGTCTCATTTGCTCCTGCAGCAGCTGTAGCTGAACTTGTGGCTTCAACAGCTTCTGAAGTAATCCCTAAAACTGAATTAAACCAATCAGTTGCTGATCCAAAAAAAGAAGTCAGCTTAGTCTCTGAAAACCAGCCCTCACTTACCTTTTTAACTCCCTCTAATATCCAGGCCAGACCAAGCCAGATTCTTAATGGAACAAGAAGAAAGCTGGGAGTGCGGTTTGAAAAGTGTCCTCCTACAAAACTCCTGCAATTTCGTATAGTAAAAAATTCGTGTTTAAGATAGCTGAATACTTTATTCCATCCTAATATCTGGGCAAAATACATAACATTGACAAAATGTTTGACAAACATGGCCAGGAATGATGGCAAATTAATCATAAAGTTTGGGAAACCAACACGGGCTAAACCATAACGTCCGCCAATAGATACCATAAATCCGTGAAACTTTGGTTTGTACTTTTTTAGATTCTCTTTACCGTTGATTAAGCAATGAATGTTATGGGAAGCTGCAGCTGCACTCTGTTCACAGTTTTCTACTACTTGTGGCACAGGCTTTTCCTCCCCTTCCGGTATATAAAGCATATTATCTCCAATAACAAATACGTTGTTATAATTTACTGAACGGAGATAGGCATCTGTTTTTATCCTGTTCCTGTTTCCGGATTCTAATACCTCAGCAGCTTTTCCGGCAATATCTGCACTTTCAACCCCGGCACCCCAGATTACTGTATTTGTATCATATTGGTTACATTGATTATTCTGAATAATCTGGATATAATCAGGACCTACTTCACAGACATTAGAGTTAAGAAATAAATTGACACCAAGCTTCTTAAGATACCTTTCAGCTTTTTCTGAGAGTTCTTCCGGCAGATTAGGTATTGTACGGCTTAAAATATCAACTATATTGATACTTACTTCATCATGGTCAATTTCAAATTTTTCAGTTATAATTGGTATATACTCAGCTAATTCACCGGCCATTTCTACCCCTGTGAAACCTGCACCGACTATAAAAAATGTGAGTACCTTTTTTCTCTCCTCTTTATCCCTTAAACGACTGGCTTTGCTAAATACATTCTGAATATGGTGTCTAATTGCTAACGCATCATCATAAGACCAAAGTTGGAAGGTATTTTCTGCAGCTCCCTTTACTCCAAAAAAAGTTGGCTTTGAACCGGCACTGAGAACTAAATAATCATAATCATATGTATTTTCCTCTCCAACTACTTGTTTTTTGTCAAAGTCAAAAGAATTTATATTATCCAGCTCAACTTTCACATTCCTTCCGGCAAATATCTTTTTTAAACTTGCCCTGATGCTTTCTTCATTCACCCGACTAGCCGCTACCTCATGCAGCTCAGTGAGCAATGCATGGTATGGATTTCTATCAATTATTGTGATAGAAACTTCGTTCTTATCTTTAAATTTTTTAGACAATTTTTTGGCAGTCAGGATTCCTGCATATCCTGCTCCAACAATAACTATCTTTTTCTTCATTTTATATACTCCTTAATTTTTTAGCTTTATAATGGACTGCTTACAAAAATATTTTTCAATAAACTAAAACAACCAACAGGTAAATATAATTAATGGACGAAATTTATATATTAATATCAATTATATTTTTCTTTTATAGCTTATTATGCGTAAAAACTCAAACAATTTTTCATATTAATGATCTCCTCCTAAAAATAGATGGATTATCCTTATTTTAAATAAATTTTAATAATTTTGATTTTACTAAATATACTACGAGTTTAGTTAAATTATTTTTATATTTTTTTATTATAAATTTGTTGCAGAAATATTATTGATTTGGTTATTATTGTAGATTCTATTCAAGTTTTATTATAATCCTGTAAAGTTAAACAGCTGGATTATTTATGTTATTATTTATTTTTAATATAAACAGAATGAATTAACGGACCGCTCATTTCCTTAACACGAAATATATAACTTTCAACTTCAACTTCCGGTGATTCTTCTTTTTCGGGTACGTATCCTAAGCTATCGATGATAAAACCACTCAAAGTATTATTTTCGTCCGTGTCGATACTTATATTGAGAAACTCCAATAGATCTTTCATTTTTATTCGACCATCAACAAGAAATCCACCACCGGTAATCTTCTGTATCATCTCGATATACGGTTTCTCTATATCTCCTACAATCTCCTCTAAAATATCAGTCATGGTAATAATTCCGGATGTTCCACCATACTCATCCACTACCACAGCCAGATAATCCTTATGCTGCTTCATTTCACTAAAAAGATTAACCAGCAAGTGCGATTCAGGCACAAAAAATGGGGGACGCATTATATCTTTTACCTTTAGAATAGGTGTTTTTACTTCTTCTGATGGATACATAGAGATAAAATCCTTACTATACACAACACCCACTATTTTGTCGATACTTTCTTCAAAAACAGGAAATTTACCGTGAGATGTTTTCTTCATCATTTTCACTATATCTATAAATGATGATCCTACAGGAACTGCCTGTATCTCAGTTCGATGTACCATGGCATCTTCTACAAGCGAATCAGTAAATTTAAATAGATTTTTGACTATATGCTCTTCTGTTTCTTCAATAGTTCCCTGCTCTCTACCTTCCCTCAGGTTAAGCAATATTTCTTCTTCAGTCATAATATGTTCATCCTGAGTAGGCTCTATTCCTAAAAAACGCAATACTGAATTAGTAGAAATGGATAATAATCGAACAAGAGGTTTTGTGACTACTGACAGGAATATAATTGGAGAAACAAAACGCGAACTAATTTTATAGGGGTTTCTCATAGCAAGTCTTTTTGGTACTAATTCACCAAAAACAAGCATAAAATATGTCAAAATTATAGTTATTAAGAAAACCATAAATATGTCAATAAAAGAAAGCCAGGTTTGCGGAATAGCAAAAGTTGAAAGCCATTTAATTAATGGCTTAGCCAGGGTATCGGCAGCAAATGCACCTGATAATAATCCTGCAAGGGTAATGCCTATCTGTATTGTAGAGAGAAAATCACTGGGATTCTGCTTCATTTCAAGTAGTAATTTTGCTTTTTTATCCCCTGACTCAATTTTATTTCTTAATTTCACTTTTTTCAGGCTAATCAAAGAAATCTCACTTGAAGCCAAAATACCATTAATAATAATAAGAAAAACAACAATACCTATGGCAATCCACGGACTGCCATCTTCCATATATTATTCCTCCCTTTACTCATAAAATGTAATTTTAATTATACCTTTTTACCAAAAATATTCAAATTAATTAATATTTCTTTCTTGCTATTATAGTTTAATAAAAGTTTCTGTACTATAATAGATTTATAAAAATATTTTATAATTAAATAATCAT
>Ga0334890_1005262_pt1 | contig 11119 bp, 9 predicted proteins | sample GraSluR1_MG_3_FD_207220 | JGI IMG/M metagenome (GOLD analysis project Ga0334890, IMG submission 207220) | Sludge microbial communities from methane-producing bioreactor in Wageningen University, Netherlands - Granular Sludge_31_08-R1 | ecosystem: Engineered > Bioreactor > Anaerobic > Unclassified... | reverse complement strand
CCGTTTCGCCGCCCTTTATCCGTGCCTCTTATCAGTCTGTTTTCTCACCAGGTGCGCAAGCGACTGAATCCCTCGAAATCCATTTGGAGGGGGTGCCCCCGCGCACCTCCTGCGTTGCTATCCGGGCAAGTGGGGTGCTGTAAGATATGTAAAGGGGCTGTCCCATTTTTTGAACAGCCCCTTTTCGGAGAGAAGAATGATTATCTATTTATTCTTTAAAATTGCCGATTTCAACTTCAAATTTAGCACGATCGCCTCGGAACAATGCTTTAGTTGTTCCTATGGCTCTGCCATTTTGAATGTATGAGACGGATTTAAATAACAGAATTGGTGAGTTGTTTGGAATCCCAAGAAGTCCTGACTCATATTCATTGGATAAAACAGCCTCAATTGATCTTCTGCTGGATTTTATTGTAAATCCATATAGCTTTTCTGTCTCTTCGAGAAGCGATTTCCCGGTCAAATCGATTTCTGCAATTTTTGGACACAGATCGTAGGGAACGTGTGATCTCATGAAAACAAAAGGTTCATCTTCAATAAACCGAAGACGATGTAGTTTTATTATTTTGCTCCCTGGTTCTAATCCTAATTTCTCACAAATAGAATCTGAACCGATTATTACCTCATTAACAAGTACTTTTGTTGTTGGATAGTAACCTAATCTTGTCATGTTCTGGTGTGTGCCAGATAATTTTTGTAGAATATCACCGCTGATTTTCTTATCGATTATTTTGGTTAATTTCCCTCTATGTTGAATAATATATCCTTCAAGTTCTAATTCTTTAAGTGCTTGTCGAACTACAGATTTGCTGACATCAAAGAAATCACATAATTCGGAATGACTTGGTAAATAATCTTCATTACGCCAAATACCATTAGAAATTTCATTCTTTAATATTTCCCGTAATTGTACATAAAAGGGGATAGAGCTTGAGAAATCAATTTTTCTCAAATTTGTGGTCATAAGAGTCTCCATTGACAAAATTACAATCCTTACATATAATCATATTATAATATGATTATATGTAAGACGCAATACCAAATACAAACCAATATAAATTATATGGTAATAATCAAAAAATTTCTTAATTTAATTTTTCATAATACGATTTTCTGTTATTTCATTACCGGTAGAAAGTTTGACTGACGAGTTTTTCAGAAAGGAGTTGTAAGAGTAGGCGAATCTAGTGATCCGGGTAACAATAATCAATTGTTTCAATGAATAACCAAATAAGGAGAAAAAATGAAAGCCAGATTGATGATAATTTCTATATTACTTGTGGTATTCTCTTTACTAGTTGCAGGTTGTCAACCTGCTGCTGAGAATACTGAAGGAGTAAAAAGTCCTGAAGATTTGACCATTGCCCTGGTTTATGGGATTCAGGGTGATGCATTCTACATTACAATGGAAAAGGGGGCTCGTGCGAGGGCCGAAGAATTGGGAGTCCAATTTATTGCTGATGGTCCATCTAAATGGGATCCTGCTGTTCAAACCCCAATTATTGATGCAATGCTGGCAAAGGGTATTGATGCACTCATAGCAGTACCTAATGATCCCCAGGCTATGATTGCTCCCTTACAACGTGCCTATGAGTCAGGTATTCCTGTTCTTACAACAGATCAATATATTGGCGATGGGGATTACGACAATGGATCAGTTACATTTCCACTTTCTGTGATTGCCTCAAACAATTTCGAAGGAGGAAAAATCGCCTGTGAAGCTTTGATTGATGAAATTGGTGGTGAAGGCATGATTTACATTCTTACGTCTACCGCCAATGTTCCCTCAGATATTGCCCGCCGTGATGGTTGTATCGCTGCAATTGATGCTGTTGAGGGTGTTACCTTGGCTGGAGTAGACTACACAGAGAGTAGTGCACCCATTGCAACAACTCAGACCCAGGCTATGTTGGAAAAAGAGCCTGACCTTGATGCTATTTTCGGAGCAAACTTGTTTAGTGCCCAGGGTGCAGCTGCAGCAATTAAGAGTGCTGGTCTGGAGGGAGTAGTGAAAATTGCTTCCTTTGATGCCCCGGAACAAGCAATTGTTGATCTACGCAACAATGTCATCGACATGGTTATTGCGCAGCAACCAGCTTTGATTGGCGAATTGGCTGTACAATATGCATACGATGCTCTCATGGGAAATACGGATGGCATTCCTGCCCAAGTCAACACACCATTTGTTGTAATTACAAGAGAGAATGTGGATACTGAGGAAGCGCAAAACGCGATTTACAAATCAGAGTAAACTCTAATTTTGGTAAGTTCTTTTATTCCTTCCTGGGTTTTCCCAGGAAGGAATAAGGAGAAGTCTTAAAAATGAAAATTTTCAAATTGAAGCAGAAAACCCAATCAATAAAAATGGATGCTCTAGACGGGGGTGAAGAACTGGAGTCTGGAAGTTTCGAAAAAAAGAATAATTTCGCTACCAAGACATTATTACTAGTTGGAAAATATTGGGTTTTTGTTTTTTTTATTTTGCTCTTAACCGGCTTTTCTACGGCAAAAGGTTTCTTAAGTCTTAATAATTTTCAAGCTGTTTTGGCAAATAATGCAATGTTATTGGTTTTGGCGATTGGTCAAACTTTTGTCATTATCACTGGTGGGATTGATCTGTCCACAGGATGGGTGATGGGGTTGGCAAGTGTTGTCGCGTCAATTATCATGCGGCAATTTCCCATCGAATCAAATTTAGCCTTGGTTATTTTTTGTGGTTTTTCGACTGCTGTTGTTGTTGGCTTGATAGCAGGTGCTGTAAATGGGATGGTGATCTCACAATTAAAAGTACCTCCCTTTATTGCAACATTAGGAATGTATGGGATTGCGAGAGGTTTTGGTTATATTCTTTCCGGCGGCCCACCAGTAAGTGTAAATCATCCAGGCATTGGACATTTTGCTAATGGATATCTTATCTATATTCATCCCTCAGTTGGTTTTTCTTTGTTTACTTTACCTGAGGGTTTAACAGGTATGGATCTACGTCAAACCACCACACTTATTCCATTCCTAATAATCTATTTTGTTATTATCCTTGTTGTTTCACATTGGTTATTATCTAAAGCCCGTTTTGGCCAACATGTTTATGCAGTCGGTGGAAATATTCGAGCTGCTCTTAGGGCTGGTATTCCTGTAAATTCCATTCTGAAAAAAGTCTATATATTATCTGGCATTATGGCAGGCATCGCAGGTTTTCTATATGTTATGAGATATTCTGGTGGTGTTGCTGCAGCAGGTGACGCATTGAATTTAAATTCTGTTGCAGCAGTTGTTGTTGGAGGAGCATCATTAATGGGTGGTGAAGGGACGTTAATTGGGACTTTAATTGGTACACTAATTATTGCTTTCATACAAAACGGACTGATTATTGTTGGCGTAGATCCCTTTTATCAGTATGTGGCTGTTGGGGTAATAATCATTATTGCAGTTCTTATTGATCAGCTTAAAAAGCAGGTGGTTAAATGAAAGGTTTTGCATCGAATATTGTTGAGAAAACTGAATTGAAAAAAGCCACACCCCCAGTTTTGGAGTGTGTTGGTTTGACTAAACATTTTGGGGGTCTCGTGGCAGTAAATCGTGTGAGTTTGTCTGTTAATCAAGGGGAAGTCCTTGGTCTTGTCGGCGACAATGGTGCTGGAAAATCAACATTAATTCAAATGATATCTGGTGTCTATGCTCCGGATGAAGGTCAGATTTTTATTAATGGGGAAATAGCCAAACTTTCTTCGCCTATGGATGCTAGAAATGCTGGTATCGAAACCATTTATCAGGATCTCGCTTTGGCAACAAATTTAAATGCAGCTGATAATATATTCTTGGGTAGAGAATTAATTATTAAGAAGTTGGGATTATTACCAGCTATCGATAAAAAACAAATGCAAACTCAAGCAAAGTCTGTCTTAAAAGAATTGGATATTACAATACCAGGAATTTCTCGACCAATAAGAGAATTGTCGGGCGGTCAAAGGCAAGCTGTTGCTATTTCTCGTTCAATCTATTGGCAAGCAAAACTTCTGATTATGGATGAGCCGACGGCTGCTTTAGGTGTTCCGGAACAACGTAAGGTATATGAACTGGTAAGAAACCTAAAAGACCGAGGTATGCCCATAATTATCATTAGTCATAATATGCGTGATATCTTTGCAATTGCCGATAGGATAATTGTCTTGCGTCGAGGAGTAAAAGTTGCAGATGTAGATGCAAATGCAACAAATGATAAAGAAATAGTGTCATTTATGGTTGGGAATAACAATGGAGATTTATAAATCTGTTTTCAAGATGTCTGGTGATTTTTATATTTTATCGAGATTAAAATTAAAGGTAAAAAAATGATTATGAATTTTTATGCGCACAATAACCACATGTCCACCTCTGAACGCCGTGCTTTTCAACAAATATCTACTGAGTCCGGAAAAATTTTGATTGTGGCCATGGATCAACGAAATAGCATGCGGTCTCTTCTTGTTGGTGAAAACAATTCATATGATCACATTACCGACAAACAATTAGGCGCTATTAAATCGCTTCTTGTTAAAAATTTGGGAAATTATGCACCTGCTCTCTTATTGGATCCAGAATGCGCCTTACCCAAAGTTATCGATGAGGGAATTATTTCAAGGTCTTGTTCATTAATAATTGGGATGGATGCCTCAGGATATGATCTCGATGAGGTATCTAATCTTAGAAATTCTAGAGTTGTTGAAGGTATGTCAGCTAGAAAGGTCAGGGAGTTAGGAGGTATCGCAGGAAAGTTATTGGTTTATATGAGACCAGGCGAGGATGGGGATCCTTTTGCTGAAAACCTTATTCAAAAAACTGTTGAAGATTATAAAAACGAAGATTTGTTGCTTATTATTGAAATACTTGTTTACAAATTAGAAAATGAATCTGAAGAAGAGTACCTTCAAAAGAAACCCCATTTAATTCTTGAGTCAGCAAGAATCGCAAAAGAAAATGGAGCTAAATTACTTAAACTACAGTATCCTGGATCTGCAGAAATGTGTAGAAAAATCACTGAAACCCTGGGAGATACGCCATGGGCAGTATTATCGCAAGGTGTTAATCATGATGTCTTCATTAAGCAGCTCATTATTGCAATAAAAAATGGTGCTCGAGGAGCTATAGCCGGGAGATCACTATGGAAAGATTGCCTTTCCTTGAATCCCGGCGAAATGGATACAAACTTACGGAAATTAGCTTTACCGAGGTTAGATGAAATGTTAGATTTGCTTAATCACGCATAATTTGTGGGGATATATCATGTCACAAAGAAAAGAAAACGCGATTGGTGTGGATTTAGGCGGGACCAATATTAGAATCGGAAAAATTTCTCCTAATGGACAGATATTGGAGCTTGTCATTGATCATGTTCCAAAGGGAAGGGATCAACAATTAAATTTCATAAAATCATCTCTCCAAAAAATTTCTTCTGATAATGTGTCTTGTATTGGATTGGGTTTTCCAGGGCGTGTTGCTGCTTGTTCTGGAAAAATCCTTACGGCTGGTTTCTTGGAATTGCAGGACCTAAATCTCGCGGAAATGATTACTGATTGGACAAATCTTCCTGCTTTTATTGATACAGATGCAAACATGGCACTTTTTGCAGAATTGAAGATTGGGGCAGCTAGGGATTATAATGAGGTTTCTCTTTTGACTATTGGTACTGGAATTGGTGGGGCGATCGCGTCAAATGGGAAAATTTTTTATGGTGGAGGGTCAGCTGGACAATTAGGCCATATAACGGTTGATATGAATGGGGCTATCTGCAATTGTGGGCGGCGTGGATGTATTGAGACAACAAGTTCAGGAACAGCTTTACGAGAATTACTTGTTGAGCATGGTTTTGATGAGGGAACGAGAATTCAAGATCTACTAATTTATGTTGAAAAAGGAAATCCAAAAGCTAAAAATTTATTAATGCAGTGGATTTTGCCCTTGCGTTATGCAATGGATTCCATTTCCGCAACTCTGGGTTCAGAATTGATATTACTAGGTGGGGGATTAGGTTCAGTAGCTTATGGAATTCTTCAGAAATTTACTGATTTTGAATCCCATTGGTTTACTTATCGCGTTTGCCCATGTAGCTTAGGTGATAATGCTGGCGTTATTGGAGCAGCATTCCATGGATTAGCGCTAATTTGAAAGGGCATCAACAAGTTTAAGAAATGTTATTACTATGAAGGAAACTCAAGTAGTTAATCATCGAAAAGCAATTTTGATCAATGGTTTACCTGCTTCAGGGAAAACCTCCGTTGGAAGAAAGATTGCTGAAAAATATAATGTGCCGTTGCTTTCATTAGATGTAATAAAAGAAGCTATGTTTGAAGAGTTAGGCATAGGTGATCGGGATTATAATAGGAAATTAGGCCGTACTTGTAAAAGAATTATTTGGTCAATTCTTGCGGATTTCCCCAAAGACGCATTGGTGATAATAGATGCTTGGTTTGGAATGCCTCCACACGATGAAATAATCCAATCTTTAAGTGGTGCTCAAATTTCTACTATTCTTGAAATCTGGTGTCACGCGCCAGGTTCATTATTGAAGTCAAGATATGTTGATCGTGTTGGTAACCGACACAAAGGGCATCCCGGTAAAGAATATGGAGATGAACTTATTAAAATTGCGAAAATTGCAGAACCTATGAGAATAGGCCCTGTCTATTTTGTTAATACATCAGACTACGAAAAAATCAATTACTGTGATATTTTTAATTGGATCGAGGTTCATTTATAGAGAAATATTCTTGAGATATAAATTTTTATAAACAACTTATGACTATTTCTCAAACTGAAGCCCACCTTGCGGTGGGCTTCAGTTCGCCGGCTGAGGGGGGCAGCCGGACATAGTTAGTATACCATAATAACCACCTCACACCGTCACCCTCTCCAACCGTTCTTTTCTCTTCTGCCAATCCGGCATCAGCATATTCATCAACTGATAAAACTCCGGACCATGGTTCGGATGCACCAAATGACACAATTCATGCATCAACACATAATCCACACAATGGACCGGCGCTTTCACTAATTCAATATTGAACGTCATCATGCCCTTCGGCGTGCAGCTGCCCCAGCGTTTCTTCATCCATTGAATCCGGAGCTCCGGTCTATCCGCGCCGTACCGCTCAACCTCTGAAAGCAAAGGTGCAATTCGCTTTTTGATAATTGCTTTCGCATGCCGATGATACCAATCCAGCATCAGCGCTTTCACAGCCCCTCGGTTCTTAGGTTCGCCGGTCTCAACCTCGAAAAACCTGCCGATCAACCGCACTTGCTCCTGGTCACTCTCCTCAATCTTCAACCGGTATTGCCGGCCCAGGTATAGGTGCGTTTCACCACCCACATATTCCCTTGGCGGTTGTAAGGGCTGATATTTTTCAAAATGATCCAATTGCTGCCAGACCCATCGGGCTTTTGCATCCAGCTTTTCTTGCACTCTTCCGGGCTCGCTGCCCATCGGTGCCCGCGCTTCCACGGTCATATCTGGGCGAACAGTGATCGCCAGCTGATTTCTTTCCTCATAATGAACATCAACAGGTATTTGATGTTTGCCATACCTGATATGTAACGTCGCGAGTTCACTCGTCATTGTTTCCGAACCTTTGCGATCTCAATCACACTGGCCAGGATGTCGTCAATGGTGTCAAAGTCCAATTCAATCCCTTCCTCATCCTGAATCTCGAACAGATAATCCTCAATGGCCATTTTCATCTGATTTTGCACGTCAATATTGTCCATCCACCGGACGATCCGCTGCTTATTAATGATCCTGTCGATTGTAATAGCTGCTTCCCCCAATTTCTCTGAGAGAGCCTTCGCCTTTTCCTCACCGGCCGCTTCGCCGATCTTTTCATTGATCACGCCGTAATAAGCCTTGGCAACCTCTTCGTGTTCGAGCACTTCGGGTAAATCGTCGCCCGTCCGGTTCATGACAGCATGCATATGCTGCGCGACCTGGGTCAAATATTCAGCAGCCTCCAGGACGCCATTTCGGTAGGCTTGAATCGCTTGTTTGATCATCTCTGAAAACTGGCGATAAAATACGGGGTCCTCTTCCATGCGTTCGTAAATGGTCTTCAGGGTGCGGTGGGCGATAATATCTGCTTTCGCGGCTTCCCCTTCCACAGAGTCGATCTCTCGTTTGAACAGATCCTGATCAAAAATATTGACCAGGGGCGTGATCTTCTCGACCTCCCCTGTGCCCACATAAGTATCCAGCAGCTTTTGGATTCGGGGTTCATACTCGGAAAAATCAACCACTTCCGCATACCGCCGGCGCACCGAAGCCCGCAATTTAAAGAAGAACTTCAAGTCCTTTCGATAGCGCTCGATCAAATCTTCAGGGGTCTGGTCATAAAATTTCACAGACGACAAGGCCACCGACAGGTTCCTGGAATAAGCCGAAAGCCGGCGATAGAATTTATCCCGCAATTCCTCATCAGCCAGAAGTTGCTCATAGGCTTCCAGATCATGTTTGTTTTCAATGCTCGTGAACGTGCTCCACAAATTTGTATGCAATTGTGGGAGGGCTTTGATCGGTTCACTGATATCCGTAAGAATGCCCTCCAGGTCCTTTGCATCAAACTCTTCCAAACCGCTGTAGGTATGGATCGCTTCATCGAGTTCCCCCAGGACGCCATAATAATCGATGATCAGGCCATGATCCTTTCCCTCGCTCAAGCGGTTGACTCTCGCAATCGCCTGCAAAAGCGAATGCTCACGCAGTGGTTTCGTGATATAAAGCACGGCATTCTTTGGCGCGTCAAATCCGGTGAGCAATTTATCAACAACGATGATGATCTCGGGTTCTTCGGCCTTTTTGAAATGGTTGATGATCTGTTCGTTATATTGCGCCTCGCTGCCAAATCGCGCCATCATCTTCTTCCAAAAAGCCAAAACTTTTAGTTTCTTCTCTGAGGTCAGGTTCTCGTCGCCCTCCCGTTCGTCCGGCCCCGAGATGATCACCTCGCTGGAAATCGCTCCAAATTCATCCAGGAAGTCCTTATACATCAATGCGGTTGCCTTGTCAGGTGCCACCAGCTGCCCCTTGAGGCCAGTGCCCTGGAAATTGTTTTTGAAGTGTTCGCTGACATCCCAGGCAATCGCCTTGACCTTCTGTTCGGTCTTATTAAGTTGGTCCGTTGTGGAATACTTCCCCTTCAGGTCTGCGGCCTGGGCTTCCGTCAGGTCTCTTGTTGTCCGCTCAAACCAATCGTCGATCTGATCTTCATCCACTGTTTGATCCACCAGGCGCATTTCATAGAGCAGGGGGACAACGGCTTTGTCCTCCACGGCCTGATTGATCGTGTAGGTGTCAATCAAACCCCCGAACTTGGCCACGGTATCCTTATCCTTCTTCATCACCGGCGTGCCCGTGAAGCTGATATAGCACGCTTTGGGCAGCACCCGCCGCATGTTCGCATGCATGATGCCGTATTGCGTTCGGTGCCCTTCATCCACCAGCACGAAGATATCCGGGTTGTCGATCACCTGATCATAGCGTTCAATCGCAGTTTCAAATTTGCCAATGGTGGTGGCGATGATCCGTGAGCGCTTGCTTGTGAGGTATTCCACCAATTCCCGGCCGCTATTCGCATGGTCCAAATGCCGCCCGCAATTGATAAATGTCTTCTGCAGTTGGTCGTCCAGGTCCAGCCGGTCAGTGACCAGCAAAATCTTGTGATTTGGCATCGTTCGCAGCAATGCGATGCTTTTAGCCAGGAACACCATGGTCAGCGATTTCCCGCTGCCCTGGGTATGCCAGACCACGCCGCCCTTGCGCCGGCCTTCCTCATCAAAGGTTTGGATGCGTCGCAGCATTTTCTCTGTTGCAAAATACTGTTGATACCGGGCGATTTTCTTATCACCCATATCAAACAAGGTGTAACGATAAGTCAATTCGAGCAGCCGCTCCGGCCGGCAGAGCGCAGTGATCAGCCGGTCTTGCGCGGTGGGCAGCCTTTCATCTCTGAGTTGCATCAAAGTTTGTGCGCGGTGGTTTTGATAACGTCGTTCCACGCCCTGGATCAATTGCCCTTCCATGTCGGAGGAAAGGGGGGTGTTGACAAGGTTTTGAAGGTTGGTTTCATAGTTCGGCTCTCTGTCCTTCCAGACCGACCAGAACTTAAAAGGCGTCCCAACGGTGCCGTATTTTGCGTCATTATGCGCAACACCCAGGAGGATCTGAGCATAAACATAAAGCTGGGGGATGTCATCGTCACTCTGGTTGGTGCCGTGCTGCTCGGCCGCTTTCTTGGCCGGTGTCTTAATATCCGGGGATTTGCATTCGATCACGCTGAAGGGGATCCCGTTCACAAAGAGCACAATATCCGGCCGCCGGGTGCCGATTGCCCCTCGCTGCTTCACGGAAAACTCTTCAGTCACATGATAAACATTATTCTCAGGATGCTCCCAATCCACGTAGCGCATGGAGAAGGATTTCGTATCCCCGGCGATGTGCTGGGGGAAACTTTTTCCCTGGCTGATCAATTCGAAAGCGCGTTCATTGCTCGTGATCAGGCTGTCATAGGGCAGTTGGCGTAAGGCATTGACCGCCTGCTGGATGTCGCCGGTGCTGAATTGGTAAGTCTCGCCTTTATAGTCGTAATCGTTATGCTCCCCCAGCCATTCATGAAGGACCTCCGTCAGAAGGACTTCACCCAGCCGGCCGCTTCGCAGGGCCAGCGCTTCCTGCGGTGTGAGGTATTGATAGCCCAGCTTGCAAAGCAGCTGCAAAGCGGGTAGATGGGAGGATGTTTGTTCGTTGAAATTGAAGGAAGCCATAACCAATCTCTTTTCCAATACCATTTATTTAATCAATTGCGCTTGATCTCTTCGAGAATGTCAAGGATTATCAGCCAGTCGAGTTTTTGCTTTTTCGCGTCTCGATGAGTCCTGCCTCTCCGGGAGGTGTGGTACAAAGGATACACCCACGGCGTTGTGTCGCGAATCACTTTGCCAATGTCATCCTTAAGCTTAAAAGTCCGCAATTGTGCAGAAGAAGGGAAAAATAAGGTCATGGATTTCAACGCAACACTACCGACAGTGATAATCAATTTTGGTTTCATGATGGATAATTGCCTGCCAAGCCATTCATGGCAATTTACAATTTCTCTTTTTG
>Ga0334890_1005259_pt1 | contig 11123 bp, 6 predicted proteins | sample GraSluR1_MG_3_FD_207220 | JGI IMG/M metagenome (GOLD analysis project Ga0334890, IMG submission 207220) | Sludge microbial communities from methane-producing bioreactor in Wageningen University, Netherlands - Granular Sludge_31_08-R1 | ecosystem: Engineered > Bioreactor > Anaerobic > Unclassified... | reverse complement strand
CTCCACATCGCCTACGGCCACACCTCGCACGGCAGCCAACTCACTGAAGGCATGCGTGACCTCGTAGACTTCGCCAACGGAGGCGGGCTCGGACTCGCCTACCCCAACAACTTCTTCGCGTGGAACAACGGCGGCACCGGCGGCGCGCTGGACCTGCATGATTACGCGATGGGTGGCGATGTCGGTTACTACCCCGATTGGGTGAACAATACGATCGCGTACCTCGACAATCCCGCCAACGCCGACGTGAATGTAATCATCTGGTCGTGGTGCGGGCAGATGGACAACGAATACGTGAGTGGCACGCTCTCCAATTACTACCTCCTGCCCATGGCCGCTCTTGAGACGACGTATCCCGACGTCGTGTTCGTCTACATGACCGGCCACACCCCCGACGTCGGCCAGATGTCCGCAACCCTGGACAACAACACCAAGGCCGCATGCCAGGCGATCAAGGATTTCTGCGTCGCCAACAACAAGGTGCTCTTCGACTTCAACGACATCGAGCACTACAACCCGGACGGCACCTACTTCGAGTTCACTACCGATAACTGCGATTATTACGTGACGAACAGCGGCTCCCCCGCGGGCAACTGGGCCACGGAATGGCAAGCCACGCACACGGAGAATGTGGATTGGTTCTCTTGCTACGCCGCGCATAGCGAACCACTGAATGGCAACCTCAAGGCTTACGCCGCATGGGCGTTGTGGTGCGCGATCGCGGCTGACCTCGACCGCGATGACATTCCCGACGAATGGGAGGAGCGCCACGGCACCACGGCGATGTTTGGCGGCGGCACGAACGATTGCGACGAAGACGGGGTCACCGACACACAGGAATACATCGCCGACACCGACCCTGACGACACCGGCTCCGTGTTCCGTATCGCGGCGCTATCCCCCACGAACTCTTTCGGAATCACCTTCCAGAGTTCGACCGGCCGCCTCTACTCGCTCTCCGGATGCGCAGTGTTGGAATCCGGCTCGTGGTCGCCGGTCGAGGGCCAGACGAATGTCCCCGGCGACATCAGCGGCATGACGACCCTCACGGATACGAACGACGCCCTGTCCAGGGCCTTCCGCGTTGGCGTATCGCTGCGGTAAAAACGGCCGGCTCGCGGAAGAGGATTCATTCCACACAGACACGATAGAACGCGCCGTCCGTCTGGGTCAGCGTATCCGTGTATACGTTCATCGGCGGCATGGATGCAAGATCCGCCGCAACGAGCGTCCCGAAGGCGTCCGAAAGGAGGTTCGTGGATCGCTCGATCCGGTAGCGCCGACCCAATGAGCTTTGCCACTTAAGAACCACGCGGTCGGACGCCTCGAAGGTCACATTCTCAACGAAGAGGCAAGAAGCTCCATTAACCGGCGAAGTCCCCGCTCTTTCTTCTTCGATGTTCTCAAGCCCGTCTCCGTCGAGATCGCCGCCGACGTCCATAGCCGTGGTATTCGTAGTGTAGTTGTACTCATACCAATCCGTAAGTCCGTCGGCATCTGCATCGTTCGTCGGCGCGCTCGCTCCGCCGCGCACACACCGGGCGAAGTTGAAGATGCGAATCGCATCGCCCTGCGGAGCCTGGCTGGAGTAGTATCCGTATGGCGTGTACGACCACTCTGCCAAGCTGCCGCCTTTCGGGTCGCTGCGCTGGCAGCCGGCGCCGTGCACATCAAGCCACTGCCCCATGAAGTAGCCCATCGCGCGCCCGAAGCAGACATAGACCCCATACCGTCCGGGGGTCGGCGACGCGTTCACGTGCGTCGTGGACGCCCAGTACCACGGGAAGTCCGCCGCACCCGCTTCATTGGTGATTGGTGTGCAGTGGAAGACGGGATCCATCGCTGCCGACGCAGTGATCCCGGGCGAGCGCGTGTAGTCCACGATGCTCTGCAGTTCCTTCGCATTGGGAAGTCGCCAGTCCTGCCACCCCGCGAGGCTTAACGCCTCGGCATAGGCGAGCGCGGCCTGCCAGTTCATGCCCGTCACACTGTCGGCCTGCTGCCACATCAACCCCGTCGCCAGATCCGTCACGGTTCCGTCGCCATTGTCCACGAAGGCGTTCGTTCCGTAATTCGTGTTCCCGCGCACGTAATAGACGTAGTAGTTCTTGCCGGAGGTCGGGTAACCCTTGATGCGGCCATCCGCAAGATTAAGCCCGAACATCGCCTGCTGGCCATTCATCACTGTATCCACGTAGAGCGTGGTGGTGGCGAATTGCGCGTCAATGATCCGTTCGCCCGCATTGGTGTCGCCATAGCCGAACGCGAAATAGTTGGTGTCAATGAACGGATTCAGCGCGGGCACGATCGGCCCGCTCACGTCCACGCCCGAGAAATTCATCAGGGAGTACAGCTCCTTGATGGAGGGCAAACGCCAGTCGTCATAGCCGCCGTAGTTCTGCGCGTTGAGCGTGGCGGCGTACGTGACGGCCGACGCCTGACTCAGCTTGTCGCTCGCGTCTATCTTCCCGTCGTCATTGAGATCCGGCGAGCGCGTCCATGTCAGCCCGGTGTTGCCGTCGTACACCGTCAATCCATTACCACCGATAGTGTAGGCTAATTGCATACCGGTGTACTGAGCATCTTGCCCGGCATACAATGTGCCCGGCCCTGGCGCTGTAATCACCGTGTTTGTGTCATAGCAGGCTTCCTGCGCCGTATCTACCAACGGGTACCCGGCCTGGCCAGGGGCCGATACGGCGAGTAGAGGGAGGCTCAGTGAAAACATCTGAAGCTTCCGAATGAGTTGCCGCGTATTTGCAGGTGCACACATAAACATCCTGTCCCTGCCCCGGATAACGCATCGAAGCATCGTTTTATTGTGTGTTTTATACCGCGCCCCTTCTGCGCATGTCGGATGTCTTTCGATTCCTCAACACTGTGTCAGGGCCCCCAAGACGAGATCCGTGGAGCCGGTACGTTCTGCGGGAATCGTGTTGTTGAAGGGTGCGCTATCGCGTCGCCACCAGCACCTTGAACCAGCGGAAACCGTGCACGGGGTGGATCGTCACGCGCCGGAACCCCGCGTCAAGGCACAGCTTCTTCCACTGCCGCGCGCTGACGGTGTACTCGCCATGATTCAGGATGTGCTTCTTGCCGTTGTCGTACATGCGGCTCATCCCCGCGACGCCGCCGTCCTTCAGCGCGAGCATGATCTCGGACATGACGTACGGCAGCATCCGCGCCAGCCGTTTCGGGTCCGCATGATCGCCCGTCGAATCCACGTCAATCTCCCCGAGCACAAAACGCCCGCCGGGTTTCAGAACCGACCGAATCTTCTTCACCATCGGGAGCTTGTCCTTCACGTGATGGAGGGCAACGGTCGTTTGGTGATGTGATGTTTCATGGCTTATGATTGAAAATGCGCGGATTCGCTTTTCAACTGCATGCAATCCCGTTCGGCAAGACGGCCTCCGCTCACAACTTCTGAAGAAGCGGGAAGATAAACAGCGAAGGTTGTTCCTTCGCCTTCCCTAGAAGAAACATTGATGTGCCCGTTGTGCTTGGTGACAATGCCGTGAACAATCGCCAACCCCAACCCTATTCCGGTTTTCTTTGTGCTGAAATAGGGGTCGAATATCCGGCCCGTCAATTCCGTCGGAATTCCAGGCCCCTCGTCGCGCACGGTCAGCTTCACAAACGCGCCAAAAAGATCTGGTGCAGACGGCTCGCTGAAATTCGCGATATTGTTCGCTTCGATGTGCAAACACCCTCCATCCGGCATGGATTCCTTTGCATTGATAAGCAGATTGTCCAAAACCTGGCTGAGTTGCCCCCTGTCGGCTTTAACCGGCCAAAGATCGGCAGGCAACCGGAGACGCGCGTTCAATCTTCTTCCATCCAGGATAAACGCGATGGAATCGTTCAATATTTCCGGAATGCTTACAGGTCTTAGTACCGGTTCGCAACCTTTGGCGATTGTCAGGAGCTGACGGGTCAAGTGCTGCGCCCTGTGCAGCGCCCGATTCGCCTGATCGAGATATCGAGAACTTTCGCGATCCTGAGTGAGCGCCGCTTTGGCCAGCTCTATGTTCCCGAACAGGCAGAGAAGGATATTGCCAAAGTCATGGGCAATTTCCCCCGCCAACGCGGCAATAGCCTCCTTGCTGTTGATATCACTTATTGGTCGTGCGTTTTCACAATCTTGTTCCATGCCCCCCCCAGACTGCTGCGGCGCAGGCAAACGGTCAAATCAACACGCTCCGATCGCCCCTTCGATTCCGCTTTGCGGCCGTCCATTCGTTCAAAGAGCATGCCCACCGACTTCCGCGCCATGTCTTTGCCGGCTATATCCACCGTGGTCAGACCCGCCACTTCCGAAAAAATGTTGTTGTCCCAACCTGTCACGGCGATGTCTTCCGGCACGCGCAGTCCTGCTTCATTGAGCACTCGAATCGTAGCCAGCGCGACAGTATCGTTGAACACAACGAATGCATCGGGTAAGCGACGCTTGGCGAGATGCTCATTAATAATGAGATCGCGCGCCATCCGCGCCGCCCAAACCCCGCCCTCAACCGAACCTTCCATGCTTTCGTGTGCGCACACCGCTTTCTTAAAGGCCGCCGCCCGCTCACGCACATCTTGATTCCCTTCTTCGCCTGCGATATGCACCAGCTTGCGATCCCCCTGCTGATAGAGATGATCCACGAGCTGTGTCATAGCTTTGTCGTTGCGCATATTCACACTGTCCACCTTGGCCCAACTCGGACCACCAACACTTGGATCCGCGCAGCACGCCACCATCGGGACGTCGCCCGGCTGCACCGAGTGATCAAACAGACTCTGTGATGGCGCAACAAGGATTATTCCATCCACCTGCCCGCTTTGCGCGAACATCCGCCATTGTTTCAGGTACTCGTCGAAACCCGGAGCGAAGCTGCACAAAAGGCGCCCGCCGCGAGGCTTCACTTCGTCATTAAGATGCCGCAACAATTCCGCGAAGAATCCGCTCTCGATCCAGCGGCTCAAAACCCCTATCAAGCCTGTGCGCGTCCCCCTTAATCCCCGTGCGAAGAGATTCGGATTGTAGTTCAGCTCGCTGATGACGGTCTTTATGCGTTTGCGTGTCGTCGGCGAGACGCGCGGGCTATCGCGCAGGGCACGGCTGACCGTGCTTTTCGAAACACCGATCAACCGCCCAACCTCTTCCTGATTGAAGCGTTTCTTCACGCCAACCGCCGTTTGTTGCATCTCCATTTCGATTTGAGATGCAGTCCGTACGGTTTCATTGGCGATGCTTTCATTCATATTCTGAATGATCCTTCATGTCGTTTTTGCGGCTTCAAGGATTGCCGCAGCAAAGCCTCGATGATCTTCCATGGAACGCCCCGAAATCGTCCTCTTGCTGCCCGTTTTGAGAGTGCTTTCGCAACGTGATACTCTTCCTTTTGTCACTCCCTGAGCTGCGGGGCCACCCTTGCGGGCGACCCCGCATTTTAGGGGGGGATTAACCCTGCTCAGGGATTCACTGTCCGTTGGACAAGATCATTCAATCTAATTCAACTTGCGTGTTCTTCCCGGACTTCCCCGATTCGGCTGCTTCTTCAGACCATTCGATGCGATGATCGTGATTGAACAAATGAATCAAGGGCTTTGTTTCGGATTCCAGAGTGGCTGTACTCGAATCGTCCTCGCGCACGTCATGGACTTGAACAATTCGAAGCCCCACCGCTGCAAGCATGGCAAGCAAAGAGCAACACGCAAAGAAATGTGATAAATATCTTTTTCCCATTGGCTCTTCTTCATGGATTCCAAAATGATATCCTCTTGAGTTAATGACTTTCACAATTGTGTTCTCCTGCTCCATTCTCCATTCAATTGTGGCGCGCCGCATGAGATCAACGTTGTAACCGCAGCCTGTAGTAACCGGAACTATCCGGGCCAAGCGCAGGGAAGCGGAAGAAATTGGTGGCTGCCGCCGAAACCAAATTACTGCCCACGCAAACCCAATGGCCGTGCATCAGGTTCGTTCGAAAATCAAGGTTGTACTCCCTTTCAAGGCCGCCACGCCATGTGACAATCACATCCGATCCGTCGATATCCACGGCTTCGACGGAAAGACGCGAATGCCCGTCCATCGGATCCGTTCCCGCGGCTTCCTCATCCGCATTGCTCATTCCGTCTCCATCCCAGTCGTCTTCACTGCCGTCCGGCCACATTACGCAGATGGAGAGCGGAATGGTGATGGAGTCTGCCCCGGGATCGTCGTGCGTCACGAGCAATTCCATTGAACCGCGGAAGCCGGGAGGAAGGGTGGTTGCGTCAAACGTGACGATGACCGTTTGAACCCCGCCTGTCATCACGGAGCCCGCATCGGGCTGAACTTCCACCCACGCCGGAGGACTCGCATCCGCTTCGTTCCGAAGCCAGACCAATCGGTTGGACTCCACCCCATCAGTGGCCCAGGCGACCAGATCGCGTTTTCCATCCTCGTCCATGTCGTGATCACACTGAATCTGGTATCCATGCAGAATTCTTGTCGTCCAAAGAGTTCCATCGCCTTTGACGTTTTCATACCAGATCGTATCGGACGATGTACTGCTGACCTGCACCAAGTCCAAATCGCCGTCGCCATCCACATCCATCCCCGCAATCGGGCGGTAGGCCGCATGCTGCGCGACGACATATATGGACCACGCGACGCCGGATCCGTCAGCATTCAACGACAACCAGAGAGTTCCTCCTCCGCCGGCCAGCCAGTCGCTGCTGCCATCACCGTTCACATCTTCCACCAAGAATGGCGTATTGCCGGGAGGACTGATTAGGGGATGCTTGACACCCGGACCGGACCCATCCGTGTTTTCAAACCAGAAAACCGTGTCATCGGCGTGAGCCACAAGATCTATATCGCCATCACCGTCAACGTCCGCCGGTATCGCGCCACCCGTGTATTGGTAGGAGATGTCAAGCGGGTGGTTACTCCAACTAGTCCCGCCTCCCAGATTCTCACACCACCAGAGTGTCTTCGTCTCGCTGTTTCCGAAAAGGACATCCGTGTCGCCGTCACCATCGAAGTCCGCCATGCTGCGATACGAGATCAGTGACGCGCTGCTAATCTCGTGCATGGTCCATCCGCTCGTTGAGGATCCCGGGTTCTCGAACCAAACCCGACCGACATGCAAGTCCGTGAACCCGTCGCCGTTCATGTCCTTGGCAGCGGATATCCGGGCCATCGGAAGAAGAACCTTCTGCGTGGACCACAAGTACCCATATCCATCCATGTTCTCCACCCAGTATACGTCGCCGTTGGCCTCGCGTCGGAACAGGTCATCGTCGCCATCGGCGTCCATATCCCCAAAGAAGACAGTATACCTGGCGTTCCCGCCGCGCTGGATCAGGGTTTCGTTCGTGAATACACCGGGACGCCCGCCGCAAACCGCCACGCTGAATTGCAGCGGGAGAGTTCCACTGTTCTCTATCAGTAACTCACGATTCGCCACCGCGCCCGCAAACACCGCTACGTTGGAGAAATGCTCCGGCGAAACCGATATGGTCGGCACAGGCACGGACCGCACTTCCACTGAAATCGGAATCGGCAAGTCATACCGGATGTACGGATCCTCCGGGTTCGCGGGATCCTCCTTGTAGCCCACGATCAGACAGATCACGCCTTGCGTCCAATACCCGACGGGGTAACCCTCATCCCGCAACCAGAACGAAACAACCCCTGTCTCGCCGGGTCGTATGGACCCGTTCCGTGGTCCGGCCCACGTTATCAGCGGGACCACGCGCTCCCAATCCGATGTCGAGCTCTCACGAAAAGGCACATGAAAGTAGATCGAGGAACTATGCCCGTTCGAGACCACCAAGCTGATATTCGTCGGGATTCCCTCATAGACTTGCGTGCCCAGAAGATTATCCGGCGAAACCGTTACGTGTGGGATTGTATTTGTCGGCGCTGACCCGGCCATACCGCGAAGGTACATCAGCGCATTGTCGCGGCCGACATACAGGATTGCCGGCGCGCCTCCGAGATTCACAAGCTCACATTTCCCGCCGCTTCTCCCATCCAGCAACAAATCATATTGGGACCAGGCTCCGGATGCATCCGCCGCGGAATTCTTCATGTAATGGAGGGTCGGATACCCACTGCTTACCCCGCGCATGAATGCAACGGCGGGTTTGCCGTTAATGTCCACAAGAGCATGCGTCCAAACATATGTCGCGCTGACTGTCGAACACGACCACGAGCCCGAGCCGTCGGCAGCAGAATTTATCATTACAAACAAGCCGGGCTTGTTATAATTCAAAGGCCATGACAAGGCCGGCTTGCCGGCGACTTCCACCAGAGAGATGGGACCCAGTCCTGTTCCGGAATAAACCAAGGTCGTGATCCACTCGCCGGAACCATCTTCGTTGGCGTTGATCCTGAACCACACTCCGGCGCGCTCCTGGCTGTGAGCAATTGCCGGACGACCACCAATGGTCGTCATCGCGAACCTGTTGATACTTTCATAGGTGCTGGAATACGAGTTACGCATTCCACTGGCAATACTCTGAGACATCCATTCTCCCGACCCATCCGGGGCATCGTTGATGTAGAACATCAATCGCTGATAATAAGCGACGTTTTTCCCTTGGGAGGTGGACCATCGGCGGAGGGCGGCAATGGCGGGTCTACCGTCAGCCTCCGCAATGGATGGGAGTTCTCCTGCGTTGAGCTGCCCATCGACTACCTGCGCCGACCAAAGGCCCAAGCCATTCTCAGCGCCGTTAATGGCGAACTTCAACTCGCGAGGGGCATCCTCCTTGCGATAGGCTATGACCGGAAGCCCGTTCACAACAGACAAAGCCGGATATGCCCAAGAGCCTTCGGCTTCTACAACGGACATGCTCCAAGCGCCGCTGCCGTCCGGTTCCGCGTTGATTGCGTAGATCAATTGCCGGCCGCGCACGTAAGCCACAGCCGGACGACCTGCCACGACGGCCATTGATATGCCGTTGCCTATCCCCTCCGAGGAATCAACCTCCGTCGCGCCATAACCCAGATACAAGTCATCCGCAACAAACCGACCGTCACCATCATCCGGATCGGCACAGTACACCCGAAGTCTTGCGGCTGTCGCGCCGGATGGAAGCATGGCCTGCCCATGGACCTTTAACCATGCATCGCGGGGACTGCCCTGATTAATGGAAGGTGTGGAAATGGATGCAAGCACGGTTGTGCCGCTGTAGAATTCCAGATCAATCAAACCTCTTTTTGATCCGTTTCTCAACGGATCGGAACCCGGCGTGAGCAAGTGTCCGCCGAACCCCAGCACAAACCCTGCATTCAATCCCGTAACGGACAAGTCCTGGAACAAACCGCCATCGCCCGCAAAACTCCACGCATTGTCCGCACTGCGGTACACATCGGGATCCGGCGCATGACTCTCGGCACCCCAAGCCATCCAGTCATCGGGCGCCTCGCCGGCTCCGTCCAGCGTGGGATTGGAAAGGGGCGAACGGTCCGCCGCAACAGGCGAATTCACAAACACCTGCGCATCTCTCGATCTTTGCAGTTCGCCATCGCTGGCTGTCACGGTGAACACGTATACTCCCTCCACCGTGAATCGAACCGTAGTACTCGTGGCGTTTGCACTGCCGAATTCAACCGGTGCCGGCCCACTCTTCATGCTCCATGTAACCACGAGCGGGCCGCCGGGAATGCCATCGTCTGTCACCGTTGCCCCAAGTGTACTCTCCTGGGGCAAAACCACGATTGTAGGACTCACAGTGACTAAAGTTACGTTTGGTGCGCGATTACCGTAGGACGCCACCGTTACGGTAGTTTCGTCGAAGGAGGACAACTCGCCATCGTCTGCCGTGAGTCGAAGCACATAGATCCCATTGGTGGAGAAGCTCGCATAGGTTCTGGGCATCGCTGCATTGGAGAATGTGACGACACCCGGTCCTTCCGTCATTGACCACTGCACGCTTACCACCGAGCCTGTGGGCAGGCCGTCATCGGTGACCGTACCCATAAGAGTCACCGGGTTCGGCAAACTGACAGACTTGTCCGCGCCGGCATTAACAATCGGTGACTGATTCGTCGGAACAGAGTCTCCCCGCGCGATTGCCACGGTGCCGAGGGCAAGACCGACAATAACCCTCACAAGCTTCAACGGCCTGTGAACAAACTTTACCGATATATTCATACCGTCTCCCTGTTGCGCTCATCACTATCGTCTACGCGGGAGCGTTCCCGTCCCGCAGGCAAAACCAGCCATATATCAATCCGCATCTTTTTTCCTCCCGGGCAGACGCCTAAGCCGTCGCCTGCCGCGCCTCTCTACAAGCGGCATGTCTCCAAACTGTTCAAGTCCTTCACTCCAAGCCGTTCGTCGTTCGCTTTCAACAGATCATTCTATGGCGTCAACGTCAGACTGAGGCGATAGGCCCCTGTCCTCGTCCCGTAATTCTCCAAACAGCGTATCGTGTACGTCCCCGTCTTGCTCAGAACCGGCGCGATGGTAGCGGTGTTGGCATTCGCCGCCGCCGTTACCGTCACCCCATCCGGATCGTACAACGTAACATGCGAATACAGGGTGGATACCAATCGTGTCATGGAGATGGTAGCCTGCTGTCCGCTCGTGCCGGTGAAACAGGCTATGTCAATGTCACCACAATCGGCGAACGTGTTCGTGGACACTTGCCCGCTCGTCATCCAGCCGATGTCCGGATCGCTTGCCGACAGCGGCTTGCCCGGCGTCAGCCATGCGATGGACACCGTGTAGTCGCCCACCCGCGTTCCGTAACCCTCCATGCAGCGGATCGTGTACGTCCCCGTCTTCGGCAGCGCCACATCCATACCCGCGGAGTAGCTGTCATTCTGGACGGCACGCAACAGCACCCCATCCGGATCGTACAGCGACACATGCGATCGGAACGTACCGCCCAGTTTCGTCATCCGAATGCTCACCGTCTCGCCCGCCACGCCCTCGAAATGGCACGTGTCTATGTCGCCGAAGTGTTCGATGGACCCATACAGAACCGCTCCGTTCTCCAGCGCTTCGCTGATGTCCGGATCGCTTGCCGACAGCGGCTTGCCCGGCGTCAGCCATGCGATGGACACCGTGTAGTCGCCCACCCGCGTTCCGTAACCCTCCATGCAGCGGATCGTGTACGTCCCCGTCTTCGGCAGC
>Ga0334890_1005245_pt1 | contig 11142 bp, 10 predicted proteins | sample GraSluR1_MG_3_FD_207220 | JGI IMG/M metagenome (GOLD analysis project Ga0334890, IMG submission 207220) | Sludge microbial communities from methane-producing bioreactor in Wageningen University, Netherlands - Granular Sludge_31_08-R1 | ecosystem: Engineered > Bioreactor > Anaerobic >... | reverse complement strand
GTTTTGCCCTTCACGACGGAGATGTGGTAAGTGTGGGCAGCATCCTGGACCGGTACGAGAACCGCGTGGAAATATCGGGAGCGGTGTTCCGCCCCGGAGCCTATGCGCTGGATGAAAGGGTAAGGACCTTGAAAGACCTGGTCACCATTGCCGAGGGGCCCACGGAAGACGCCTTCCTGGGTCGTGCCATCCTGAACCGGGAAAACCCGGATCTTTCCCGAACCGTAGAATCGGTGGATCTGGGCAAATTACTTGCCGGGGAGATCCCCGATATAATGCTTAAACGCAACGACCGCCTGTATGTAATGTCCGAAGATTCCCTGCGCCAGGATTACACCGTCACCCTGGAAGGGGAAGTCATGAACCCCGGAACGTATCCCTATGCATTGAACATGAGCATAGAGGACCTGATCATTACCGGGGGCGGGCTGAGGGAATCCGCCTCGCTCATGAAAGTGGACGTGGCCAGGCGTACCAGAGACCCATTGGCAACAGATGCTTCCAATACCACAAGCGAGATCTATTCCTTTACCATTGAAAACGGGCTGATCATTACAGGGGATAAAGGGTTTACGCTTCATCCTTTTGACATTGTTGCCGTCCGTCGTTCCCCGGGATACCAGGAACAGGAACGCGTTTCTCTTATGGGAGAAGTGGTCTTTCCCGGTAATTATTCTAAAAAGAAACAAAACGAACGACTCTCTTCGTTTATCAAACGGGCAGGGGGCGTGACTCCCGACGCCTATTTAAAAGGGGCTACCCTGGTAAGACAAATGGACGCACGTGAGCAAACCATGAGTGAGGCCGCTTTACGTCTGAGTAAGCAAAGTAGCAGGGATTCCATAATGGTAGACAGTATTGACCTAACCCGCACCAGTTATTACGTGGGCATAGACCTGGAAAAGATCATGGAAAAACCCGGTCGCAATGGGGATATAGTCATGAAAGCCGGGGACGTAGTGCACATTCCCATCATGAATAACGTGGTAAAAATATCCGGTGGAGTAATGTACCCCAACGCTGTTACATACCGGGAAGATATGAGCTTGAACGAATACATAGATAATGCCGGTGGCTTTGTTTCCCGTGCGCGAAGGAGCAAGGTGTACGTGGTCTATATGAACAATACCGTTTCCAAAGGTCGCGGTTCCCGCATAGAGCCGGGATGTGAAATCATAGTACCGGTTAAACCGGAACGCCAGGGGGCTTCCTGGGGGGATGTGGTTGGTGTGACAACTTCCGTGTTGTCGGTCATTTCCCTGACCGTGGCAACCTTGTTGAATGTTTCGCGTATAAACCAGTAATGATGACAGGCATGGAAGAAAACAAACAAAACCTACAACCTGTAGAAGAAGACACCATTGACCTGGTGGAGATCTTGCAGAAACTCTGGGCCAAACGTAAATTCATACTCATTGTAACGGGTGTGGCCATGGCCCTGGGATTGGTAGTGGCATTGCTCACCCCCAACCAATACACAGCCAGCTGTACGCTGGTGCCCCAGACAGGGGAACGCAGGACAGGGGGAAGTTTGAGCGGCTTGGCCGCAATGGCCGGCATCAGCCTGGGAGACATGACCTCGGGCGAGGTGCTTTCCCCCAATGTCTATCCCAACATCATCAAAAATGTCGAATTTCAGAAGGAATTGCTCCATGCCCGGTACACGTTCCCCGATGTTCCCGAACCTATCACGTATTACGACTATGCCACCGACAAACAATACCATAAATTCAACCTGCTATCTGCCATCAAGAAATACACCATCGGGCTGCCGGGAGTAATAATTGGGGCCATCAGGGGAGAACCGGAAGACACTCCTGGAACTGGCACTGCGGCTGACAGTATTCCCCGATTAACGTACAAAGAACAGAAAGTCCTGGAAGATTTGTATGAAGTCTTTTTACTAGAAATGAACGAAAAAAAAGGGTATGTACAATTGTCCACAACGTTGCGGGATCCCTACCTTGCCGCCCAAATCACCTTAAAAGCACAACAATTACTGCAACAATATCTGACCGAGTTCAAATTGCAAAAAGTACGTGCCAACCTGGAATATGTAGAAGCCAATTTTCAGGAAGCACGTCAGAACTTTGAAGCCAAACAGGAAGAACTGGCCCGCTTCCGCGATGCCAACGTAAACCTGACCTCCGCGATGGCCCGCACCCGGGAAGAAAAACTCCAATCCGAATACACCCTCTTACTGGGCGTCTACACTGAACTGGCCAAACAAAAAGAACAAGCCAAAATCGCCGTCACCGAAACTACCCCCATCCTTACAGTCATTGAACCGGTAGTCGTCCCGGTTGAAAAATCAAAACCCTCCCGTGCTCAAATGCTGATCATTTATACATTTCTGGGATTGATTGTTGGGGTGGGGTGGGTGTTGGGGGTGCCTTATGTGAAGGAGACTTTTTCAAAGATAAAATAATTATATTTGCCTCTCCACCGCCATTGTGGCAGTCGACAATGGTGTTGAGTTAACAGGTGAAATTTTAATTTACTTGTAGTTGAAATGATAAAAAGGTGGAAGATGAATTGTTGCAGTCTGCCTTGGCAAACGGATTCAGCTGCACCACCGATATTGAAGCAATTCGTGATTGCAACTTCTACGTGGTGGCAGTACCCACTCCGGTGGACAGGAACAACAATCCCGATCTGCGTCCGTTATACGGTGCCAGTGAGACCGTGGGCAAGGTCATCTCCAAAGGAGACATCGTTGTCTATGAGTCCACAGTCTATCCCGGTGTAACCGAAGATGAGTGCATCCCGGTGGTAGAGAAGGTAAGCGGTTTGAGATACAATGAAGAGTTCTTTGCCGGATACAGTCCCGAGCGGATCAATCCCGGTGACAAGGAACACACCGTGGAGAAGATATTGAAAGTCACCTCCGGCAGCACCCCTGAAATTGGTAAGATTGTGGATGAGGTATATGCTTCAGTCATCACCGCCGGCACCCACCTGGCCCCCACCATCAAGGTAGCTGAAGCCGCCAAGGTGATCGAGAACTCACAGCGGGATATCAACATCGCCTTTGTGAACGAGCTGGCCAAGATATTCAACAAGATGGGCATTGATACCCAGGATGTGCTGGAAGCAGCCGGCACCAAGTGGAACTTTCTCCCCTTTAAACCGGGGTTGGTAGGCGGTCACTGCATTGGTGTAGATCCCTATTACCTGGCACAAGCTTCACAGCGTTACGGATATAATCCGGAGATCATCCTTGCCGGTAGACGTATGAACGATGGGATGGGAGAGTATGTGGCCGATCAGGTGGTGAAGCTGATGCTCAAGAAAGGGATTCAGGTGCTTGGGTCAAACGTACTTGTTTTAGGCTTTACATTCAAGGAAAACTGTCCGGATGTGCGCAACACAAAGGTTATAGATATTGTGCGCAACTTAGAGGAGTATAATGCCGAAGTAACGGTTCACGACCCATGGGCAGACCCGATGATTGCAAAACATGAGTATGGTATAGATTTGCATAATAACATACCCACAATAGAATATGATGCAGTGATACTGGCAGTGGCACATGATAAGTTTAATGATCTTGATATTGCTAAGATTACTAATGGGAATAGGGTTGTATATGATGTGAAGGGTATATTGAGTGAAGAGGTGATTGATGGGAAGTTGTAGATAGAAAATGGGATTAAAACAAAAAACTGTTACTGGTTTTATTTGGACTAGTGCCGGAATGCTTGGTAATGGTTTTATGAGCTTTCTGGTGACAATGATATTGGCAAGAATCCTCATGCCTTATCATTTTGCATTAGTAGAGTTACTATTAATATTTTTAGCGATTTCAAATGTAATCGTTGACAGCGGTTTCTCACAAGCAATTATTCGAGATGATAATCCAAGTGAAACTGATTTATCCTCGGTTTTTTACTTTAATATTATACTGTCTTTTACTATATATTTATCTTTATACTTTGCTGCACCATATATAAGTAATTATTTCGACGCACCTGAGTTAAAACTACTTTCAAGAGTAGTTTTTTTAGTGATAATCTTCAATTCTTTTTCGATAATACAAAATGCAACATTAAATAGAACTCTCAATTTTGCCGCAGTAAACAAATCTTCAGTAATAGGTTCATTCTTTGCAGGAACCATTTCAGTAATAATGGCTTTTACTGGATTTGGTATTTGGGCTTTAGTTGCAAACATGGTATTATTGCCATTTTTTAGAAGTTTCTTACTATGGTATCATTCTAGCTGGAGACCTATAAAATCATTTTCAATTAAATCTGTCAAGAAGTATTTTGCATTTGGTGGATTCTTAATGGTTCAAGGTATAATTGATGCTATATCAACAAATTTAGCTTCGTTATTAATTGGTAAAACCTATACAAAAAACGACCTAGGGTATTTTTCCCAAGGAAGAAAATTAGATGGATATATAGTTACTCCTTTTAATTCGATAATTCAGAAAGTAACTTATCCAATTCTGTCGAAAATTAAGAATGAAGAAGCTAGATTAAAAGAGGGGTATAGAAAGATTGTTGGTGTAGTAATGTTTGTTTTTATCCCAGTCATGTTTTTTACGATAGGGACTTCAGAAAACATGATTATTACATTATTTGGAGAAAAATGGGCTGAAGCAGGTGTTTATTTGAAGATTGCAGCTATTGGAGCATTGTTATTCCCTTTGCAACATGTATGTACAAATATTATAATGATAAAAGGTAAAACTAATATAATGCTCATATTTTCTTTTATAAAACATGGAATAAGAATAATATTATTACTTGCATTTTTAAAATCAGGTGTATTAGCATTAGCAATTGTATTTTCTCTATCTACTTTAATAGGAAGTTTACTTTATATAATTCCTGGCATGAAATATTTAAACTACAAAATTACAGAACTATTTACTGATTTGTACAAAACTGTATCTGCGGCGTTTGTTAGCTTAGTACCAGTTGTGTTTATTGATACTTATTTGCTAGAACAGAATACAATATTTGTTTTTTCATTGCAAGCGATTTCTATGTGTGTAGTATATCTAGTTGTATCTAAGCTGTTTAGAAATGAATATCTAACTGAATCTATTTCCATGGTTAATCCATTAATATTAAAGATAAAAAACAGGTGATATGAAAATTCAGATATTGAATAGAAAAATAAAAAATTCACCAAAAGCATTTAGAAGTGTTTGGAGATGGTACTTGCAAAAGCTTGCAAGATTTTCTGTGTTTCCATCTTTTCTGAATTTATTTGGATTTAAACACCACAGAGCATGGCTATGGAAAATGTCAGGTTGCAACATAGGCAAGAATGTATCTATTGGTTGGGATGTTTATTATGATGTGGGTAATACACACCTTATAACAATTGAAGATGATGTTTGGATAACAAGTAGAGTTTTAATACTTTGTCATCGAAGAGATATGTCTAAGTATTACATGAATGTTAGAATAAAAGATATTCCACATATTCATGAACCTGTTATAATTAAAAAAGGAGCACATATTGGGATGGGAAGTATCGTTATGCCTGGTGTGACAATAGGAGAAGGTGCTGTTGTTGGTGCTGGAGCATTAGTAACTAAAGATGTGCCAGCTTGGACTATAGTAGCTGGAAGTCCAGCAAAAGTAATTAAAGTATTAGAAGAAAGACCACAATGAAGTCAATTAAACATTATATAAATGCTGTGCAAAATCGCACAATGAGTTATGTAAATAATAGAAGAGGATGGAAAACTGACCGTAAGATAGTGGTGATTGAATCTGATGATTGGGGTAGTATCAGAATGCCATCAAGAGAGATCTATGAAAAGTCTTTAAGAGCTGGTTATAGAGTGGATCTAAATATGTTTGAGAAATATGATTCACTTGAAAGTGAAGATGACCTAATATTCTTATTCGATACTTTATCTAAGTTCAAAGATAATAATGGAAAACATCCACAAATTACAGCAAACTCATTAGTGGCAAATCCTGATTTTGATAAAATAAAAGAATCTGGAAATACTGAATATTTCTTCGAAACAGTTGATAAAACATTTTCATCTTATCCTAAACATAAAAGGTCTATGGATTTATGGTACGAAGGTGAAGAAAAAGGAGTGTTTTGTTTACAATATCATGGTAGAGAACACTTCAATCAGTTCTTGTTTATGAAAGCACTCAAAGATAAAAAAGAAGAAGCACTATGGGCATTAGAAAATAAAATGGGAGGTTCTATTGCTAAAAAAGGTGACAATAAAAACAAATATGTAGCAGCTTCTGCTTTCAAAACAATAAATGAATTAGAGGTGGGTGTTAGGAACATTCACGAAGGAATTAAATTGTTTAAGTCAATTCATAATAAAGAATCAAAATCTTATATTGGTACAAATTATACTTGGCCTGTTGAATTTGAAAGGATATTAAAAGATGAAGGTGTTAAATACTTACAAGGAACCTTTGCACAGCGTCTTCCTATATATAAGAATTCAGTAAAGTACAAATATCACTATACTGGTGAGGTAAATACTCACAATCAAATATATTTAGTGCGAAATTGTTTATTTGAACCATCAACGAACTCTAAAAAAGATTGGGTAGCTGCTTGTCAGAGGGAGATTGATAAAGCTTTTAAAAATAACAAACCTGCAATTATTTCTAGTCACAGAGTGAATTTCATTGGTTCTATTTTTCCAGAAAATAGAGATAAAAATCTTAAATTACTAGAGGATCTTCTCAAGAAAGTAATAAAAAAATGGCCAGAGGTCGAATTTATGACATCTGATCAGTTAGGACTTTTTATTGAATAAAATTAATGAAAATAATCATTGCCGGAAACTTATATACAGCTGATGAATTCAGAAATAGAAATCTGATTGATAAATCAGTTGTTGATCTGTTTGAAACTGCAGATTATCGAATTGTAAATCTGGAAGCACCCATCACTGAAGATAATCCAAAAAATAAAATAATAAAGACCGGTCCTCACCTTAGAATGTCATCAGACACTATTATGCCTTATTTGCATCAATTGAAGATTGATGCTGTGACAATGGCTAACAACCACATCTTGGATTATGGAAATAAGGGAGTTACTGATACTTTTAAAGAGTTGGTTGATCATAAAATAAAGTATATTGGTGCGGGTAATGATTTAACTGAAGCTAAAAAGCCATTGTCTCTTCACAAAGATGGAATGAAAATCGCCATCCTCAACTTTTGCGAGAATGAGTGGTCAATTGCAGAAGAGGATTCACCCGGTGCCAATCCGATGGATATTATCGATAATACGAATCAGATTAGAGAAGCTAAAGCATCTCACGATAAAGTGATTGTGATTGTACATGGTGGGCATGAATATTATAATCTACCCAGCCCTCGCATGCAAAAGCAGTATCGTTTTTATGCAGATCAAGGTGCTGATATTGTAGTTGGTCATCATACACATTGTATCAGTGGTAATGAGGTGTATAAGGGAGTGCCGATTTAATATAGTCTTGGGAACTTTTTATTTACCAAGAATAACATCAACGATGAGTGGTACACAGGTCTGATTTTAGAGGTTGAAATAACAAGTGAGGGTGTTGAATGCCAAATTCATCCAGTGAGACAGGAGAAAGAGAGTTTTAAACTCTCCTTACTTGAAGACATAGATAAAGAAGATGTATTATGTAGATTCGAGACTTATTCTAATGTAATTAATAACCCTGACGAATTGCTGAACAACTGGAAATTGTATATTGAGAAACAATCAAAAGAATATTTAAATTATTGGTCGCCCCTAGCATCAATAGAAAATAGGTATATAAGTGGAATTTTAAGAAGATTAGGGGTGAATTTTATAAATAAAAAGGCTGCTTCACTACATCTAAATTTAATGCGTTGTGAGGCTCATCTTGATTTGTCAGAAGAAATATTGGAAAAATATATATCAAAATGAAAATAGCAATACACGATAGTAAGGAAAAGCATTTTTTTAGTGATCGCTGGATAGAGTATTGTAGTAGAAATAATATTCCATTCAAGGTAGTAAATGCATACGATAATGATATAATTAATCAGCTAAATGATTGTGACATATTTATGTGGCATCATAGCAATTACGACTATCGTGATGCCTTATTCGCAAAACAATTGATATATTCTTTAGAGACAACAGGAATAAAAGTATTTCCGGATTTTCATACAACTTGGCATTTTGATGATAAAGTTGGTCAAAAATATCTGTTAGAGGCTATTGATGCTCCACTTGTACCTTCTTATGTTTTTTATAATAAAAAAGATGCAAGAAAATGGATTGAAAGCACATCTTTCCCAAAAGTATTTAAATTGAGAGGTGGTTCTGGTAGTTCAAATGTACAATTGGTAAAGGATAAACAAGAAGCAAAGAAACATGTAAAAAAAGCTTTCGGTAGAGGTTTTTCGCAGTTTGATAGGTTTAATCATTTGAAATTTCGTTATAAAAATTTTAAGAGCGGAAAGGAAAGTTTAGTTGGAGTGCTAAAAGGTATAGTACGATTATTTATTGGTAATAAATATTCAAACATGGTACCAAAAGAAAAAGGATATGTTTATTTTCAAGAGTTTATACCAAATAATACTTTTGATATCAGAGTAATTGTTGTAGGTGAAAAAGCTTTTGCACTAAAGAGGTTGGTAAGAAAAAATGATTTCCGAGCTTCTGGCAGTGGTAATATTGTATATCACAAAAGTGAAATTGATGAGAGGTGTATTCAAATTTCATTCAATGTTAACGAAAAATTAAAATGTCAGAGTATAGCTTTTGATTATGTATTTGATGAAAATAATAACCCCTTTATTGTTGAAATTAGTTATGGCTTTGATGTAAAAGCGTATGATCCTTGTCCTGGATATTGGGACTCTACACTCTATTGGCACGAAGGCGAATTCAAACCACAGGAGTGGATGATTGAAGATTTAATTCTAAGTTTAAAATGATTAAGGCGGTAAATATACGTGATTTTCTTTTTATTTTAATTGCATTGTATTCTGCACAAGGTGCACTATATCCAAACGGCACCATTATTTCACAAGTATCGCTTTTAATTCTATTATTAATTTCTGGTATATACTTTTTAAAAACCTTGTTACAGAAAAATGAAAATTCATTCCAGAATCAGTAAAAAGATTACTACGTAAAACATTTTTTTATAGGAATCAATCTTTAAAAAACAAAAACGCAGTCAAATATTATGAAGTTGATAGTTTTTTAAATGAAGCACCTGTTTTAAATTTAGGTCTTGAGCTAAAAGAAAAACCTAATGTAGGAATTATAAAAACGCAGGAATCTGTACTTGGGAAAGATTATGTAAACCCTAAAGCTTCATGGCTTCGATATGAACGCTTTTGTAAAAATAATGATATTCCCTATGGTTTTTTTGATATTACAAGAAGTAATTGGATGTCTGAAGCTAAAAAATATGATATTTTTATCTGTCATACAGAATCTAATCCAGCTTATCAAGAAATGATAGAATCGAAAATTTATATTTTGGAGAATCTAATGGGCAAGTTTTGTTTCCCATCATATCATGAAGTTTGGCAATATGAAAATAAGAATAGAGCTAATTATTGTAAGCATCCGATAAAACACATATTGTAGGAGTATCCAGGGCTTTTTACATTTGTTTCTAAAGAAAAAAGCCATGACACTCGAAGAATTTTATCTATTAGAGCAAGACCTTCAAGCCTCCGGACAGAACAATAAGGAATACCTGATCGCAAAAGGTATCAAACCATACCAGTATTATTACTGGAAACGCAAGGCCAGGGAGCAATCAGCGGGTTCTCTTCCAGTGGGAGGGTCCTTTCTTCCCATCAATATCCAGGGCAGCGGTCTTTTGGGAAAAGGGAAAGGGAATAAAAACACACCTCCAACCTATGTTGCCCAAGGCGAGATGGAGATCGAAGTTCGGACCGCAGGGGGAGCAGAGCTGCGTATCCGGGGTTTTTTAGATCCGGTGATGGTAAATACCATCATAGTTTCAGCAGAACGTCGGGGTCATGTTTAGCCTGAACGACAGCATGCGGTACCTTCTCTACAGTGAACCTACCGATATGCGCAAAAGTTACCACACATTGAGCGGTCTTGTAACCAACCATATGGGTCTTAATGTCCTTGATGGAGATGTGTTCATCTTTGTGAACAAGGCAAGGAACCGTGTAAAACTGCTTCATATGGAACCGGGCGGTCTGGTGATCTACTCAAAGCTTCTGGAAGAAGGTCGTTTTCGTGTTCCCTCAGGCAACTCTCAACAGGGATCCATCACGATGAGATGGGTAGACCTGGTGATGATGGTAGAGGGAATTATATCGGATCCGGGCGCCCGGTTAAAGCGTTTAAAAAGAGTGAACTTTTAACAAAAAAACATCAAAATATTTGGTCATTCAAAAATTTGTTACTATCTTTGTATCAAGCATTTAGGACGACTGATGACCTTACAGGAAAGCCTTTCACAACTCCAAAAATTATCAGAAGAGAACGCCTCTCTTCGCAAGCAGATAGCCGCAAAAGACGCTACTATTTTAAAGCAGGACCTGGAGATTGACCGTCTTCGCAAAATCATTTTTGGCAAGAAGAGTGAACGGTTCATATCCACAGATCCTCATGTGCGTCAGCTTGATATCTTTGGAGAGCCACTGAGTGACCGGGAGAAGGCAGCGTTGGAAAAAGCGGCACAACAGGAACAGGAGCTGATTACCAGAACCATCACCGTTAACAAGCCACGTACCCCGCGTAAAGATATCTCCCTGGAAGGTCTTCGTGTAGAAGAGACCATCATTGATCCTGAAGGTATTAACGACCAGGAATATGTTTGCATAGGTTCTGAGGAGACCAGCCGCCTGGCTCTCAAACCGGCTGAGTTCTACATCAAGAAAACGATCCGCAGAAAATACGTTCTTAAAAACCAATCAGACCGGATTGATGGAGAAAATGAGTCTTCCACCGTGCTTATAGCCCCACTTCCCCCGGCACCCTTGCATAAATGCATGGCAGACACATCCCTTTTGACAGAGATTATCATCCAAAAGTACCTTTACCATATACCTTTTCACCGACAAATTGCCCGATTTACAAATCTTGGAGTGCATATCAGCTCTTCGACAGTGGGAGACTGGTTCTCCCAGAGCTGTGAACTGCTCAAACCACTCTATGACCATCTTCGAC
>Ga0334890_1005242_pt1 | contig 11144 bp, 15 predicted proteins | sample GraSluR1_MG_3_FD_207220 | JGI IMG/M metagenome (GOLD analysis project Ga0334890, IMG submission 207220) | Sludge microbial communities from methane-producing bioreactor in Wageningen University, Netherlands - Granular Sludge_31_08-R1 | ecosystem: Engineered > Bioreactor > Anaerobic >... | reverse complement strand
CCTCCGATCGGACCGGGAGGAAAACGTAATTTCTCAGTAAATCAAGTAAACTTGAGCGAATCACGAATTAAATCAAGAAAAGTTGACTACTACTACGGAAAAGGCCGTAGTAGTAGTAGTAGTAGTAGTAAAAGGCCCCGTGTAATAGGTAAGTAAGTAATAAGTATATATAAGTATCTATAAAGAAATCTAAAGAAGTAAGCTCTCTTTTCTCACGGGCCCCTCACTCCTGGGGGGGTGTAACGGGCTCGCCGTTACACTCGATACGATTATGAAAAAAGGTGTTACGGGCCATATCAGGTACAAATCGGCCGCGATACTTGAAGAAATATCCTTTTTGTAGTTACCTTTATATAGCAGTAGTCATACAGTATAATAGTTAGTGGGGGACACTATAACCGATCATAACTTTCCAGATTTGGAGCGAATGACGCGATGAGACGGCCGAAGCCCGACCCCGAAGGATTCCGAACCGCTATCAGGAACCGCAAGAAGTGGCGAGCCTCGATCGGCGACCACTTCCAGCTTGCGAAGCTCGCCGGGCGGTTCGGCGTCTCGCCGGAGGAGGCGAGGGCGATCCTGAGGGACGAGGGCTGGACGCGCGAAGTTCGGCGGGGGACGCTCCCCTTCTGGTGGAGGGATGCTCGGAGAGATGGCGGCGGCGAGAGCTAAGGGCGGTCCTGTCGGCGAGGATGAAGAGCGGGCGATCCTGGCGGCTCTGGCGGCGGGGCGATCCCAGAACCAGACGGCGAGGGACTTCGGCCGGGGGGCGGGGACGATATCCCGGATCGCTAAGCGGAACGGCCTGGAATATTCCAGCCCGAAAAGGGCGGCCGAGGCTCGGAGCCGATACGCCGCCGAGGCTCGGATAGATCTCGTCTCCACGGGGCTGGAGGCCCTGGCGCGTGCTTTGCCGAACGTCCCGCCTCCAAAAGATATGAGGGAGTGGGCTCTCGCCGTGGCGATCCTGATCGATAAGCGGCGGCTTGAAGACTCGACCGATCCGACGACGAGAGGCGGCGAGATCGCCGAACTATTCAGGAAGATGCAGGAGGATGAAAAAAATGGTTGAAGTAGTCGAGGATCTGATAATTGAGCTTGAGGAGGCCGAGGAGATCGTCGAGGAGGCCGAGGCCGGGGGCGACGTCGAGGAGATCGTCGAGGCTCACCTTGAGGCGATCGAGGCTCTCCAAGAGCTTGAAGAGGCCCATCTTGAGGCGGTCTCTGAGCTGATCGGCGAGGGCGACGACGAGGCCGAGGACGACGACGAGGGCGACGAGGTCGAGGAGTAGGGGGACGAGGGGGCCGGGCCGATGGACGAGAGCATGGACCGTCAGATAACGATTGCCGAGCTTGAGCGGTTCGCCGACGGCCTCCTCGAAAGGTTCGGCGAGGTCGTCGCCGAGATCCGCCAGTTGAAGGAGGAGGAGGAGGCTTATCAGGCCCTCGTCGAGGCCGGCCTCGTCTCCGACGACGTCGGCCCGGGTCACCTCCCCGTCCTGGAGGTGGTGTAGGTGGGGGACGCTGAGGCCGACCTCCTCCCCCTCCTGGAACGGGGCCGGGCCCTGAACGCCGAAGCCGAGGCAGGGCTCGCCGAGCTGAGGCTCCGGATATTCGGGGCGGATGAGGCCGAGGAGGCGGCGGGGGGATAGATGGCGGCCTTCCAGGTCCCGACGGGGAAGCAGCGGGACTTCTGCCTTCACAGCGACGCACGGGCCAACATAGCCCACGGCGCGGTGAGAAGCTCAAAGACCGTCGGGGCTAACGTCCGGTGGTTGCGGGCCGTCCTGGAGGCTCCGGAGGAGGTCAACCTCCTCATGACGGGCCGAACCCTGGGGGCCTTGGAGCGGAACGTCCTCGACCCCATCGCGAAGCTCGTCGGCCCCCAGAACTTCGATTTCAAGAGGTCCCTCAAACGCCTCTACATCTACGGCCGAGAAGTCTGGTGCGAGGGGGCAAACGACGAGTCGGCGTACGCAAAGATCGAGGGCGAGACCCTCGGCGGCGCCTACGTCGACGAGGGGAGCCTCCATCCTGAGAGCTTCTTCAATATGCTGATGACGCGCCTCTCCGAGGAGGGGGCTCAGCTATTCCTGACGACGAACCCCGGGGGGCCGGGCCACTACCTCAAAAAGAAGTGGCTCGACAGGGAGGGCGAGCTCGACCTCAAAAGCTGGCATTTCAGGCTTGAGGACAACCCCTGGCTCGATCCGGCTTACGTTGCCGAGCTGAAAAGGCAGTTCGGCCCTCCGACGTCCCTCTTCTATCGGCGGTACATCCTCGGCGAATGGGTGGCGGCCGAGGGGGCGGTCTACCCCCATTTTGATCAGGCTCTGCATGTCGTCCCCTCGATCCCCGACGGGCCGATGAAGTCGATGGTCGTCGGTATCGACTACGGGGCGACCCATCCGACGGCTTTCTTGAAGCTCGGCCGGTGGGGTGGCTGCTGGTACGTCTTCGGCGAGTATCGAGAGAGCGATCGGACGAACGCCAGGCTCTCGAAGGACCTCCGGGGCTTCCTGGGGGGGAAGTTCCCGGTGGCGATCCTCGCCGATCCCTCGGCGAAGTCGTTCATCCTCCAGCTTCGGGCCGACGGCGTCCAGAGGGTCCGGGGCGCCGATAACTCGGTCCTGGACGGGATAGGCCGGGTCTCCTCGGCCCTCTCGACGGGGGCCTTGAAGATCGTGGGGCCGGCGTGTCCCCGGCTTATCGAGGAGATCGAGGCTTACCGATGGGACCCCAAGGCCACCGAACGGGGCGATGACAAGCCCGTCAAGGAGGGCGACGACTTGCTCGACGCCTTGCGATATGCCGCAAACTACATCTTCAGGTACAACCCGGGGGGGTTGTCATCGTCTTAACTGATTTAAGTTTCCTAGAGAGCGGCCGGCCTTGGCCTCCTCAAGACGAGCGGGCGAGGCTCGACCGATACGACCGATGCACGCTACTTTTTGAGGACGAGCACGGGGCGGCGTTCCCGGGCCTTACGGGTAAGTGGGCTCACATCGTTACAAACTGGTTTAAGAGGTCGGCGACCCTAATCGCCGACCTGGCAAGCCCGCTCCGGCTCTTCGCCGACAACCAGGCCACGATAGACCGGATCGCCGAGGCGGCCGACTTCGACCTCCTGATCTACGATCTATTCATCGACATTTCGAGGTACGGGAACGCCGTCCTGAAGGTCCGGTTTGATCCCGGGCGGGGCGGTATCGTCGAAAGGATAGATCCCCGGTACTGGTTCCCGGTCGTGAGTCCCGACGACGCCCGGGCCGTCGAGGCTCACGTCATCGCCTACGACTTCTCTCAATTCGAGGACCATATTGAGCGGCGCTATCTGAGGGCTGAGATCCACAAGCCCGGGCTTATCCAGCATCGGCTCTTCCGCCTCGATACGGGCGCAAAGATCGTCTCGGAGCTCCCCATCGCGGCCCTCGAAAGGTACGGGGGGATGGCGGCCGAGGAGGCGACGGGCGTCTCCGACTTCCTGATCGTCCCGCTCGCCGGCCTCCTCCGCTCGGATGGGGTGTTCGGGCTCGACGACTTCCGGGGGATCGAGTCGATGGTCCGAGAACTCGAGCTCCGGCTCTCGCACGTAAGCTCGACGCTCGAAAAGTTCTCGGATCCGAACATGGCGGGCCCGGAGTCGATCGTCGGGATAGATCCCGATACGGGCGAGGCCGTCCCGAACGAGATTTGGGTCGATGGCCGGCGCGTCCCGAACCCGGCCGCCTCGATCGCGATCGGTGGGGGCGTTTACCTGCCGGTGAGGGAGGGCGAGCCGATCCCCGTCTATCTGACGTGGGATGCGAGCCTCTCCTCGAATTTCAGCCAAATCGAGGAGATCAAGTCCGAGCTTATGGCGATCGGCGAGATCTCGCCAGCCCTCCTGGGGGATACGAAGAACGGCCTCGCCGAGTCGGGCTCTGCTTTGAAGCGGCTTGCTATCCCGACGCTGGCGAAAGTTGCGAGGCTGAGGATAAGGGCGCGCCGGCCGATCCTCCAGGCCCTCCGCCTCGTCGCCGAGCTGGAGGTCGCCTCCAGGTGGCCGGGGGCCGAGCTCCTCGAAAACCTCACGGTCGAATGGCGGAGCGGCCTTCCGGCCGATCCCGTCGAGGCGGCTCAAGTCGAGGGGGCTCGGAAGACGACGGGGCTCACCTCGACGTATAGCGCTTTGGCGCGACTCGACCCCGACGCCTCCGAGGAGGATCTCCTCTGGGAGCTCGGCGAGATCAAAAAGGAGAAGGCCGAGGATGCACTCCATTTCCTTTAACAGTCATCAATCTGACATAGCTTACGGAAGCGTAAAATCCGGTAGGTGTAGCCACTATGGCACCAGGGGATAAGAAGTTTAGCGCACAAGACGTTAACCGACTTGTGCAAAAGAGGCTGGACCGTCAGAAGGCGAAGTTTGCCGACTACGACACGCTCCAGCACGAGCACGCCGCGATGAAGGCGGAACTAGCGAAGCTGAAGAAGGCGGCGGCCTCCTCCTCCAAGTCGACGGGGAGGCGGGGGGATCGGAAGCGGGCCGGTGACGCCGACGGCTCCGAGGGCCGACGGGGAGCTCTGAGGGCAAAGATCCGGGCGGCAAAGAAGGCGGGGCTCCCCGCCTCGATGGCGACGCGGCTCAAGGGTTCCGACGACGAGAGCCTCCTCCGGGACGCCGAGAAGCTGAAGAAGAGCCTCGGCCCGGGCCCGAAGGTGGGGACGGGGACCAACCCGCCCAAAGGGGCAAAACGGCCCCTGACGCGCGCCGACATCAAGAAGATGAGCCCTGACGATATCATAAAGAATATGGATCAGATCAAGGCTCAGCTCAAAGACGGCAGCCTTAACCAGGCTTGAAAAATCTGTATAGAGTGGGGGTAAATAGCGCATGGCTATAAGCAACTTCATCGCCGAAGTATGGGCGGCTCAGATCTTCCAGAGCTTGCAAAAGTCGCTGGTGTACGCTCAGTCTGGCGTGATCAACCGCGACTACGAAGGCGATATCAAGGGGAAGGGCGATACCGTTCGGATCGTCTCTCACGGGCCGATCACCATCGATAACTACAACAAGGTCACCGGGATCGGCGACCCTGAAGAGCTCGACGACGCCTCGACGGTGCTAGAGATCACTCAGGCCAAATTTTTCAACTTCAGGGTCGAGGACATAGACAAGGCACAGATGCAGGTGTCTTTGATGGAGAGCGCCACTCAGGACGCGGCTTACAGGCTCGGAGACGTCGCCGATCAGCACGTCGCCGGCGTCATGGTGGCGGGGGCCGGGGCCAACGTCGGGACGGTCGCCTCGCCGATCGAGTTTGATCTCTCCGAGACGCTCGCCAACGACGCGATCATCGACCTCAAGACCAAGCTCGACGAGGCCAACGTCCCCGCCGAGGGCCGCTTTTTGGTGGTCCCTCCCTGGCTTACGGGGGTCCTCCTCAAGGAGGGGCTCATCACGAGAAACGTCGGGTGGTCCGGGGTCGAGCCGGCCATGAGGAACGGTCAGGTGGCGAGGCTCTACGGCTTCGACATCCTGGAGAGCAACAACGTTCCCGTCGACGGGGACGCCTCTCAGGTCATCGCCGGGACGGCCCGGGCGTGCACCTTCGCCGATAGCGTAAACGACGTCGAGGCCTACAGGCCGGAGAAGTTTTTCGCTGACGCTCTCCGGGGGCTGCACGTCTACGGGGCGAAGGTCGTCGATCCTTCCTGTCTCGTCGTCTTGAACTGCGCCATCGCTTCGGGGGACTGATAGAAGATGACCAGATCTGAGATACTCGTTAACGAGATGAAGGGCGGCTTCGCGGCCGCCGAGGCGAAGGACGCGATCGACATCGGAAACGATCACGTCGTCGACGTCTCCGGGTTCAAGCGGGTGATTATCGCGTTCCACCTCTCGGCGGCGACGGCCGAGGACACGATCACCGTCAAGGCGGGGACCGGGGAGCCTGCCTTCCGCCGGGCTCTCGGCGACCTCGTCTATTCGTGCGCGGGCGGGGCGGCCGAGGTCGTCCTCGGACCCCTGGAGACGGCGAGGTTCATCAGGCCCGACGGGACGATCCATATCGACGTTGCCGGTTCGACGATCGCGGGCTTCATCGACGCCTACGGGCTCTGAGGAGGGGCGGGGATAGATGGCCCTCCCGAAGAGCTGGCAATCTGAGATCACGCGGCGCGTGATCTGGGTCGAGGAGGCGATCTCCTCGATCCGGGACGCCACGGAGCCCATATCCCCGACGCCGATCGAGGCCGTCCTCGACGACGAGACCACTGAGACGGAGGGGTTCGTCTCGGTCTCGTCGGCGGTCCCGGTGTCGGTCGTGGTTGCGGCGTCGGTCGATTTCGATGGGGAGCTCGGCTTCGAGATGAAGATCGGCGGTGAGTGGCGCGAGCTTCCTCCGCCGGGTCTGTACCTGACGAACCCGCTGAGAAGCGTCGTAAATCAGTACGTTCCGAAGGGGGCGGAGCTCCGGGCCGTCGTTTTGGGGACGACCGAGGGGGAGATCGAGATCATGATCTTCCAGGGCGAGCTTCCGGCCGGCGAGGGAGAGGGAGGGGAGGCTTGAGATGGTCGGCTCTAAGTTTTGGCCCACTTTCCGGGCGAGGCTCGACACGATCATAACGAGCCTCACCACCACCGCCGAGACCTTCGAGGCTGCCGCCGAGGATATCGGGAACGCCGCGGATAGTCTCGGTACGATCGCCTCGACCTTCGACCTCTCGGAGGTCTTGGCTCGCCTAGAGACGATCGAGGCCGTCCTCGAAGAAATCCGCGACGGTCCCGACGGCGGGGGCGAGGAGTAGCTGTGGCGAGGTTCCGGGACGTTCTGATCAGAGTAGAAGCGGCCCGGGGAGCCGTGGCGAAGCTAAAGCAGATCCGAGCCGATACGCTCCGGATCGAGGCCGCGGTTCGGCGAGATTTCGAGCTGAGAGACGCGGCATCCTCGCCGATCAACCGGGCTGCGGCGGCCGTCGGCCGGGCCTCGACGAACATGCAACGAGCCTCTTCGGCGGCCGCCGGGACCGTCCCTCCTCTGCTGAAGCTGGCGGCGACGGCCGACCGGGCCGCGACGAGGTCGAACCGGGCCGGGTCGTCGCTATCGACTTTTGGGGCGTCTCTGACGAGGATGGGGCCGAGCCTTACCTCGAAGCTCAAATCTCTCCAGGGTGGCGCGTCAAAAGTCGCGGCGATCGGAGCTGCGGCGGGCTTCTCGGCCCTCGCCGGTGGCGAGTACAAACAGTTGGTCGGGTCGATCCAAGCCCGGGCGGCCACCCCTGAAGCCGCCGAGACCTACACGTCGTGGGTTGAAGAGGGCGGCGATGTCGACTACTCTTCTAGGACTCAGAGGGCTCAAGCTGCGTCCTTGATGGCGGGGTCCGGGTCGGTCAAAGGGTCCGAAGCCCTCCAGACCGAGTTTCTTGAGGAGCTGGAGAGGACGATCGCCATATCCGGCACTGTCAACACGAACGCGAAGACTCTCGGCGAAGCTTCGGGCCTTCTCGAATCGTTCATTAGCGGGAACGCTGAGGCCCTGAACGGGATTATCCCCGGTTACCAGCTGAGCAACGAGAAGGTCGCCGAGCTGCGAGAACGCTACCGGGCGGCGGTCCCGGAGCTTCGGAACGCCTCTGATAGGCAGGTCGACCTCTACGTCGGGATGAAAGAGAGCCTCGAAATGATGAGAGAGGCTAACGCGGGGCTCGATCCGGCAGCGTCCCCGGCCGTCAAGCTGAGGATGGCTCTCGAAAAAATGAGAGAAGCATACGACGACGCTTCGGAGCCCTACCTCCGCAAAGCCGCGGCCTACATGACGCGCCTCTCGGAGCTGGCGGAAGAGTACCCTCGCGAGATGGAGGTCATATCTTATACGCTGGCGGCCGTCTCGGTCGGCTCGGCGGCGGCTGTCGTGGTTGCTCAGATGGTCCGCACGGCCCTTCTCGTCAAGGCCGGGATAGATCGGGCCCTGACAGTGGGTCTAAGGCTGCTTAAGGCGGTTGTATGGCTCTTCAACGCGGTCGTGACGTGCAACCCGCTAGGTCTGGCGATATTCGCCGGGTTGCTGGTCGTGGCGGCCTTCCTGGACTATCTGGCGCGCCGCTTCGACGCGGTCGGCCGGGCTATGAGGCTGATTCGGGGGCCGGACGGCTCCGAGGAGCCGGAGGTCGAGGTCGAGGAGCCAAAGGTCGAGGTCGATCCGACGCCGATCACCGACGCCGACGCCGAGGTCGAGGTCGACCTCGACGACAGCGAAAGGCCGAAGTTCAAAATCGTCGGGGTGGCGTTGGCCGGGATCCACAACTCGATTGACAACCTCGGAGTCAGGATCGACAACCATCTTTTCGGTATCGTGATACGGCTCGGCGAGGTGGCGGCCAAAACTGGGGCGACGGCCGACACGGCCCGGGCCGTTCGTGACGAGCTCGCCGGCTGGGAGGGGCGGGTCCGGGCGATCGCCGAGAAGGTCGTGGTGGCGGTGGGGGCCGCTCTCGCCGGGGCTTTGGGGGCTCCCTCGATCGTGGCGGCGGGCTCCGAGGCCGGCGTCGAGGGAGGAGAGGAGGAGGAGCCGGAGGTCGAGGTCGTCACGCTTTGGCGAGCCCGTCCCGACTTCGCCCCCATGATCCTCGACCTCTACGGCAAAACGACGTTTTCGCCCGTCGAATATTCGGGCATGGTCCAGGCCGATCAGGACCTTATGGAGCCCGCAAAAGTCCAGCAGGTCCCGGTAAGCGTTGCCGAGAGTCTCGGTTATCCGGACCGGGCCTCGACCTCGCCTCCTCACGTTGGCGGCGGCGAGGACGGCGGCGAGGCGGTCGAGGATAGGGCGGCCCTGGTCCGGTCGTTTGTGGGCTTCCCTCGGCTCGGCGGCGGCCTTCCGGGCCTTCCCGGGGAGGTCCTGGCGGGGCTGGAGACCGGGATCCTTCCCGGGGAGGTCGTGACGGAAGGCGAGCCCGTCCCGAAGCTCGACCGAGGCGGCGAGGTCCTGGCGGGGCTGGAGACCGGGATCCTTCCCGGGGAGGTCGTGACGGAAGGCGAGCCCGTCCCGAAGCTCGACCGAGGCGGCGAGGTCCTGGCGACGGGCCGAGCCGTGATCCACGAGGGCGAAGAGATCTCGTCGGCGGGTACCGTCCGGGTCCTCGACCGTCTCGTCGGCGAGGTCCTAGCGGCGGCGTCCCCTCCATCGACGCCGGCCTCGGAGCTGAAGCTCGGATTCGATGAGGTCGTCCTCGCCGACGAGACGGTGATCCGAACGATCCGGGGGCCGCTCGTCTACATCCCCACGATCCGGGATACGGCCGGCGTCGTCGACGCGGTTGGCCGGCTCCGGGCGGCATTGGCTGATCTCGTCTCGACGGAGGCGGGCCGGTGATCGATGAGGGGGTCGGGATCCTGAGAGGGGCGATCCCGCTCTACATGCGTTTCCTGGTGGCCGTCGGCTACTTCGACACGCGGAGCCTTGATGAGGCGAAGGCCCTCGCCGGGACGTCTCCGACGGGGACCGCTTACGTCACTTACGGCTTTTGGCAACCGTTACGGCGAGAGCTGGCGAGGAAAAACGCTAAGTTCTGGCCTCTTGTTGTCGAAGAGCTACCTCACGAACAGGCTAAACAATATTTTATAGCTCACGGGCTGAACGATCGGCTCGTGAAGGACATGACCTCGACCGATATCAACTTCCTCAAAAGGTTCATGTCTACCCATTGGGTCCCGTCGGATCAAGCTGAGCGGATGCTGAGGGAGTCGGCGATTTGTGCTCCGTCGAGGGTCCGGACGATCATCCGGACTGAGAGGACGAAGTCTCGGAACGGCTCGGCTCTGGAGCGGGGCATCGAGAAGGGGTACACTCACAAAACTTGGATCTGCATGGGCGACGAGCGGAGCCGAGACCACCACCGGGCGCGGCACGGGATCACGGTCCGGATAAACGAACCCTTCCCAGCTACCGGAGGAGTCCCCGTCATGTTCCCAGGGGACGGCCCGGCTTTCGAGGTCGCTAACTGCCGGTGCCGTTTGATACTGTCGATTGAGGCGTGAGGCCGATGATCAAGCGGAAGGCAAAATCTAAGTCAACGAAACGGAAGCGGGACTATAAGAAGGAGTATCGAGAGTATCACGGCAAACCCGAACAAATCAAGCGGCGGGACGCTCGAAACAAGGCGCGGCGGATGATGGAGAAGGAGGGCCGAGTCAGGAAGGGGGACGGCCGAGAAGTAGATCATAAGGTCCCTCTCTCCCGGGGCGGCTCGAATAGCCGGCGGAACCTCCGGGTGGTCTCTCGGAGGACGAACCGAAAGAAGGGCGCTAAACGGTGATAGGGACAAAGGGGCCGGAGTGCATCCGGCCCCCACCAGCCACGCGGGATAAAATCCAGATTGCCATTTTGGCGGATGGGATATCAGGCTTTCGGGCCGTTATTATAATGAGCTTTTATTTTAAGTTTTAAGGCCCGTCTTTTTGGCGGGGTGGGTTAAACTACCTTCTGGCTTTCGATCCTCTCCGGTCGAAGGGCTTATCCCCCGTGGCGTCGTTCTGGAGGTCATGAAGTCCGGCCGAGTAGAACTAGATCCCGAAGTACATACGGCGTTAAGTATCCAAGCGGCGAAGAGAGGTATAACCTTGAAGGCTTATGTTCATGACCTCCTTTTGCCGGCGGTGGAGATAACAACATGGGAATTTATGGGTGTAAATCCCGAAGTCAAAACCGCCAGTGGCGGGGCTGCCGCGAAGTCCATAAAGCCGAAGGTAACTAAAGCCAGTTTGACGAGGCCGAGGCTTGCGGATAATCCGGCGGCTCTGGAAGAGGTGGCGAGGATGGCCCGGGCGGGCGCGTCCCTCCGGGCGATAGGCGAAGCGGTCGGATATCCGAAGGCGACCGTTGCGGAGAACCTGAAGCGGATGAGGGCGAGAGAGGCGGCCGGCGAGCGTGACGGGCTGTCACGGCTCCGAGAGAGAGACGAGAGCGACGACGAAAGCATAAAGAGATGAAGATAAAATCGACGAAGAAACGGATCTACGACTACATACGATGACAACGACATACGACGACAGGGAAAGCGTGTTATTTTTAGCCTACAAATCTTGATCGCCCTCGATGCGGGTCGGGGATAGATCCCCTAATCGTCCCCATCCCAGGGTACGGCCCACCTCCGGGGGCGTG
>Ga0334890_1005234_pt1 | contig 11159 bp, 2 predicted proteins | sample GraSluR1_MG_3_FD_207220 | JGI IMG/M metagenome (GOLD analysis project Ga0334890, IMG submission 207220) | Sludge microbial communities from methane-producing bioreactor in Wageningen University, Netherlands - Granular Sludge_31_08-R1 | ecosystem: Engineered > Bioreactor > Anaerobic > Unclassified... | reverse complement strand
CAAATTGGGCATCTCCGGTTCAGCCGGGCCGTGCGTCGTGAACTTCGTATCCGGCTCCGCGAGCTGAAGCCGCCACTGTGCCAACGGCAGGGGGTCGCCCGCGGGCCGCGCGGCCGCGATTTCACGGCAGGCAACGTGAAACGCATCCGGGTCGTCCAATGTCTGCTCCAGCCCTGCCAAGGCAAAAGCGATCCAGGACTGGCCGTCGCCGTCGGCTTCATCCTCGACGGCCACCATCCGGTAGAGCGCGGCCGCCTCCGCGTGTCGCCCCTGCATCCGATAAGCGTAGGCGAGCGTCAGCCGTGACATCTGCACGCCATGGATACGCAGGCGGATCTGAGCGGCTTCAGCTAGTCCGCGCTCCAGCACAGCAACCGTTCCAGCCCAGTCGCCCAGGCAAAGGCGGACAAAGCCGATGCCTTTGCGGTCGAGTATCCGAAAGTGGAGGGCGCCCCTGCGTTCGTTGATCGCCAGCGCCTCCGTTAGCATCACCTCCGCCTGTGCCAACTTGCCCGTCAATGCCTGCACCAAGCCCCAAAACGTCAGCACATAGCCCCGCATAATCTCGTCGCCAATCGTCTCGGCAATGGCTAGAACTTCCTCGAAATTGGCAAGGATCGCGTCCAGGTCGCCGGCCGCTTCGGGCAGCCAGTAGCCTGGCGTAACGAGCAGATACCCCAATGTCCACAGATCATTGCGTCGGCGCGCCTCCGCTTTGAGCGACCGTATCCAGGACCGCGCCTCGGCCACCTGCTTAGCGTCTCGATACCAAAACGCGGCTATACCGTAGGCCACTATCAGTTGTTGCCCATAGTCCAACCGACGCAATGCATCTATCACAGGGCCGGTCAAACTGCGGTATTGGCGACGCCGCCCCATGTGATACGTGGCGGCAGCTAAGAAAGTCGTCAGCATGACAGCCTCGGCAGACGCGGCCGCGCCTTGGCGCGGGAACCCTTTGGGGGAGAGCTCACCCCTATCACCGGCTTCCAACAGCGCCAAGCCCTCCTGCCCAAACCGGAAGAGTTCCTCGAAACGCCCCAGCCAGCGGAGCAGATGGCACAACGGGAAGTAGAGCCGGGCTTGTTCAGCCGCCGGCAGTTCCAACTGCCTGGCAAGCGCCATCGCCTGGCGCAACGGTGGTTCAGCCTCGGCCAGATTGCCTTGCGTGGCATAGACCTCGCCCAGGCCACGCAGCGCGGCCAGCCGCCAAGTCGAGCCGTCCTTGCCCGGCAACGCTTCCGCTTGCGCCAGGCTGCGGCGATAGTAGGTCAGCGCCTCTTCGTTCAAGTAGGCGGCCTGCGCCTTCTGCCCGGCCCTGAGCAGAAATTCCACCGCCTTGACTACATCGTCCCCTAGCTCGTAGTGATGGGCAAGTTCCTCCACATAGGGCTGGAGTTCGGCAGCGTAATGGGCTTCCAACGCCTGACCGGCCTGACGATGGAGGTCAACACGCCAGTTGCGCGGCAGGTCCTGGTAGATGGCATCGCGCACTAATACATGCCGGAAGGAATACTCCGCTTCCGGCTGCGCCCGTTCCAGATAGACGAAGCCCTGCGCACGTAAAGCCGCCAGACCTGCATCGAGGCCCGCGTCCTTGGGTATCAGGCGGGCCAGGACCGCGGGACGAAAGAGGCGGCCAAAGACCGATGCGGCCCGCAGGACCAGACGCTGGGCGGCGTCGAGCCGATCCACGCGGCTGAGCACTAGGCTCTGCACGCTTTCGGGCGTCGTGACCGTGGCCGCTTCGAAGCGGCCAGTCCAGGCGTTGCCCGCGCGGTATATGACGCCAGCATCCACCAGATAGCGCACGATCTCTTCCAAGAAGAGCGGATTGCCCTGCGCTTTGTCTAGGATTTCCTCACGGATGGCTGGCGGCAGTTGTTCGATAGCCAGTAGTGAAGCGATCATCTGCCGGCTGTGCGCCGGTGACAATTCGGTCAAGGCCAACTCCGTCAAGCGCGCTGCACGCTTCCGGCGCGCCAGCGCGGCCAAGCCGCCCTCTGCCTGGCCGGTTTCAGGACGGTAGACGCAGAGCAGCAACAGCGCATTGCCGGGCAGATCATCCAGCAGCGCGGCCACCAGAGCGAGCGAGAGCGCGTCGGCCCAGTGCAGGTCTTCGAAGACCAGCACAAGCGGTTGCCGCTGCGCCAATGCGACCAGATAGCGACGCATCGCGGCGAAGGCGCGCTGGCGCACGCGGTCGGCGTCCACTCCTTTCAGCCGCGCATCCCATGCGGCGCCAAAGTGCAGCGAGAGGAGCCAGCCCAGCAACGGCCCAATCTCTTCCACCTCCTCGACAGTGAGATGGCCTGCGGTCGCCAACCCGTTCAGCACGGCGGCTACGTGGCGCGCCAAGATGGCGGGGTCGTTGCCATCCCGGTCGCTTTCGGCAAAGTGGCCGCGCAGCATATCTCCGAAGAGCCAGTAGGCTGACCCCATAGCGTGCTCCACCCCGCGCCCTTCGAGCCAGAGGAAAGGCGAATCGTGAACCAGAGAGGGATACGCGGGCAGTTCGCCTGCGGCGGCCTGAGCACGCGCCATTTGTTTCAACTCGGCCACCAAGCGCGACTTGCCGACGCCTGCTTCGCCGGAGATGGCGACCACCTGCCCTTCGCCTGCTAGCGTTTTGGCAAGGGCGGCCTGCAGACACGCCATCTCCGGGTCGCGGCCCACCAACTCCGCGCTCAGCCCTTCGATCCCGCGCGTTTTGGCGGCGTGGGGATGTTGGCGCACCACTTGATAGGCGAGGACACCGGCAGTCGCGCCGGGCAGATGCAGGGTAATGGGGGCATAGTCGCACAAGCCGCGCGTCGCCAAATAGGTATTGCGTCCTACCAGAACTTTGCCTTGCGGCGCGCGGTTACGCAGCCGTGCCGCCAGGTTGACCACGCCCCCCATCACCGTGACGTCGGCCTGACCCTCACGCCGGCAGTAGGCCATGCCCGTGTTGACGCCGATGCGAACAGACAGCGCGTTTTGGGCCATCTGCTGCAACACCTCCAGCGCCACGCGAACGCCGCGCTCGGCGTCATCTTCGTGCACCCGGTCGCGGCCGAAAAGCGCCAGTATATCGTCGCCCACCACGCGCTCCACATGACCGCCATAGCGCTGGGCGATTTGCGCCACGACCCGGAACAGGCGCTGCACCTGATCGCCGCGGGTCGCGACGTCGGCGGCCTCCTCGTCGGTGACCAGTCCGGCGCTGACGACGGTCAGGATGCGGATGTCGTCCTCCGCTGCTGTCGGAACGGCGGGGGTGTACGCAGCGCGCGCAGGCAGCGCCAGCCGGCGGTCGCAGATGGCGCGGTACAATTCCTCGGTCTCCTCTGCAGGCGGTACGCCCAACTCCTGCGCCAGCAGGCGAGTACACAGCGCATATTGGCGCTGCGCGGCTGCAGGCTGTTCAGTCCAGGCATAAAGCTGCATCAGTTGGCGATGGGCCGGTTCGTAAAGGGGATCGAAGGCCAGGCGGCGCTGGGCGTAGACCATGGCCTGAATGTAGTGGCCCTGGCTGATGTAGCTGCGCGTGAGCAGATCCAGCACAAGCGCCATCTCGGCGCGCGCTTGCTCGGCTTGGAAGAACTGCCAGCGGTCGAAATTCGGGCTGTCAGGCAGGCTGAAGCCCGCCAAGAAGTCGTCGCGGTAGAGATCTGCGGCCTCGGTGAGCAGGGGCAGACAGTCCGGACAGACCACATCGACGCTGTGGCCGTGTCGGTGGCAGGCGGCCACCAGGCCGCGAAACTGCTCCAGGTCCAGCCACAGGTTGCCATTGTGATGCAAGCGCACCCGGTCGTCTTCGGCAACCACAAAATCCTCGCCCACGGTGCGGCCTAGGGCGTGGAGAATCCGGCGTAAATTGGCGCGGCCTTCGCTTTGCCCGGCTTCCGGCCATAAAAGCGTGGTGAGCGCGTCGCGGCTATGCGCCACACCGGTGACGGCGAGATAGACGCCCAGGGCTAGGGCGCGACGACGCACGAAGTGCAATGGCTGTTCACCACGTTCAATGTGCGGCGCGCCCAGGAGATGCATCCGAAGTAAAGCCACGAGGGCGAGCTCCTGGAAATAGATGACAACGGCGCACCTAAGAACTCCCCCCAATTCTACCATGATTTTAACCGGCGCGGGGCCGTTTGCGACGCTTTTGGGACGTTGAACAATGTAAAGTTGGCTTCAGGCGTTTGTATCAGAGGCTTTCCAAGAGGTATCTATGCGCTGTGCGGCGCACCAGCGGGCGAGAGAAACAAGGACCTGTTACCTATACGAATATTGCATACAGGGGCGGTTGCCCGCCCTGGTTGAACCTGGTTGAAAAGGAGATGCAACCATGACGCATATCAGACGATGGATCGGTATCGGTGTAATTGTGCTGGCCGTCCTGTTGGCTGGCGCGTATATGCAGGGTGGGACGGCCAGCGGCGCGGACACGCCGCAGCAAACGGCTGCTGAACTGCCGGAAGGAGGCGCCTACGCGGACATCAACGGATTTTCAATGTACTACGAAATCCATGGCGCTGGCGAACCGGTGCTGCTTATTCACGGGGGCGCGCAAAGTACGGCTGACTTTGTCAACGTCGTGCCCGCGCTGGTGGCGGACTATCAAACAGTGTTGATGGACTGTCGCGGACGGGGGCGGTCTTCTTCCAACGGAGACCCGCTGACCTATGCGTCGATGGCGGATGACATTCTGGCGCTCATGGACTACCTGGGATTGGAGAAAGTCCATGTGGTTGGTTGGAGTGACGGGGCGATCATTGGACTAGAGATGGCGATTCACCATCCTGAACGCATCGCCAAGTTGGTTTCCTACGGGGCCAACTTTACGGTGGAAGGGTTGCGACCCGAGTTCCTAGAGATGGTAAACACCTTTACGCATGAGGATTTTGCAGCCATGCTGGGAGTAGGATACATCGCCAACATGCCGGATCCCCAATGGCTGGATGTTATGATCGAACAACTCCGCTGGCTATATAACACCCAACCCAATTACAGCCTGGAGGAGTTGGGCAGTATCACCAGCCCTGTCCTGGTATTAGACGGCGAGGAGGAAGAGTTCGTCCGCGTCGAGCACGCCCGGCTACTGGCGGCGGCGATCCCTGGCGCAGAACTCGTGTTGCTACCCGGCACAGGCCATGCCGCTCCCTATGAAAAGCCGGATGAGTTCAATGCAGCGGCTGTGGCTTTCCTGGCCGGTGAACTTGACGCCCCGCCGGCGGGGAAATACGCGAAGGTCAACGACATTGACATGTACTACGAGAGTTACGGCGAGGGCGAGCCGGTCCTGTTGATCCACTCAGTCACCGGGAGCACGGCGCAATTTGCCGATGTGATCCCCGCGCTTGCGGAGCAGTATCAGGTCATCGCGCTGGACTTCCGCGGACACGGTCGCACGACAGACTCAGGCCTGCCCCTCACCTATGCACAGATGGCCGCGGATGTGGTCGCCTTGATGGACACGCTGGGCATCGACTCGGCCCACGTGGTGGGCAACAAGGACGGCGGCATCATCGGCCTGGTCATGGCGCAGGACTACCCGGAACGAATTAGGAGTCTCGTGACTGCATCCGTCAACTGGTCGACCGAAGGATTGCAGCCCTGGTTCGTGGACTACGCCAAGAACGCCACACTCGCAGATTGGGATGCAATGACTGGCGGTATGTACCGAGATTTGGCGCCGGACCCGACTATTATGCCGGTCATGTTTGAGAAAGTCCGCAACTTGTTGTTGATGCAACCCGACTTCACCCTTGAGGAATTGAGCGAGATTGACATTCCTGTGCTCGTGCTGGCCGGCGCTGATGAAGAGGTGCTAATACTCGAGCACGTGGAGGCAATGGCAGAGGCTATCTCCAACGCCGAACTCGTGCTCATAGGTGAAGCTGGTCACGGCGTGTTGAACGAGCAGACCGAAGCGTGGATGGATGCCGTGAACACCTTCCTCGCGGCACAAATGAGTACCAGCGCGTATGCTCACCCCGAAATGCTAGTCGACACCGCATGGCTGGCCGATCATCTCTCGGACCCACACCTGCGCATTCTGGATACGAAAAACTTCCTCGCCGAGGACGATGCAGCTAAACGCTTAGCCAATTACGAAGCCGGACACATTCCTGGCGCAGTCTACGTAGATGCCAGAGATGACATTTCCGATCTGAATGGAGATACACCCCTGCTGATCCTCCCAGCCGATGAGTTCGAAGCACTGATGGGACGGCTAGGTATCGGAAATGAAACCACTGTAGTGGTCTACGATGATGAGGGCAACACCTGGTCCGCGCGACTCTGGTGGGCATTTCGCTACTACGGTCATGACAACGTCAAATTGCTCGATGGCGGCCTCGCCAAATGGACGCTGGAAGAACGCCCGCTGGAGAGGGGAATCAATAAGCCAACACCCGCCACCTTCCGTGCTGAGGTCCGGACAGCGCTCCTCGCCACCAAGGTGGACGTCCTCGCAGCCATAGACGATCCTGACGTGGTGATCATTGATTCGTTGGCGCCAGAGTTCTTCAGCGGCGAGCAGAACTGGCCGAACATGCGCGCCGGACACATCCCCACAGCAGAAAACGTCTTCGTGATGGACAATCTCGACCCGGCAAATCTAACTTTACTACCTGCCCAATCTCTGGTTGAGCTTTGGCAGAAGGTCAATTTGAAACCGGGCCAAGAAATCATCACCTACTGCGGGGCTGGATATTACGGCGCGTTCAACCTCTTCGTTCTCTACCAGCTTGGGTACGACGATGTGCGACTTTACGATGGGTCCTGGATGGAGTGGGGCGCAGACCTGACACTACCGGCGGAAGCCATACTGAACTCCCTGGCAACGCCCACTCCCGATGCATCGCACACCGTACCGCGCTTCGAGCCGGCAGAATGCATGTATTCATTCCCTGAAGGCGAACAGGTAGAGTGCGGCTATCTGGTTGTGCCGGAAGACCGCGCCGCGCCGGACGCAGGCACAACGCGTATCTATGTCCAGAGGTTCAAGAGCGCCAATCCGAATCCCGCACAGGACCCGGTCGTCTACATGCCCGGCGGACCGGGGGCGTCGGGGCCATTCTATGTCTTTCTGGTAACCGGTACTCCCATAGGGCAAGTGTTGCGAATGGATCGCGACCTCATCCTGATGGAGTACCGCGGGGCAACCTTCTCCGAACCGGCGTTCTTCTGCCCCGAAATGATCGGCGATCTTGCCGAGTTCGCGGCGATGAGTTACCGCGAGGAGATTGCCTGGTCCGGCACAGCGTTAAAACACTGCAATGACCGCTTAGTTGCCGAGGGACACAACCTCTCTGCCTATCACGCTTCCGCGGCAGCGGCTGATGTAGCCGACCTACGCACGGCCCTTGGCTACGACGCGGTGAATGTCATGGGCGTCTCTTATGGCACACCGGTGTTGATGGAACTGCTGCGTGACCACTCCGAGGGTATTCACAGCGTAATCCTGGATTCCGTCATGCCGCCGGAAGTCAATTACTACGGCGAACAGTTGCGGAGCTTCACCACCGCGCTGAACGCTGTCTTCACCGCGTGCGCGGCGGATCCGCCTTGCGCGGCTGCCTATCCGGAGTTGGAGTCGCGTTTCTATACCGCGCTGGCGCAATTGCGGGCGGAACCCGTAGCGGTGATGGTGGAGCAAGCCGATCAAGCCGTCGAGGTGATGGTTGACGACCTGATGCTTGTCAACTTCGCCTATGACACTATCTTCATTGCCGATTCGTTTACCGGCTTGCCCGCCGCGCTCGACGCGGTCGCCAGCGGCGATTATCAAGCTGTGGCAATGAGCTGGCTGGGTCGCGTTGAGGGACGGCACGCCGCGGCCGAACCTGGCACCGGAAGCTGGACGTGGGGGCTGACCCATACCATGCGCTGCATGCGCGAGGGCAGCTCCTTGACATCCGATCAGGCCCGCGCCGACTTTGCAGCCGCCGATGCCGACCCGTCGGTACGCGACTGGGCCGTGGTTCACTGGATTGACGACGGCCTTGCGATCTGCGACTTCTGGGATGTTACACCCCCGCAGCCCAATACAGCCATTCTCCCCGTAACGAGCGATGTCCCAACGTTGATGCTGGTAGGAACGTTCGATCCGGCGATGCAGCCCTATTTCAGCGCTGAAGCAGCCGGTCGGTTCAGCAACGGGTACTACCATGAACTGCCATTAGGCCACGGGTCCGAGCTTTCAGGTTGCGCGCTGGACCTGATCGCTCAATTCCTGGCCGACCCGACTCAAGCGCCCGACGCGAGCTGCATCGATGAGATGACGCTCAACTGGGTGCTGCCGGAGTAGACGCACATCCTAATCAGTCTGGGGCGGCTGGCGGGCGATCGCCCGCCAGCCGCCATCTGATTCTGCCGTTGAATGGTGGCGCCGCTCAGTTGTAGAACACCCTACACGCGAACAGGCCTAGCTTACCGGTTGCAGCTACGTTCCCGACTGGATAACCGGCAAAAAGAGATCCTCATAATCGATCGGAGGCGGCGCACCTTGCGCTTCATAAGCGCCGATGTCACAGGCCGCGATGGTGTCATCGTTCCCGTCGGCGGGGCGGGGCTCGCCGCGCTGATCAATATCCGGGCACATATCGCCGCTGGCCGCGTCGAGCGCCGGACTGCCGGACAGCAAGGCATGAGTAGCCGTTGGCCCGCCATTGTCTGACAAAGGCCCTAACAGCGGCGCTTCATTGGTCAGGTCGTTGACGCCAAAGCCCGGCGGCTGCGTATCACTTAGGTTCACGCCTTGCGTTGTGACCGTGCCAAGATTGTTAGGGTCTTGGAAAATATTGTCGAGCACAGTTCCCTCGCCGCGATAGTTGCTGGCCACGATGCTGTTCACCAGGGTCACATCGCCATTGAGGATAAAGATTCCGCCGCCGCCCTCGTCATCGCCCCTCGGCTCCAGGGCTCGATTATTCACAATCGTGCTGTGGATAACGGTCACCTTAACCCTGTCCGGTAAACCGGAAATCGCGCACAAGCCGCCGCCGCTGCGCAAGGCGCGGTTGCCGCTTATGGTGCTGTTGCGGATGGTCATAGTGGTGGGCGCGTCGGCGCTGGTGTTGTCGCCGTGATTTAAGATACCGCCACAACGGTCGTGGTCATTCACCGTTTCTACGGAATCTTCGTCTGCACGGTTGTTGCTGATGGCGCTTTGTTCGATCAAAAAGACGCCGCCGCGTTCGTTGATTATGCCGGCGCCTTGATAATCCAGCCCAGTCAAGAAATTATCGGTCACAGTTGTGTTGCTCATGGTGAAGGTGGAGCCGACGCCGGTGTTGATGATTGCCGTCCCCCCCTTGCCATCCTCGCTACGCGTGAGCAGGCTGTCGAGCAGCGTTACGCTGCCGTTGTTCCTATTCAGAAGGGCGGGCCCTTCAAATGTGGAACCTGTGACGGACACATCGCCTCCTGCCGGTCCGCCGCCAATAGAGCCGCCGTTGACGATGGAGATGCCGCCATTGCTGATGAAGTCGCTGTTGCGGATCTCCAACGTGCTCGTGATGCCCTCGTTGCGCAGACCGCTCGAGACGTTATTCTCAAAGGTAGATCCTTCGATTGTGATGCGTCCACCGTCATAGTTGGCAACGGCATCACTGCGAAGATTATGCTCAATTGTCGCGCCCGTCATGCTGATGACGCCGCCTGCGTTGCGAATCGCAGTCCCCTCACCGCTAAGGCTCGTCGAGTTGCTGCCGCTGATACGGCTGTCGACGATGATTACGCTGCCGGCGTTGAAGATGCCCCCTCCTTGAAGACCGCGATTATCGCTAATGACCGAATTGACGACGGTCAGGGCGCCGGAGTTATACAGCCCCCCGCCGGCGCCATTGTAGTCAGAATTGGTGACGACTATGTCTTCGATGGTTAAGTCGCCCAAGTTTCGGATGCCGCCGCCATATTCATCGCCAGTGCGCTGAATGGTCATGCCGCGCAGGGTGACGGCGGCCGTGCCGCTAATCTGCAAGACTCGTCTATTGTTGAAGTCATTACCGGGCATGCTGATCGTGAGCAGAGCGGTCCCTGGGCCTTCGATCGTCACGTCGTCGGTAACGATTAATGTAGAGACTAACGTAATCTCGCCGGCAAGCCCGTCGGCAAAGACAATTGTGTCGGCGCCGGCAAGTGCGTTGGCCGTACGAACGGCGTCGCGCAGGGTGCAAGTAATGCCGCAACTCGGGTCACCGGGCGACGGCGGCCCATCATCAAGGCTTTGCACCACAAGTATGGCTGCGTTAACCGCCGGAGTTTGGGCATATGCTTGATGGGGATGGTGAGAGAACAAGTAGTTGCCGAACAACAGCAGACTGACCGCGCATGTAACAGCTAACAGAATCAATACGAAGCGTCGGTAGGACAGGCGAGGTAGATATACGTGCATCGCTCTTCTTTCTGGTGAGGCCACATCGGGCCGGGTTAATGGGAATTGATAGGTACGCTCCTTGTCTAGTCTGAAGCCAAACCAATGTCGGTGAGTTCGATGGGTAGGAGCCAGAGCGGGGCCTATTGTAGCCACATGACACTCTACGCGCAAACGCCGATTTTCCAACGCCCTCTCGACGCTATCGAATGATTGGCATGATCGATGCGGCAACTGCGATCCAGGGGCTGGCAGAAAAATCCCGCAACCGCGTGCCTCAGTAGTCGGTTGCGGGATGTCCGTCAAACGGCAGCAGCAATTCTGTCCTACATGCCCGGCTCAGCGAAGTCTTGGCCGCATTCCTTTCGTTGACGGGCAAAAACACGCTGCCGTCAGGCTGCGTCCGTTGTCTCGGAGGGAAGAGCCCCCTCGGCCAACATGTGTTTCACAAGCGTGAACACCAGCAGACAGATTGCGACGGACGCGGCGCTGACCATGAACAGCCCCCGGTAGCTCGTGTACTGGACGACCCAGCCCAGTATGATCGCGCCCAGCCCGATGCCGAGGTCGACGGCGGTGGTAAACGTGGCGTTGGCTGCGCCGATGCGCTCGGCGCGAGCAAGACGTATCGTCGCCGCATGCAGAACCGGGTGTGCCGATCCGAAACCAATGCCGTACAGCGCCGCCGAACCGAGCAAACCCCACAAGCCGGACGAGAGGCTCAAGGCAATCAGCGCCGCAATCGTGACCATCAGGGCCGGAATGACGACGGCCGTCTCACCGTAGCGGTCCGAAAGCC
>Ga0334890_1005233_pt1 | contig 11160 bp, 11 predicted proteins | sample GraSluR1_MG_3_FD_207220 | JGI IMG/M metagenome (GOLD analysis project Ga0334890, IMG submission 207220) | Sludge microbial communities from methane-producing bioreactor in Wageningen University, Netherlands - Granular Sludge_31_08-R1 | ecosystem: Engineered > Bioreactor > Anaerobic >... | reverse complement strand
TCAGGATTTCGGTCGAAGATCGAGAAGATCGTGTCAGGTGGACTAAGAGGCCTCAGCCCCATCTTCGGGGCGCTTATGGCATCTGTGGATGGCTGCATTATGGCGTGATCGCCGGTATTCGGGGCCGAAGAAGGCGGCGGCCTTCCCCTAGCCTCCAGGATGGTGGTGACTTCTTGCGATGGGGACCTTCAGCCTGAAGGGCCTGGGGCGGGTCTCGGATATAAGGGCGGTTGCCGTCTGGTTTTGAGGACGGTCTTCGCTGCAGATATCGGGGGTCTTTTAATAGGGGATGCGACGCGGGAATGATGGTGAGAGCTATGAGCCGAAAACGAAACTTTCCAGAGATGGGGTTAAGGGGCACTTTGTAGCCTCTTCAGCATCGCAGCAAGAGAGCCACTCTTTCGGCTCCTCTGTTGGTGGGACCCAATCATTCATGGTGATGTTGAGGTTCATCCGATGCTCCCCTAGGTAGTTTTGGGATATTAGCAATTTGGGCGTCCCCGATTCGCCCAGCCGGATGACATCAAGATTGGTGGAGGACCCTATGGTCACCAAACTCAGACCGTAACGGCTAGACTTATTAGCAAATGTAGTTTCGGCCACTTCATCCGACGTGATCTTGACGGAAGTAACCGTCCTGTTGATGTGGGCCTGGTAGATGCTCTCTTTGTAAAGCTTCCATGAATCGATGGATGTCGATACGACGTCCCTATTGTTATGGTAGCTTTCGCGGGTCCTGATTCCGGGGCCCAGGTAAGATATTTTTTTGTAGTTGGCGAAACGGGTAGGCCAGCGTTCATCGATTTCTAAATTGACGAAATCAACTTGAGGGGGGACATTGACGCTCTCATTGATAGATTCGTTAGTCCCGCTCTTGAGCTTTGCGACAATTGAGACAGGACCTTCTAGGCTCTGAAGCTGTATCAATTCATCGTAGTTTAACTGTCCTGCCGAGGCCGAAGACAATTCACGTGATTCGATACCGGCAAAATTTTGGATGTGCGTCAGTTTGGAAAAGGAGCCGCTACCAGAAACTGACCCGCTCATCTCGAAGTTCAAATTATGCGTTGAACGATGAACGGTCCAGCTTGTCGAATTCACCCGGGCAGTAACATCATAGCCTATCTTGGCATCAGAGATGGGGATCAAGATTACGCCGAGGATTATGGCGGCCAACAATATATGGGGGATCGTTTTAACCATAATCTCTTCCGTTCATGGCAAGGGCTAGGTGGTTCCTGTCGTCTAATGCAGCGGCACTCCAAAGAAGAGCCTGTTATTGCGGCCACAGATTGGATTTATCCCCATCTTGGACGATCGGCTATCCCAAACTTGTGAAATTCAGCTCAGCTCCCTATTTTCTTTTGCCCATTACTTTAAAGTTTATCGTTTATTTATGGGTTTTGGTGCAGATTTTAAAAAATAAGTCTAAATTGATAAATTAGCTGAGGCGACCGCCAGATAGGTGGACACATCAGCCATCGGTCAATACGAGAGTCGAATATAGTAGAGATGTTGTCAGACAGGTGGATGAATTCAGTTCACCCACCTATCGCCCTAATAAGCCAATTGACCTTTACAGTCTCGTTCGTCTCCCTAATCTGGACCTCTGCAGGGATCAGCTGGCCGTCGATGGCCAGGTAGGAGTTACCGGTTCCGTTGCTCTGCTCCGCTCCCAGGTACATCGAGCCTCGATCGTAAAAGACGACATAGAAGTCTTTTGTTACTGGCACGGAGGGCACGTCCATGCCATAGGCTACGGGACCATCCGCCGATCCGAAGTAGAAGTTCTGCGTATCGGCAAACTTATAGAGGAGATTGGCATCCTCATCCCTAACCTCAATGAGGAAGTTTCTGTCTGGGGGGAGGCGTCCGCTGGTGTGATTGAATCCGCTCCATCCGACTATCAGAAGGGATTTGAGCATCCAATCTGGAGTTGGAGCTGTGAACTTCACCGCCTCTCCGACGCCCAAGCCCGCTCCACCGAAGTCGGCTACGGCGGAGTAGAGGGTGAACTCCATATCTGGGAGGTCCTTCCCGCTATCAGAGATCAGCATGGTTTTGCCCCCCTCTAACGGCTGTGCCATCGATTGGGATGGGATCGCGACTTCGGTCTGGACACTTCTTTGATCTATCACACTCTGGTAGCTGAAGGATTTCAGGCCCTCGTCTGCAGCCAGAGAGCTGAGCCAGAAAGAAGAGCAGAATAATAGCGCTATAATTATAGTCTTGCTCGCGGTCTTGATCATTAAAGACACCCATCGTGATTTACTATTCCCACTTAAGAGGATTTCGATTGACCTCAGTACGGAATACCTCCTCTAAATGCCGTTTAAATAGAGATGGCGCCGAATTCGGGATTTTAAAGGTTTTTTCTAGATACTTTTGGTCCGAAACGGCATGTTGGAGGCGGACCGCCTGAAATCCTCTCAAGCTTTACTTTACTCTCCCTTGACGGCAAACTGCATCGCCATCTCGAAGTACTCTCCGGGGATCAGCTCGGGAATTGAGGGCTCACCCTCTTCCACCGGGGAGAAGTATGCTTTCTGATTGAGATAGTACCAGAGTCCGGGGCTCGCGTCAGGATACATCTCTCTGAACGCTTTTATCTCTTCTTCAAAGGTCCTATAAATCTCTTCCAATCGGGGATCATAGATCCTGCCGGTTATTTCTACTTCTCCCGGCGGCAGCCTCTGGGTTGGGAAATCTGTTGCTTCGCCTTTCATCTCGAGACTGCCTTCAGGGCTCCTGGCCACCCCCTTTATCTTCTGGCCCAGCTCGTAGCCTGTGGGGTCAGATTCGAAGCGATCTATCCACAGGACGTCTTTGTCCCCCAGGACGTCCTGCTCTATAGAGGCCGACTTGGAACCGGTGACGGTTATCACCGATTGAACCCCCTTGATGATTCCGGCTTCAGTCTCATCTGGCAATGGGAGGTCTGTCTCAATATCCACGTCGTTCGGAGCAGGTACCGCGGTCGTCCCGCCCTTTCCCGAGGACGTCATCGTCTCGGTCCTGATAAGACCGTTCTGGAGGTAAACGGCGTTTGTTACGGTTATGGTCTGCTCAACTCTATGATCTGAATTGTAGTTGTACGTCTCCATCGTTCCATCTTTCACCATGCTGAAGGATCCGAGCTTGAAATCCCTTGAGCCGTCTCCTTTGAAGTTGCAGTCGACGGCCGCGCTCCACCCGAACCCCCCGGAGTCGGTGCGGGCCCCTGTCCCCAGAGGCTCACCGTTTAGGACCGCCTCATAAGAGTAATGGCTGATGGGGTTATTCGACCTTCCTCCGCCGTTATACAATAGGGAGGTGGGAGTGAGGATGGCGGCGCTGCCGAAGTCGAAGCTTGCACCGGCTAGGCTGGTGGATAATGAGTCCTGGGAGTTGTAGACGTTTATATCCAAAGCTACATTTGCGCCAGCGTTCCCGAGAAGGGAGGCCATCATCAGCGCCATGATAAGCAGTTTGCCTTTTCCAGGGGACCTCATTATCCTCTCTCCCTCTCTCAGCCCGGCTGATGGACGAGCTTCATCGCCGACTTGCAGTTGATATCTCCTATCCCAAGCTCTCTAGAGAAGTCGAATCCGTAGCTCACCTGCCCCATATCGTCGACGACGAAGCCGAAGTTGATCGACTCGCTGAAGAGGTCGGCGGGGGTCTCCAACTCCAGAGGATGAAGTTCGAAGGATCCGGTGTACTCCTTGACGTAACCCGCCGGCAGCGTCCCTGACGTGCGGACAGGTATATTATTAGTAATGGTATTGTGCCCTCCCGTCAGGGCTAGCTCGTAGTCCGCGCCTCCGGTGCTCGCGATCGTCATCCCGGAGGAAGAGCTCTCTACCCAGTCCCTCTGGACTGCTGGGTTGAACCTCGGATCGGAGACCGCTGTGACGACGGTCCCAAAGACGTTCGTTCTGACCTCCGTCACCCCCTTCCACTCAAAGGCCCGAGATTCGGTGGCCATGCCGCTCAATGTGCCGCTCTGCTGGGCCGCAAAGAACATCGATTGGACGAAGTCGCCGCCGCCCGAGGGAGAGTCGGTCCTGATGGTGCTCGTCACCGCCCCCTTCCCCTGGAAGTAGAGGTCTGGGGTCGAAACGAGGTTGTCGGATAGGGTCCTGACGACGGCTAGATCCGTACCCGCCACCTTCAGTTCAGATATGGTGAAGGCGCTCGCGTCCGTCGCGGCGGACGCCGACTGAGCGCAGGCTGCGAGCAGAGCCAGCAGAACCGCGATCGGGGTGGCGGGTCTCATATTCAGGCACCTCATAATAATGAGAAGAATTAAATTGGGGGGTCGAGGTGATGATATCACCCCGACCTGATATGGTCTAGTTTCGTTTCAGCTCGCTTACCAGTACGGGAAGGCCCCGGCTGGTGGATTATTAACGCTCTCCCAGAATGTTCCCGAAACGAAGTTTCCTGTATGGACACCGCCCGTGTGAACCATCACGTGGTTCTCGAACGCGCCAGCGTTGGCCTCGATCACGCCAGTTCCCCTACCGCCGCTGAACCCGGCGAAGGAGGTGACGGTTCCAGAGAAGACCGGAGCGTCGAACTTTAATGTGCCAAGTCCGTCAATCGTCACTCCAGCGACCATGTCAGCGGTGCTCTTCATGCCGATGTCGGCATCTGTGAACCAGGTGTCCGCCTTGCTGGTCTCGATCATCCCGGGCTGGGATCTGAGATTGGCGTGCTCCAAGTTGGTGAACGACGTTATGACAGCTTTACCGACTACACCAGCGTTGCCCTCTGCCTCAAACTGGGCGTAGACTGCAGGACCACCAGCTGCGGCTGTGGGGCTGCCATATGATCCCTGGTAGAAGCCGCTGAAGTGGAGGTTTTGATCTGTCTTTATGCCGGCAGCGAGCTCAGGGAGGCCGTCGCCGGAGTTGGCGCTCCTTACGTTGGAGTAGGCTCCACCAGCCTGCCTGAGGGTCAGGGTCTGGTCAGTCGGGACGCCGTTCATCGTCATCGGGTTGCTGCCTGCAGCAGCCCAATCGATGTCGTCGAGTGTGCCGGTTTCGGTCTGCTCAGCCAATTTCATGTTCACTGCGCCAGCGGACTCCCCGTACGGAGTCGGCCCCTTGAAGTATGTTCCAGCCTCACTTCCTATGAGCATCCCATTAAACGCATTCAGCGGATCTCCTGCCTGGACATATACCTTCTTTTCACCGTCTGTCCATCTCCATTCTTCGATGTCCCATGCCGTGGCAGATCCGATCAGAGCGAACGCCGCCAGCAATACCAATGCTGTTTTCATTTATATATCGCCTCCTTTAGTTTCTCCTCAAAGCCCTCATCCGAGGGCAGACTGCGCCCGAGAATCACGCCTGGAACTCAGGTTTTAGCCTCAAACATACCATTGGTACTGTCTAAGTTATAAATAGTTAGTAATGTATATTAAGAACGTATTTTAAGGGGGTTTAGTAAGTTAGATGGTTAAGACGCTCTAATCGGAAGAGAGAGTACGTACAAATGGTCAGTAATCGAGATTTCTGAGATCAGGATTTGTTATCCTGATATCGATTCCGAATTGTTAACATTTACAGATAATTAATATTTTTTTAATATAAAAATGTTATCAATTTTCTGACCGAGCATCCCGCTCGAATCTGGGAAAAAAAATTCAAATGTACGGCTCTGAACAGCAATACGATCTCCTGAAAGGCGCCATCAAATCGACGGCTCTTTTCTATCAGGGTGAGGCTCAGCATCTCGATATCCTAGGAGAATCAGATGGATCCCGCCCCCATTACGAACGCCTTCGCGACATATCTTCCCCACTGCATTTATGAAAGTGGTCTTCACGGATTCTTCGAGGGACCTTGACGAGGAGGGATACTATAATGGGGAAAGTGAAGCCCCAGCGACCAAAAGACCATTTTCAGCGAAGGAGAGGAGCATATCTCAGGGACGAATAGACAGCGAACGGTGATACAGATGAGCTCAGTCCATAAAAGGGACGAGATAGACGGATGACGGGGGGAGGGCGCCAGAGCCGATAAGTTCGAGGATCCTGGAGGCGACTTGCTGAATAGAACCGCTCATAAACCCATTGATAGAGTTGATGGGCACGATGTTGCGTCCCGTTTCAGGCTCGGCGCAGCTCTCCCCAGGCTGCTGGGCTATCGGCCGAACCGGACCGCTGGACCAGGGCGAATTCTTCTATGCTTCTCTCATAATAAAATATGCTCAAATTAAAACCTTCCCTCGCCCGGATGGCGTATGCGTTGTTGCCCGTCTCATAGAACTTCCCCATGTTCCACAGGTATTCCTCGAGATAATCCAACGAACGCTGAACGTAGAAGTGATATTTGACGTAATCATCCGGAGGATCTATCCGGCTGGCGGCATCTTTAGTCCTGGATGCAAGAACGAGTATCGACGTCGTCGCCATCATGGCATCTCTATTCGTCATATTTTTTTTCACGAATTCATCTAAGATATCAGACGAATAACCGAGATCCTCATTATATTGAACGCGGATGTCGGTCAGTTCCTCGATATAATGCGATCCATTTTGTCGTCCAATTAAATGAGAGAGGGTTTCGGAGGAGTTCTGATCCGCCGGAGTCGCCGTCTCGTCAAGGCCAGCTGAGGCGCCCGGAGCGATCACCATCAATAAAATGAGGGCGAGATTTCTCCCTTGCATAATGTTATCCATCTCTAATGTTCTATATATTATTACCTTTCGGGAAGAATACCTCTTGAGTTAAGATTATGGTCAGCATGATGGTTAATTTATGATGTCAGCTGAGAGGCCGGAGCGAGTTGGTGATTCTGCGCTTCAATCCAGCAGAATCCTCTGTTAGAGGAACGTCAGAAATTCAGACCACTGTTGACGATCTGATCGAGCCTCTGATGGGTCTTGAGAAAAATTGGATCGGGCTTTGTCACAGCAATAAGGCTTTCATCGAGATCAAAGGGATTATCCCATGAAGAGAACGTCGGATAACTCCACTCCAAAGACTCTGCACCTTGAGATCCGATGATGTCAGAACCGATCGGGATGATGGGCGAATCAGATGTGATCGATGAAGGTTGACCGGCAGAGACCTCAGACGAGGGGATGGTAAATTTCTTCCCAAATTTATCGTCTATTTTATATGAATCTTCGATAATGGTGTTCAAATCGAGGGATATTTCGCTCTTCAGAGAATTGTAGTCTTTAGATGAAGCACCTGATATTATATTCAAATTCTTATTTATATTTATCTTGATCGAGAAGATGGCGTCGACTTCGGAGTCCGAAGCATGATCTAATGCATACTGAGCGCTGAAGTGGCGGATCTCGTCATCCCCCCAGGCTCCTTCAGCCGCAGCTAGGAGCAATATGAGAAAAGTCGCCATCCATTTTGTCTTATACTTTACCATCTTCAGCACCACTAACCACTTCAGGGGCGGAATTGACTCATGCTATGATAGCGAAGTTTATGCTGTTGATATAATATATCATGATGTGAATCGCAATTAAGAACAAATCGTTAGTACGATAAATAAGCAACCAGTTTATAGTCAAGAAACAACAATTAGCATGTGCTAATTGGTCTATCGCAAGAATGAGCCAATATTTTGCGGGCGGTGCCAACTCCAGGCTTTTGCGAGTTGGCATTTGCTCCAAGCGTATCGTCAAAGGACAATGCTACATATCGGTACCTATGGGAGGAGAAAAATAAAGGGAATTTCTATCGTCATCGGAGAAGACCTTGATTGAGGAGGGAACTAAAAGGAGGCGTCCAATCGGTTCCCTTCAAACTGAATGATTGGAAGCTCCGCTAATAAAGGTTGTGAAACAATCTGCGGTTCGGAATACGAGGTAACAAAGGTACAGAAGACCTTTAAAAGAAAGGCGAGAAATAAGGATGTGGTAAATAGTGGTTAGATATCGGCCCGCGGTCAAGATAATATTGAGGATTCTTGAATGCATCGCTCGATATCAGTCGAAGGACCGAGCTTTGAAGACCCATGTCATCCAGTGTGCCAACCTGAAGACGACTTCCGGAGATAAGTACCTGAAGATGCTGCAGGAAGCCGGATATATCGTTGAGATGAAAGAGAAATGGGGCGGCCGCACCGTCATCGCCCTTGAGCTGACGGAGCTCGGAAAGGAGAGGTACAACTGGTTTAAGAGGATAAATTCAGAGCTCTTCGAGTCAGACGAGTGGAGTGATTGAGGATGGCAGATAAAGATAACCTCACGGATATATCCTATGGATTTGTGGAGGAGATCGAGCGGAGGAAGAGATATTTGGAGCTTCTTATCATAGGGGGTTTAATCCTCGCGCCCGTGGGGCTCGTCGCGAACGGGATCGCATTCGTATCATACTCGCACCAGAAGGGCTTCTTCGATTTTAATATGACCGTGACCGCCATCAATATCCTCCTCTGCTGCCTCTTCGTGATCATCGGGATAAACCAGTATGCACTCTTGAAGAGATGGAGAAGAGATGTAAAAGAGCTTGAAATGCTGGAGGAGAGGATATTCGAGGAGGTACTTCGTCCGAAGTGAGGGCTTCATCGCCCCGATAGAATGCTCGTTTTTGATATAACAAGGACGGATGGAGCAGCTCATCTGATGAGGAAATTGCCCCCAGTCATATCGATGATTTCGGGGGTTTGGCTCAGTAAACGGCGATTGGACCACTGGATTGTATCTTTTCTGGCCCTATAGAAGCATTCGCTAAGAGATACGTTCCCGCTCGAACGCATCTCTTCATCAATGGCTTTGATCAAATTGTATGTGAAGACGCTCAGCGATCCAAACCACTTTTCATTGCTCGTTTCATCTTTCTTTGATGAGGTCAGCACAAGCTGCCCATCACCAGCTATCTTCAGATCGCCACTGTTACAGGCATCGATGATAACCGCCAGGTTGTCTATATCCCTCATATATCCCCTCAGCTCCAGTTCGCTGATCAGGGTCGAGAGGTCATCACTTTTAGCATCCTGCGGAACAAGATAAAAGGTGCCATCATCATCCCTGATCCCATGGCCAGAGAAGTAGAATATGATATTTCCGCCATTTTGTTTCTTCTTGAGATCATCCAGGGACATACTTAAAATATTCTCCTTGGTAGGCTTCATCTCGGTCTTGTCCGTCAGCTCGACGACCTGATAGCCGCAAGCCTTCAATATTTGGGAAATTTCGTTGGCATCATTTACAGCTGTCCGAAGACCCCTCCAATCCTTATAGCTGTTGATCCCCACCACAACCGCGTAATTCTCCGGATTCTCCCTCGTCTTATCGCCGATATCTTCTTCTTCCCACCTGTCGAAGAGATAGGGTACAATATGCTCGCTGGACCTCTCCCCATTCTTAATCAAAAAGTCGATATCTCGATTGATATCTGGGAGGAGATCTTTCTTGAGGTAACCCGTTTCGAGCGAACTTATAGCTGATTGTCCCAAAAAGCCCGAACTCAGGGCTAAATTGAAGCGCCGATAATCTGTTGGGACGGCTTTTTCTGAGTCGACGTCAGTTATACAATCTAAATTCTCGCTGATGTAATCGAAGTTTGAGTCGATATCATATACCTGATTTGAACCGCCTAAGAGATGGTTGATATCTGTCTTTTTGTTCACAATGCGTACCTGTTCATATTTATATTCCAAATTGGCACTATTTCCTGGGCCCCTATCCAGATTTGTGATTGTGTGGCTGGGAATGATGACAGAGCCTGGCAGAATGTTTTCTACATATTTATATAAATTTGATGTATCAGATTGTGCATATGATCCTATGTAGAAATCTGCCTTCCAGAGATCGTCTTCAATATCGAAGACGCGATTTAGGTTAGTGTTCACATTCCTCGACTTTTCATAGGTGATAACCATCGAAAGATTATTTCTTGTTAAACCCCGGGAAGCACCTATTTCTGACAATAAGTAGTCCAAATTCTCTCCGGTGTCATATCTTAGACCTGAACTCGAAATCCAAAAGGAGCTTTTTCCATCCTCAATATATTCCCCCTCGTCAACGATGTGATCTAAATTTGAGCTCAAATCAGATGTCAAATCAGAACTCGCGATCAGAAGATCATTTACTGAGACATCTATTGGTTTTTCACTTCCTGAAGGCAGGCTATCCAAATTCGTCGCTATATTTGAGCTTGGATTGGAGCTGGCCATCGAGAGATCACGTATCACATTGTTGCCATCGGTCTCGTCTGCGGCAAGACGATCCAAATTCGAAAATAAGCCTGATTCCATATCGGTTCTTGCGATTTGATAATCTGCACCGCCGTTATTTGATAATCCATTCAATTCTCTTGAATAATATGTAGATGCTGGTGACTCTACCTTCAGATCCACGTCGCTGAGGCTGTTCCCTGATGTCAGGATATTCAGTGCATCATTTGATGCCGATATGGAGCCGTCGCTAAGGGCGAAGGAGTGGTGCACGATTATCATTGCTATCAACACCGGGATCAATAGCCTCCTCAACTACATCACCTTGGGACCAACCAGCTCTGTCTCTATGAATCCTAATTTACGATTTCAAGCAAACTCCGATCATTGATGTGATTTTAGCTCAATTTTCCTTGCCAACATATATAAATTCTATGGCATTGAAGTTTCCAATAAATATGCGATAGATAAAAATAATACTCGATGAATAACCATAATTATCGCCGAAAAATAAAATTAGCATTAGGCCATTCAATTTGGTGAAGTGGGAGAAAACTGTAGACGGAGATATAAAATATATTTAATCAAAATTAAAAAAAGAAAAAAACACTCAGACCTCGCGCTTCAGCTCTGCTGCCCAGGTTGCCGTTCATTAAACCTAAACTCCCAATTATAGTCATTCGCATAAATCTTTATAATCCTAAGCTCCCCATGATTTAGGCATATCAAGATGATTTTTCGATACCATCTACTGCATCTTTAAATAGTATTATGTGCCTAAATATGCATAAGAAATCGTTCACTCGCATCAAAAAGATAAAGGGCCAGGAATATCTCTATGAGATAACCCCGTATTACATTGGTCATCGGTTAAGCCCACCACTCCTCTGTAAATCGCTTTCTAGTGCTTTGTAACATTAATTCTGCAAATTAATGTAATGCCTTCGTAGTTTCTGTCTTGCGTTATCTTTGTTGAATCTCCACCTCACAGTTGCGCCGATTGAATTCCTCTCGCGCTCCCAAGCG
>Ga0334890_1005228_pt1 | contig 11171 bp, 6 predicted proteins | sample GraSluR1_MG_3_FD_207220 | JGI IMG/M metagenome (GOLD analysis project Ga0334890, IMG submission 207220) | Sludge microbial communities from methane-producing bioreactor in Wageningen University, Netherlands - Granular Sludge_31_08-R1 | ecosystem: Engineered > Bioreactor > Anaerobic > Unclassified... | reverse complement strand
AATTTCCACAACGGTTTGTTCGAAGCCAGTATCAGCCAGAGTCAAAACCTGTTAAATGACCTGTTGGGAGCCAGGTTGGAGTTGGAACAACAACAGGCGGAGTGGCAATTCCTGCGCAGCCTTGCCCTGCAGAGAATTGATGATTATCTGCATCTAAGCCGCGAATATCGCTTTGTGCCTCCGGTGGACCTTGCCATGAATCTATTGACCGAGCTGGAACCCATTTATGTCAACCACTGGTCTGGTGACAACCTGTCAGGCTTCGAACGTGAACTGGTGAGTATGCGGGAACGGCTTTTAAAGACGGATCATGAAATTTCCACGGATTCACTCCGATTGTGGATTGAAAAAGAGAGCACCCAATTCGACAACCGCCTGGCAGAAATTGTGATGAAGGCGCGTTACAACGCCCTTGACGCACAGATCAGGCGCAGCGTCGCCAGTATCGTGGCGGATGTGTTGGCTGAAAATGGATTTGAGGTGTATGACTATAGCAAAGAAAACACAGGGGTGCAGCAACCTTTCTGGCTGGCGTTGGCAGATGACCTGGGCGGTGAGGCGGTGGTTGACATAACACCGGAGCACGGTTTTCGCAACATGGTGACCATCGATTTCTCAGATACCAGCCCGATCATGGAAGAAGAACTGCAAAATCGGTACGACGGCGTTGCTCGGGTGCTGCGTGAGCAGGGCATTAATGTTGAGTTGGTTGGTGATGAGAGTAAATCCACCAGTCAACTTGGTGCTTATGATTTTAATCCGGATGGTCTTGACGAGGAAGGTCGGCTTTCGACAGGGAAACATTCACGTGAATCATGATCGAGCGGATTAATGCCATAGTAGAAACTGATTCTGTCAGTCGTTACAGAGTGCTCTATGGCCCTGGTATACAGGATCATTTTCTGGATGACGACCTCAACCCGATTGATTTCGAACATGCTTTGTTAAGAGGGTTGAAGGGTGCCGGATACCAGCGGGTGGTTTTCATCAGCCCACAGAAACCGCTGTATTTCCTTGATCTTGCTTCGAAAAAACTGGCGATGAGCACCAACAAAACCGCTGATATTGTGCGTGATGTAAGAAAAACCAGCCGCTTTTCAGGTCCGCTGGGTGATTTGTTGGTGCTGCCGGAAGGGAAACGCGAGAGAATACCAGTTCTGGCTGACGATGAGGAAGACCTGGAACCTTACAAGCGCATGACAGACAGTTTTGCCTTGCAGCGTTTGGATCACCTAATGGAACAATCTGAGGGACCATTGACTGCGGTTGTTATGCTGCAAGCGGAAACCTTTTTGCACCATCAAAGCGATCAACGCTCGCTGGCCGCCAAAATCGGACGATGGCAGATGCAATCCATCAACGCAGTCAAAGGGGCGAAAGGGTTCACCAATAATATCTGTCTATTTGTGTTTTCTGCCTTTAGTGAGGCGCAACTGGAGAGCCTGTCAAATCGTCTGCCTGTGCCCGAACTGCGTGCGATCCTTTCAGAACAGGCAGAAAAAAAGGACATTTACCAGATTGGGTATCCAGGCCCGGATGAGATAAACCACCTTTTTGAGTTGGTAAAAACAACCGGCAGACGGTGGCCTGAAAATCAACAGAGAATCCTTTTACGCGGCATTGTGGCGGAAGGGGGTAATTTGTCTTTGTGGACCCACCGTTTGATGATGACTGAAAATCAAGAAGAATTAACAACCAAAATGAGGGATTGGTTTACGCAATATATACCCGGTGGCAAGAGCGCTTTGCAGCAGTTGGATGAACTGGTTGGCCTTGAGCAGGTAAAGGCGCACATCAAACAAAATACCGCTCTGATGCAACTGATGCAGACCAACGGCAATTTCCAAAAACCGAACCTGCACATGATGTTCGTGGGCAACCCGGGCACTGGCAAAACAACGGTTGCCAGGCTGGTGGGTGAGATCTATTTTGAGATGAACCTGCTGAAAAGAGGACACCTTGTCCAGGCGCAGGCTTCAGACCTGGTTGGTGAGGTGGTGGGTGCTACCGCTATCAAAACCAACCGGTTGGTGAATCGTGCGCTGGATGGGGTTTTGTTCATCGATGAAGCCTATATGTTGACCGAAGAAGCGCGCGGTGGTTTTGGACAGGAGGCATTGGACACCCTGTTATTGCGTATGGAGGATGACCGTGATCGGTTGGTGGTGATTTTCGCAGGCTATCCTGATAAAATGCTGCCCTTCCGCCAGTCCAATCCGGGCCTTCCACGCCGTATTCCCGAAGAAAATATCATCCGCTTTGATGACTTTTCACCTGATGCCCTGTTCAAAATCCTGAGAACTTGTATAGAACAGGCAGGATTTGAGATTGATGAAAGTGCCTGCAAAAAGCTGCGGCAGATCGTGATTGAAATGCATCGTCAGCGAGATGAACATTTTGGTAACGCCGGTGAGATGCGCAACCTGCAGGAGGCAATCTTGCGGCAGTGGGCACTCAGGGCTATCGACGATGTCAAAGAGTCATTGCGCGTCATTTTGCCAGAGGACATTCCTGCCAATTACCTGGGGTATATTGACCGGATAATTCCTGAAGTCAGCAATCTTGATAATATCTTCACGGGACTGGTTGGTATGCGCCCGGTTCGAGAAGCACTTCAGGGCCTCAGCGCGCGCATTGAGTATCAGCAATTGGTGAGAGAGGTGGCAGGCAGTGATAAGACCGCCATCGTACGGCCGCAGCACATGGCATTTCTGGGCAACCCCGGCACCGGTAAGACCACTGTGGCCCGCAGGATGGGAGAATATTTTGCCAGTACTGGATTGCTGCGCAAAGGCCATTGCGTTGAAGTCAGCCGGGTGAACCTGGTGGGGGAGCATGTGGGTGAAACAGCCATCAAGACCATGCAGGTGGTGCGTAAAGCGTTGGATGGTGTGCTTTTCATTGATGAAGCCTATGCCCTTTCAGAACGAGGGGGACATGATTTTGGCCGTGAAGTGATCGATACTTTAATCAAAGTATTGGAAGATTATCAGGATCGGCTGGTTGTGATCTTTGCCGGTTATTCAGCAGAAATGCAGGCCTTCCTGCACACCAATCCCGGGCTGGTATCTCGTGTGCCGCTCATCATCGACTTCCCTGACTTTTCGCTGGAAGAATTGGTGACCATTCTTGCGAGCATGGCGAAGGAAGAAGGATACATTTTACCTGATGAGGTGAAAAAGAAGGCGCTGCAGGCGCTGTCAATACGAAAACAGGACATGACCCGCAGTTTCGGCAACGGCAGAACCGTACGTAGTTTGTTTGAAGGCATGCGCGTAAACCTTTCCAGGCGTTTGCTAATCATGGATCGTGAAATTCTACAGCAGAACCCGCACCTGCTCTATCAATTCGAAGTCAGTGACCTGAAATCCCGCTCTTGATGTCTACTTATCTTTGGGTTTGGGTGAGTCGCCAGGATTCATCCAGGGGGGCGGAAAAGTGCCCTCTGAACGGCCGTCTCGCAGATAATGACGGAGGATTTCAGCGATACGAGAGGTGATCATCATCTGCTGGCGTTTCTCGATCTTTCCCCGAACCTCTTCCGGCGTCCCTTTGGCTTCTTCTTCCAGGTGCGACTGCCAGGTGTTGAGCGACTCAATGATCGCATTTGCCACATCGGCTTCCCCTTTTATGCGGCCAATCTCCTGATAGGCAGCCACCCGTGATTCGCCTTCTTTGCGCAGCACATCATAATGACGGCGCAAGCGCCATTCCCACAGTTTTCTGCGGGTTTGTTTGATCGATTCACGGTTGATTTCGATATTGCCGACATCGATCCACAGGAGCTCAACCCCAAATTCTTTGAGAATGGGTGCGGCTTCCTTGAGTACCTGCTGGCGAAATTGCTCACGCACCCAGCCATTGGGATTGTTGGGTTGCGGTTTGGAAGGCGGTTGGGCGATGCGCTGCGGGGCGGTGAAAAAATCAAGCGGGCGGATGTTGATGAAATGGCGCACTTTTCTCTGGATGAATTTTTCTACTGCAATCGGATAATCCAGTTTGCGCGCTGCGGTTTGCAGCGAATCAACATCAACGTTGTCATAGGGGTTAAAGCCACGTTCCAGCACCCTTTGCGTGCCGCTTTCTTTCTCTTGCAGATAGGTGCGCAGCAGTCGATATCCCTCTGGGGTTAAGCGGCTGCGGTATTCGTTTAAATTGTCGCGTTTGACATCATCCATGATGGCTTCTAACGCATGGCGTTCTTTTGCATCGTCAACCGATTGCAGCAGGATTTCCTTCACCCTTTCCATATCTTTGGGGTATGTGTTGAATTTGACACGATAGCGAAAACGGATGTTCTTCAGCGTGATCTGAATGCCATCACGGGTGTAGGTTTCCAGTGAATCTTTTTCACAATAATGATCTTCCAGGCTGATGATGTTGCGGATACGCTCAAATGGCCGCAGGTAATAGGTGGTATTGGTGACTACATTGGTTTGCATACGGTTGGTTTGGAAGGCCACCACATTGCCGGGGTGCACCACCACCCGGGCTGGACCGCCGATCACATCAACGGAAGAGAAGACCTCTGGATTTTTCAACAAGCGGCCATTCTCGATCACTTCTGTTGGATAGAGCGGGACGAATAGCGAGAACAGCAAACGCGGTACACTGGTTGTGTCTATCCCGAATACAGCCGTGAAGATAAAGGCAACGGCATTTGGCCGGATGAGGACATGGTACATATCCATCAGGAAGGTGGATGTGGTGTGGATCACAAACAAGCAGCCAAGCGCGATCGGTACCATAAAGCGGAAGAATGCAAAAGATGCGACAGCGCCGTTGTAGGTGGAGGCTTTTTGTGCATCCCAGATTCGCACTGTGCGATCGCGATTCGCGGTGGCAATGTATTGGTGATTGTTATCGATAGCAGCATCATTGATGCGGCCGGTGAAAGCGCGCAACTGAATGATGCGCCAGGCATCGCGTGCCACACCCAGATTGATCACCTGGGCAGTGTGGTCAATGCTGGTAGTGATCAGCAGATGATGTGGGGTGTCGGGTGATACGTCATTGTACTTGATGCTGGTTATCAAAGCCGTAGGCGCGCGTTTCATGCCTTTCAATTGATAGAATCTACCGCGAGCACCGCCAGCCTGGAATACGAAACCGTCTTCTAAATCCCATAACACCAGCATCCCTTTGGCATCGATCGAGGCGAGCCAGTAGGCGCCAGGTGATGCCTTATCGCGGGTGATGGACAGAAAGATTGGTGCGGTTTCATGAACATCGGGAAAGCGAATTGATCTTTTGGTGTTGAGGTCATAGGCGAAAATGGTGCCATCAGGGCCGGCAGCGAACAAATGCCGTTCAACGGAAGGTGTTGCACTTTGATATGAAAGGTCAAAGGCCAGGTCATAGGCGCGTGACCCCCGTTCCTGCAGCAGATACCGTGAATTGATGAATTGATAAGCATCGCCTGCCAGGGTCATATCATAGAGGGATATCGTTCCGCCCAGGTCACTGACCGCAAAGTAACGGTTTGAGGGGCTGAATTCGATATCTGTGATGCTGCTTCTGTGGATATCAATGCTGATGGCTTGCTCAACCATTTGGTTCTCGTCAGGCAGTAAGGCAAGGTCCCAAAGATATACTTTGCCAAATTGATCCCCGCTTGCCAGCCAGCGCCCGTCAGCGCTGAGGCGCAGGTGCGTGACGGCACCGCTGTGATTTTTCAATGAATAGAAGTCAAGGAAAGGATTGGCTGATTCGATACTTTGTTGATGGCGGTCAAACTGGGTCAGGGCATCCCGTCCTTCCGGCAATCCGCTGAGCTGCCAGATACGGATTTCCATGTCGGTACCGGCGCTGACCAGGTACTTGCCATCCTGCGTGAACAGGACTTGCTGAGCGAAACCAGTTTCAAGGGGCAGATAAATGGGATTGCGGTCATCGCGACTGTTCATTTCATCAAAGTTCAGAAAATCCCACAGGTAGATACTGCCGTCTTTCGAAGCGCCGGCAAGCCATTGGCTGTTGTGATTGAAGGTGACATCAACCACTTCTTTTTTGGGGCCGTGCAGGGCGATGTTCTGGCGGAAATTGAACTCTGTCTGGGGGATCATCTGCGATGCCAGCCAGGCAAGGAACAAAACACCACCTGCGAATACAGCGCGTGCCAGATAAGCTGAAAGATAAAGAAAAAGGCCGCGGTGGCGGTTGATCCAACCGGTCAGTCTCATTCTTTGTCCCCCTTGACGCGCAGCCATTGTTTCAGGTTGCCTATCAGGCCATAAGCATCACGCAGCAGGATATTCTTGCCATCGCTGCGGTTGAGCATGGATTGCAGTGCGGAGAGCAACTGCAGCAGCACTACTTCTTCAGGATATTCGCTTTCCAGGATGGTCAGTAGATGCTGGCTGGCCATGTATTGGGCTTGCAACTGCGCCTGGTTCATAATCTCGATGCTGTCAAGTTCAACTTCGGCGCGTTCGAAGTCCGCATCACGTTCCCAGGCAGCACTGTAGGCTTGTTCGAGGGTGTCGCTGACCTCCGGGAGGCGCGGCCGGATATTGTCGATTTCACAGGCCAGCACCCGAATACCGCAGGCGCGCAGGTATTTGCGTTTGTCATCGTTATCAACGAAGGAGGGGCCTGCCGGCAGTTCTTCGTAATCGAGGTTTTCATACTCTGGTGGTGCTTTTTCGCCTCTCACTGCCACAGGTGCATTTTCAATATCGCTGACATGATAGCCCCTGGGCATATGATCGTTGGAGTCTAACAGGATGCCCATGTTCGATTTTGACCAAAGCAGGCGGTAAGCCAGCACCCCGTCATTGCGGATCAGGGCACGGGTTTGGTTGATGATGTCATCCAGCGGATAGCTATCTCCACTGGTAGCCTTGACGTCACCGAATAGTTCATCATAGGTGTAATTGAGCAAGATGCCGGCAAAGACATCTTTGGCATGCTGGGTGAGGATCTGCTGCCAATCCAGCCGCTCGCCTTTGTTATTGATAGCCGTGGCATGCATGGCGCGCACCACGCGCGAGGGGTTAAATTCAAATTCATATTGATCAGGGTTCTTGCGGTAACTGCGATCGGTATCAAAACGGAACAAACGCCTGCGGTTGGCGTAGATGTAAGCACGGTCCTGCGGGTCCAGCTGGTTTTTCTCATCGGTAGAAACTTTGAGGAAGGTAGTCTGTTTCTGTTTGACTTCATTGATTTTGACAGCCCGCAAGGTTTCAGGGCTGAAGTTAGTGCTGTTAAATGCCATCTGCACACACTCAGGGCGTTGACCGAGGGCAAACACCCCGCTGATATCGTACACGATCTCCATGCCGTCACTGGTGAAGGCGGTTACCTCTTTGTCAACGACTGACTTGCGGTGTAAACTGGCTGCACCAACCAACCTCCGTTTTGAACTGAAGCGCATGCCGTACCATCCCGCATACGATTCATGGGTTTCGGGTTTGACTTTGTGTGGGGGGTCAAGCACGTAAGCGCTGTCTACGTCTGAAATGATAAGCCCGGGAATGAGAGAATATTCCTTACTGATGCCAGTGGAAATGACTTCGCCTCTGCGAATGACCACGTTCAACCCGCGCAGATGCAAAAACCAGGCGATTTGGTGGAAGTAAGACCAGAAAAACTGACTCCACTGGCCACGTATTGTGTCAGCGATCAGGGTTGTCCAGAATTTAAAAAATCCCTCTTTACTTTTCCCTTTGGCTTTGTCTTTAAATACGCGATCCCAATTGGCTTTGGGATTGTAGGGCAGCGCAGGCCCGAATGATTCCTGGTCAAGATTCTCGATTGGAATATGCGCACGTAGTTCATCCAGGTTCAGGATCGGGTAGGCAGCCTTGCGCACCACCATGGCTTCAAAGAACAACACCGCCACAAAAAGAAAGATAAATGCCACCGCCAGGGTGCGAAATGCATCGAACACCGCCAGGTCAGTGGTGTAATTGGTACGGTTGGATACCAGATCGATCAACCAGAGTAGCAGCGTGTAGAATTCATTACCAAAGGAGATCAACATCAAGCCCCCAAGAATCCACTCCAGGATGGTTAAACGGGAATGTTTTTGTGTTCGTTTTGGGCGGATTCGCTGGTATCTTGGCATCGGTCAGATTTCGGATGTATAAAACCATGTTGTCAGGGCTGATGTTATGATTATATCGAATATATCGAAAAAAGCCGTATGGAGAGGCGAGTGAATCAAGCTTCCGGGATAAAAGGGCTGATTTTCGGATACTGTCAAGAATGGAGTTCTTTGCTATCCTTTCATTTGAACAGCATTACGCTAACGGTATTACATGGGCGCCACGGCTGGCTTTTGAGATGAAGACATCGGTGGTGTAAGGCGACTGTGCATCGTAACAGGCTTTTAACTCTCGGGCAAAGGCTTCTGCCTGTGATGCCGCTACCAGGTTCACGGTGCATCCGCCGAAACCGGCACCGGTAAGGCGCGCCCCATAGACACCGGGCAGGCTGCGGGCTATTTCCACCAGCAGATCAAGCTCAGGGGTGGAAACCTTGTAGAGATCACGCAGCGAGGCATGGGTTGCATACATTAATTGTCCGAATTGTTGAATATCTCCGGCTTTTAAGGCCACGATTGCTTTGTCCATACGGTCACATTCATCCACGACATGCTGCGCTCTTTGCGCGATCATTGGCGGCAGCAGGTGTTTGTGGGTTTCAAATTGAGCCGGACTGACATCCACCAGGGCTTCGATATCAGGTAAAGCGGGTGTTAATAGACGTACGGCTTCTTCGGTTGCGTTACGGCGTTCGTTATATGCTGAGTCCGTGAGGGAGTGCGGCACTTTGGAATCAGCGATGATAATGGCGACATCGGCGGGCAATGGCACGGCTTCCCACTGCATGGCGTGAATGCGAAAATACAGGGCGTGGTTTTCTACGCCATGGGCAGAGGCGAACTGGTCCATCAAGCCTGAGTTCATGCCTACATATTCTTGTTCGGCTTGCTGGCAGTATTGTGCCAGGGTCATGCGGTCCAGCTCCCAATCCGCCAGGGTCTGGAAGGCAAGCGCGAATGCCACTTCGATGGCGGCAGACGAAGATAGACCTGCCCCGATCGGTATGTCAGAAGTGAACCGGGCATTCATTCCAGTGAGAGATAGACCAAGCTTCCGCAGGGTGTGTGCAACGCCGGCGGGATATTTCGCCCAGGCGGGCAGGGGATTGCCCCGGCAGTCGATTTTCGCAGCCAGGTTTGTCAATGAAAAACAAACCTGTTCATTGATGTCATTTGCCACAATCTCCACCCGCTGGTCATCGCGGGCGGAAAAATCGACCTTCATGGAACGGTCGATGGCGACTGGCAGCACTGGCCCATTGCAATAATCAACATGTTCTCCCAAAAGATTCACCCGGCCGGGTGCGATCGCGCGGTATTGGTAGGATGGCATGGCAGTAGCTCCTTTGTTCACCTGTTGTGTGAATTTTAACGGATTTTTGTGGATGGATTGTCAATTTGGCGTCAGTCATTTATCCTATTTTATCTGCGTTTACCCACAAGCCTGGGTTATAATGGTAAAAACCCAAAGGCGGAAGTGTCTATGAAAATCAGTGTCGTCATCCCTGTCTACAATGAGATCAACACCCTGGAAGAAATTTTAAAACGGGTGCAAGAGGTTGAGTTGAATAACGGCATCATGGAGATTTTGGTGGTGGACGACTGTTCAACCGACGGAACCCGCGAACTGCTGCAGAACATTGTGGCAGCCAAAGAGAGCGGTGCAGATCATATGGATTTGCCGGATGGCTATCGGCTGGATTTGCAATCTTTGGGGATTTTTTTCCAGCCGGTCAACCAGGGCAAAGGCGCGGCACTGCGGCGTGGTTTTCAAGAAGCGCAAGGGGATGTAGTCATCATTCAGGATGCCGACCTGGAATATGATCCGCAGGAATACAACAAGCTGCTGGGTCCAATCCAGCGTGGTGTGGCGGATGTTGTGTATGGGTCGCGTTTTTTGGGCGGCCCGCATCGTGTGTTGTATTTCTCACACTTTCTGGCCAACCGTATGCTGACCGGGGTATCTAACCTGCTGACCAATATTAACTTGAGCGACATGGAAACATGCTATAAGGTGTTTCGTAAAGAAATCCTCGATCAGATCGACTTGAAACAGGACCGTTTCGGCTTTGAACCTGAGGTGACGGCGCGGGTGGCGCAGATGGGCTGCCGTATCTATGAGGTGCCGATCTCGTATTACGGGCGCACCTATGAAGAAGGCAAAAAAATCCAATTCCGCGATGGGATCAATGCGCTTTGGTGTATCTTGCGCTATAATATCTTTAATTGATAGTTGTTAGGTGTGGAAGGAGACAGCCATGAAAGATGATATGCATGAATATGATCTTCCGGGTGATGACGAAGAAAGCCAGGAAGATGAACAGCCGGTTGAGGTCATGAAACAAGATGATATCCAGCCAGAACCTTTTGCAATGGAAACCATCGATCTGCCGGTGGCAGACGAGAAAAAACCAGACAGCCGCCTTAAAAAAAGTTTACGCAAAGTAGGTTTGTGGGTGCTGGCAGTGCTTGGGTTTTCACTGGCGCTGCTTTTGGTGTTCTATTTCGCCCTTTATCGCCCGATCGACCTGCGCGCCCAGGCATTGGAAGAGCAATCCACACAGATGGAAGGCCAATTGAGCGAATACCGGACGGAGTTAAGTGATCTGACCAGTCGTTTTGAAGATGTCACAGCTGAACGTGACGAATTGCTGGCTGACAAGGCGCAATACCAGTTGTTTGTTGACTACTTGCTGCTGCAAATAGACCTGCGGCATCTGCAGGTGGGATTCCTACAGGAAGACGACGCGGCAGTGCGGGTGGCCTTATTAAATGCCGAAGAGCATCTGGATTCTATAGAGCCTATGCTGCGCGAGGTAGATGCTGAATTCGTTGACCTGCTGCAAGGTCGCTTGGTGCTGCTCAAATCAACCAGCAAAGAGGTGGATGAAAACGTGCAGGATGTGGAGCGCATGTTCAACTATTTGTTGAGCCTGCAGGAAACCCTGTTTGGCACGTTGGATTGAAGTGATTGTACAAATCAGGCGATGGCTCTCTGGCTTTCGCCTGATTTTCTCTTAAGCAGGTAGAAGTTGACGGCAGAAGGCAGCTGCTTTCTGCAGATTGGCGCGCATCTCGGCTTGATTCCGATATCCTGCCGCGCCGGGGTCTGATTCAAACG
>Ga0334890_1005227_pt1 | contig 11172 bp, 9 predicted proteins | sample GraSluR1_MG_3_FD_207220 | JGI IMG/M metagenome (GOLD analysis project Ga0334890, IMG submission 207220) | Sludge microbial communities from methane-producing bioreactor in Wageningen University, Netherlands - Granular Sludge_31_08-R1 | ecosystem: Engineered > Bioreactor > Anaerobic > Unclassified... | reverse complement strand
CACGGCGCAGGCCGCGCCCGCCCCGGCAAACGCGCCGACAGAACGCAAGAAAGATTCCTGACCCCGATCCGCGTGACCTGTGTGGGACAGGCTTTCCAGCCTGTCTCTGGAGTCTCGATCCGCGTTCTGCTCGGGTCGGCCCTTCCTGCTGCGCGCTGTGGCCTTCCAACCTCCCTGTCCGCCCCCCGCCCCATCCCCGCCACGCGAGCACGCTGTGTGCCGAACACGATTGCGAAAAACCCGCCTGGCGCCCTCGCCACGCCCGTTTCAAACGCCAAACGGCGCAACCTGAGCCAGGTGTGTGAGGGCAATCGGCGACGCTGTGGTTATTCGTTGAATCGCGCATTTCGTTTTGGTAGAGTGAAGAAGAGCGATCCGGGCGGGTGTCGGAGAGGCGGCCCCGTTCGGTTGCTGGAGGTATCGAAGTCAATTCCCGTTTCTCAAAAGGAGCGAGCGAGGGATCTCAAGAACCGACGGACCGATCGGATGTGATGCAGGTTCGGATGGCCGGTGCGGATCGCGGCGGCACCGGCCTCGAAGGCATGGCGGACCGTGCCGGCGAAGGAGTCGAGGACGATCTCGACCGCAAGCATCTGACCGATGAGCACGGGCCCAACGCTTTGCCGCGAAGTGCGCTGGCCTGGCCGCGGGTGTCCGACTTCGACGGCGACCTGAACCGGACGGATCCTGCAGGCTTCCAGGCCTGCTGCGGGCAAGCGGTGGCCGGCACTCGCGAAAAGGCGGATTTGTCCGGCGACGGCCTGATCCACGCGAATGACGTTCCATCGTTCGTGGAACACCTGGAGAGCCCGTAACGCGTGAGGTCAGGCACCGAACACAACGAACTCGCGAGCCGTATGCACTCGACTGCAGCCGACCTGTGTGCGACAGGCGGGCCGGCAGGGTGCGCTGCCGTTCGTCGCCGGTCGACCGGGACGCGACGTGGCTGACACGGCGCCGATCTGACAGGAGTGTGTGTCCAGTCTTTCAAGCAAGGAGAACGCGATGGATTTGGGAACGTGGGAGAAACGTGTGCCGTGGACGATTGTCCTCTCGATTTGTGCGGGGTGGCTCGCTTCCGCGCCGGCAAGCGCGGCATCGCGCACCGTCCTGGCGGAGGAATGGTCGATGATGGGGTGAGGGGCGTGTGGAAGCGCCGGTCAGGCGTTCAGCCAGATGCTCGATACTTATGCCGATGACTTCACACTCGTTCAATATCACGTGAGCGACGGCTATGGGACTCCCTGGTCCAATGATCGAGCCGTCAACTTCTATCCCTGGCCTGGGGCCGTTCCCTGTACGTGGTTCGACGGCCTGACGAACATTGTGGGCTCCAAGCCCACCGAGTTCAACGCCGAATACGACGCTCGTCGACAGGTACCGACGGACGTGACCATCGCACTGACCGGCGATCCGGTCAGCGATTCGACGTACGAGGTGACCGCGATGGTGAGCCTCGAGGTCGGAGGCGCGGCCAAGACCGTGCGCCTGTACATCGTTCAGGTTCTCGATCACTGGCCAACGGAGGTGAGTTACTCCCGCCACGGCTTCAAGCAGGCCGCGGCGACTGCCGACCTGACGCTCAGTCCGGGAGGATATCGAGTGGTTACTCGGCAGTTCACGTTTGACGCAACAAGCTGGGCCAATCAGGGAGACATCCGGATCATTGCCTGGGCGCAGGCGCCTCTCTCGATGGGTCCCGCGGAGGTGTACCAGGCCGAGGTTATGGCGTGGCCGTTCCCTGCCGGGCCGGACTGCAACAACAACGGCCTTCACGATTGGACGGAACTCGCGAGCGGCGCATCGGAGGACTGTAACAACAACAGAGTGCCGGACGAGTGCGACATCGCCGACGGCACGTCCGATGACTGCAACGGGAACGGCATTCCGGACGAGTGCGACATCGCCGACGGCACGTCCGACGACTGCAACGGAAACGACGTGCCGGACGAGTGCGACATTGCCCAGGGGCTCAGCTCTGACTGCGACGAGAACCTCGTGCCGGACGATTGCCAGCCGGACTGTAACGGCAACGGGATCGCGGACGTGTGCGAAATTCTGGCCGGCCTGGTGACGGACGCCAACGGCAACGGCGTGCCGGACGAGTGCGAGATTGCCCCGAAGTTCGAGGCGGGGTTCACCACGGCCAACCACGTGCCCAAAACGGTTTCCCTGCAGAACACCTACACAAACCCCGTCGTGGTGTGTACGGGCCAGTACTTCTACAACGGCAAGCGAATGACCCCGCGGGTGAGCAACGTGACCGCCGGCAGCTTCGACCTGCGTCTGGTGGATCCCACCAATGCGTCGCAGACGTACTCCATCCAGGAGGTGGTGTGCTACTGGGTCATGGAACAAGGGGTCAGCGAGCTGAACGGCGTGAAGATGGAGGCGTGGAAGTACACGTCTACTGTGACCGACGGCAACGGCGACTGGACGGGCGAGGCCCGGCGGTACGGGCAGCAGTACGACAACCCGGTGGTGCTCGGCCAGGTGATGAGCGCGAACGATGCCTGGTCGGTGTTCTGGACGCAGGGCTCACGGAAGACGAGCGCGCCGTCGCCCACGGCGCTGCGGACGGGCAAGCACACGGGCAACACGGGGCTGGACCGGGCGGATGAGACGATCGGCGTGATCGTGTTCGAGAGCGTCACGGGAACCGGCCTGGGCGGCGTTCCGTTCGAGGCCGCCGTGGGGCCGGCCACCGTTCAGGGCGTCCTGCACGGCACGCCGCCGCACACCGCCTATGCCCTGCAGACGCCGATGGCGGCGCCGCAATTCGTGGCCATCGCCTCGCCGGCCGGCCTGCAGGGCGACACGGGGTTCTGGGTGCAGCGGCACGGGCAGGCGGGTTCCGGCGGCTCGACGTACCTGCTGTTGTCGCTGGATGACGACCTGGACCGCACGCACCCGACGGGTGAGCGCGTGGCCTACGCCCTGCTGAAAAGTGCGTTGGTCTGGCCGCGGGTGCCGGACTTCGACGGCGACGGCGACGTGGACCTGAAGGACTTCGGCGTCTTCCAGGCGTGCTTCGGCCAGGCCGCGGCCGGCATCTGCTTGAACGCGGACCTGACCGGCGACGGCCTGATCGACGAGGCCGACGTGCCGCTCTTCGTCAACCAGATGCAGGGGCCGTAGGCAGACCGGGCGGCCGGACCAGTCCGAGCGCGGTCCAATCGAACCGGTCCTGGATGGCGCCGTTGGAGACAAGCAAAGGGGTAAACGGGACATCTGGTTTTGACATCCGGGGCGGGTCTGATTGGCTTCGGGACGCGCCCGGGACCGCGCGAGCCGTCGAGGCGGGGACCGTCTTCCGCGCTGAACTGCGGCAACGGCCGCCGGCGGCTGTTCCGCAAGGACTTCGTTCTGTCGGCCCGACCGGTGGACCGGCCGCGTCGCTGGGCGCGGCGGTGAACGATCTGCTGGGCAGAGACGAGTTCAAGCCGTTGCGGATCAGCGTGAACCGGGGTCGTCCGCTGGGCGAGGAGTCGTGGATGTGGTCGACCGCGCGGCGATTGGGGCTGCAGTTCACTCTGCGCAGCCCCGGACGACCACGCAGGAAACGGCAAAATCAGATGTCCCGTTATTCACGCACCTGACTCCGATCCGCGCAAGAAAGATTCCTGACCCCGATCCGGCGTTCCGCCATATTCGGATTCCGGTTTATCAAGATCTGGATAACACCCGATTATCCGTGGTTATGCATGGCCGGTCACGCTCCGCTTTCGCCTTTGAGGGCGTTTCTCGCTCAAAACTGCTCGACAACGCCCGAAGATGGTTGTAATCTGGCCGTCGGCGGTCCGGGTAAAGCAGATTTCTGTACAAAAACAAGTTGGGCAACAGAAAGGAGCAAGCGATGAGAACAGCAAATTGTGTCGGATTAGGAATCGTATTCTGTCTTCTTTTGCTGGGCTGTAGTGAGGGCCAGCAAGGCACCACGAGACATGACAAGAAGTTCACCGAACGAATGGCGGGCTCTGCCGAGTCCGTAAACGGCGTTCTCTATGTCATGGGTGGAATGAGCCTATCGGCGAATCTACCCGATGTGGGCGCATATCACCCATCAACAAAGACATGGACTCAGAAGGTGGCCATCCCGACCCCGAGATCACTTGGGGCGTCGGTTGTTTTCGAGAACGACATTTACGTTATCGGTGGACGCAACGAAAACGCCGTCCTCTCCACGGTCGAGAGATACAGCACCACCGAGAACAAGTGGTTCCCAGCCGCACCTATGCCGACGGCGCGATGGTCCTTAATGACCTGCAGCGCAGGTGGCCAGCTGTATTCGTTTGGGGGAGTGTCGGGTATAGGGAACAATAGACGGGCACTGGACATCGTAGAAGCTTACGACCCGAAAAGTAACTCGTGGCAATCTGTGGGCAAAATGCCCGAACCCCGCCAAGGTGCGGCCATAGCCGAGGTTAACGGGCTAATCTATATCATTTCGGGGAAGATTGCCTCATACGTTGAGGCTACAACAAGCGACCAGATAACGGAGCATGTCGATTCCTTTGACCCCAAAGCGAAGGCATGGAATAGGGTTCAAGACATCCCAACCGGGCGCGTCGGCGCAAGGGCTGTTGTGGCAAACGGGTTGATATTCGTCGTCGGAGGAATAGCAAAGAGCGGAGAATTCCCCGCACAGATAGAAGTATTTGATCCCCGTTCTAACCGATGGAGTGCGGGTCCGCGTCTGTCATCGGGCAGAAGCGGACATCTGTGCGCTCTTGTGGGAGATTCGATCGTCGTCTTTGGCGGGAGTGCCGTAAGCTACGGCGGCGGTAGGCCGTCAATCAATGGATCAATGGAGACTGTTTCACTTGCGGGGCAACAGCAGAAGCTCGGAGGTGAATGATATGAGAGACATTGTGATCGAGAACCGAATTCCGGAAATCATTGGGTTTTTCGACCTTCCAGACTCTTTGACGAAACAAAGTGAGGGTGTCACTCAAATCAAGAAGTCGAAGGCGCTTGGCAACTTCGGAATTGCAATTGTTCTTATTGTTCTTGGGGCACTCGCCTCGATCTATGGCATTGCCGATGTCTTCGGCGGCAAGAAACTTCCGATGGGTGTTCTATTCCTGATTGGCGGACCGATAATGGTATTGGGCGGTGTCTATATGGTATTCTCCAGCACTGCGCGTGCTGCGACAGCCTCGCAGGTGAGCTTCGCGACCGATGTGGAGACGCTCTGCCGCACCTTTTACACGAACGCCCTCTGCAAGAAGACCACCGACTTCGGAAGCAAGGATGACCAGATAGTAGATGTCTGCCAGTTCATCCCGGTGCCTATTCTAGAGAATTACAGAAAGTCTGGATGGGATATTCTAATCGGCAAGTCGAAACCCCGCTCAGGAGCACAGCCAATAGGATGCACTCAGTGTCAGAAGAAGGCCGACCATAGTGAGACCCATTACACTTCTATTCCTGTGTCCACCAAGTACCGCGAAGAGCATAGGAGTCAAGAACCGGCAGAGACGCAGAATCTCATCAAGAACCTGTACTTGAAGTGCCAGAGTTGCGGCAGCGTTGTCTGCTATGAGTGCGTGGCCTACGCAGCGCCAAGAGCACGGCGTTTCCTTTGTCCGATCTGTGGCAAAGCAACCAACGGCTGGGACGGTCTCGCCAATCGGTGGATGAACCTGCGACATAGCAAAACGGATCAGGACGTTGATTTCTCCTTATCCTCAGTCGTCGTTGATCAAGTGCCGCGTTCTGACCGCCGCATCGTTGATGTGACGATTCACCTGAGTGCAACGCCGTTTGGAACGCTCGTGCTATCCAACGTCGCTTTCAATGTGGAAGACAAGTGGTTTCTTGCAAGCCCAGAGCCAATACTCGCCTGATGAAATGGAAAACCTGCCCAACAAACGGCTGCAGCGGACGGCGTTCCGCCGCCGCTGAGCCGTGGCGTTAGACGGCATCGCATCACCACGAAGAAAGGAGACAACATGAGTCTTTGGAAGACACTTTTTGGCGCGTCTGCAAGCCCCACCCCGCCGCCGACAGCGGAGGACTTGCCAGCGAGTCACTACGCGAGCAAGGAGTACGGTCTCAGCTTTACTGTGCCTGCCGGGACAAAGCTGTACACGGCTGGTGCTCCCGGCGCGTCCAAGTACGGTGTTCCAGCGGCGTAAGCGCTCGGTGAATTGCATCTGGCGTCGGGGGGCGGCGGTCTGGCATGATGCGCGCACGGGAGGTGCATCATGTCGGATCGCGTGGCCGATCCGGTCCTGCTGCCGCCCTGCACGAACACTCCGCCGCCATAGAGGCCCTGGTTGCCCAGGAACCGGCAGTTCACCGCGGTTGCGTGGCCGGACGCCACCGACAGACCGCCGCCGCTGGGGGCCGTGTTGCCGATAAAGCTGCACTGAACCAGCTTCGCATGGCTGGCACTGCCCGTGACGGCCACGCCGCCGCCGTAGCTGGCCGCCTCATTGCCCGTGAACGTGCAATCGCGGAACATCGGCGTGGAGCCGATGTTGACGCACACCGCGCCCCCGCCTACGCCGCCGGTGTTGAGCACCCGGTTCTGCGTGAACGTGCAGCCGGTGAACAGCGGGGACGTCGCCACGGCCCCCGCCCAGATGGCCGCGGCGCCGCCTTTGGTGGTGGCCTCGTTCTCCTCGAACGTGCAGCGGGTGATGACCGGATTGCACTGGCCGACCTGCAAAGCGCCCGGCTGGTCCCCCAGGGCAGTGTTCTGGTAGAACGTGCAGTCGGTCACAAATGCGTCGGACAGGTAGATGCTCATGCCGCCCGTGCCGCTGGTGCTGGGCTTCTGCGACGGGACCGCCCAGTTGTACCGGATGGTGCAGTGGGCGAGGGTCGGGGCGCCGCCGTAGAACGCGGCCACCCCGCCGCCGTTGCCCGCCGCGTTGCACTCGATGATGCAGTGGCGAATGGTGGGGCTGGAGTCGTTCGTCAGCAGCCCGCCGCCGGCCTGGTGAGGGGATGCTCCGTCGGCGTATCCGCCGCGGATGGTCACGCCGTCCAGGACGGCTCCCGGCGCGCCGGGACCCGGACCGGCCGTCACCACGTGGTACGCGTCATACGTCTTGTTGTCGGCGCAGCAGTTCTCCGCGTAGCCGCCCTCCAGCATGCCGAAGGGCTCACCGCCCACCGCCCTGGCGCGTGGCCGAGCTCGCCGTCACCTGGCGTTTGCTCTCGTGCTGTACCCGCATTCAGGGCACCTCTCACCGTCGCTTCCACGTAGGTCATAGCCGCAACTCGCGCAATAACTCTGACGTGTGATAGTCAACCAATCGGAGAATACACGTGTAGCGCACGCCCGAATGCGACCCACAAGGAACGCAGTTGCCACGCATAGGAACGCCAAGCTCACAACAAAGTGTCCCAAGAATGCCGAGTTAGCAGCCGCCGTTGCTCCAGCGAGTAGCACATTCGCCGCCAGAACGCTGCTCAACAACAAGAACAGCATGAACGTCCACGAACGAAGGAGTCGGAGCAACGTCAAGTACGCAATACAAGCCTTTTCTTCTGATGTGATGCCAAATCGCCTTAACTGGGGCGCCGCTAGCACATACGCTGGCCACAGCATCCGGAAACACGATGGGAGCCTTCTTTCTCGACATCGAGCGAGGTCTCTAGTGATCGCTAATTGTGTCAGGCCAGCGCTGCAGCGAGGACATTCAGTCCAGAGGCCCCCCGCCAAGAGCCAGATAATGACACCTACCACAGCAATCAGTCGAAAGCAAATGCCATCACTCGCACATACTCGTTCTTCCGCGATGCGACAATACTGTACGACATTCGCCAGGACCAGCATCGTCAGTGCAACTGGACCACGAACAATGAGTACCTTCCCTCGTCCACGGCACCGTGGACATGCCGAACTCGGCGAGCTAGTTTCCATATCCGGAAACTCGACAGGACAATGATGCGACCCTCCCACTCAAGAGCATTCCGGCAGTTTCAAACCCGGCGGTGCCAAGCGATCTCCACACCCGAAGCCCCACTTTTCGACCTTCTCGGTATCAACAAAGTCAAAGAAGTAGAACAATAGACCTCCGGCCAGTTTGCCGCGCTGGTACGGCGCGCCACCAGTAACGAGCTCACCGCTGTTGCTGTAACATGCGAGGTAAGGCTTGCCACAAGGACATCCAATACAATCCCATGTAGTCTCGACTTCCATCCACAGCATCTTCCGTGCATTCCAAATCCCTATTCCCGACCATCCAGGATGCGTATGGAGATTGGCATCAAGATAGTGATACTTCCAGACGATCTTCACAATATCTAGCCGTTCATCAGGGTCACAGGCAACGGGGCCTTTTCGCGTCCGTTTGATCCCTTCCCCGTTTCCAAAAGTTTCGCTGAGTTCAGCGACGGTCTTGTAATAAGTGTCCAGTAGGATGTTGAAGGCCCAGTCGATAAGGATCTTGTCCCCCAACGGGTCTGTCCACCCGCTGGGATTGGACCTCACATATGCGTACAGGTTCGACCCGCCCTGCTCCCCAATCGGATCCCGCTGCAAAAACCGCCCCGTGCTCGGGTCATAGTACCGCCAGCCGACGTGCAGGAACGGGAAGACCTCGCCGATGGCCGGGCCGGTCGGCGGCGAGCCGAGGATGTTGTCCGGGCCACCCGCGCCGTCCGCGTCATGCTCCTGGTAGCCCCAGGCGCCGGCGTAGCCGTAGCGCGTCTGGCCGGTGCCGGTCATCTCGACCAACTCACCGAACGCCGTGTAGACCCGCTTTGTGGTCACCGGCGGCGTGCCGGCCGACCGCATCGTCCGTAGCGTACCGATCTGGTCGCCGAAGAGATAGTCCACGGCGCCGGTGGCCACGTCCTGCTGCGCGAGGCCCGGCATGTAGCGCGTCTGCTCGGTCGGCGTCCCACCATCCAGGGTGTAGTCGCCGTACACGCTGCCGCCCACGTCGTGGTCGGTCCACGTGTCGCCGCCCGGCTCCAGCGTGAAGCGGTCCAGCTTCCGCACAAGATACCGCTCCCGGCCACCATCGTACCGGAACTCGTACGCCCACAGCCGCTCATACTCCTGGGTCGTCCTGGTCCCCGCCCGCCGCATGATCAGGGCCTTGCGCGGCTGCAGGCCGTTGGAGTCCACGTCGGCAAAGCCGTGCTCGAGCGGATCGTCGTCGTGGTTCAGCACCAGCACCATCACGTCTTCCTGCCGCGTGTCCAGGCAGTCCGGCGACCCGCCGTCGTCCGATCCCTTGCCACACCAGCCTTCACTGTGCATTCCGTGTGCCGTCCGCAGCGAAGCCGTGACGGCCTCCCTCAGCGGAATCCGGCGTTCGTCCGAAGAAGAATCGCCTACGGGAGTTTTTTCGGCTTGACGAGCGGGGGGCTAATGCGTGACCCCTTTGTCGCGATATCCCCAGCCCACAGGGTCTCATCGAGAGCTTTCAGGGCTGAAGCTCATTCACATCCCCGTTCGCCGGTTGCTCAGCGCGATCCCGTTCTGCCCGCCCCTGTACTCGGCGCGGCTTCCAGGGCGAACCCGTGACCTGAGGAACGGTGTGCGTGAATCGCGCGTCCAGGCGCGCCCAGAGATCCGTGGGAGCCCGGGGCGGGCAACTTTCCTGGGCCACGCGGCCCTTTCACGTCCTATGGCCATTCAGCCACAAAGTAGGGGTCCGGACAGGGCAGCGGACTCCTGACCTCCTTACGTCGCAATTCCACCGCAAGCGACTTTGGAAGCGCATTACAGGCTCCCGCCAGCACCAGGTATACGGAGCAGCCATCCGATTGCTTCCGCAGCAATGCGATCCGAGTGATGCGCGTTGATGAAGACGATTCCGCATAGAACAATCGGTCGGTCCGCGAAACCGGGAGAGGATCCCACCACCCTGCCGTGGCCTGGACATATTCAGGAAAGGGGCCCAGCCGGCGTGTAGCCTCAACTCTGCGCGTCTCGTGCTTCGCTACCAGCCATGACGACCCAACGATGTCGTCGACGTCCAGTGATGTATCGATCCGAGCCGCAATGATGAAATCTATGTCCGATGTGAAGACAACGCGGATTGCCGTAGGCCTGGAGAAAGCCTCCAGCATAGCGAACTCCTGAAGGTCATTCACAGCCATTGAACTCAGGCGTGGCGATGCGCGTTCACAACACGCCATCGTGGGGATGAACGCACTTGCTAGCAACAGGCTGGCGGCCACGCCCAGCCGGATCCGCCCAGTTCTCTGGAATCGCATACATCACCTCAATGCCTGACTAGATACTGGATCTCTTCGCACCTCGCCCATGAAACTCCACTGCAGGTCACCTATCCACAAGCGAACCAGACAGCGAGCACAATCAACGATTGAAGCCCCACTCGGTGATATCCTTAGCCATAAGCGAGCCGCCTTGAGGAAACTCGCGTGCCAGGCCAAATTCATGCCATGCCGCAAATGAGTGTGCGTAGTATCCGGCATCGGGGTCCCAATCGTAATGATCGAGCAAGAACACTTCGAGGTCCATCGTAATTGTCCGGCGCGGGCCAGAACATCGCACATTTGTGGCGCGAGCCCAAGTGCGGTAACCGCCAATCGCCTTATGCCAATTATCCGTTGAAAGCCGCACGGTGTTTGGATCCGTCGCGCTACTCACGAACGCGCGCTCCGGAGATGTAATGATCTCTTCCAGATGCATACGTGCATACGCAAAGGCTGCCCACTTGACCTCGAAATAGTGATCGCGAGCACCTCGATCGGCGCCGATGAGCCTCCGGTAGGATATGGGCAGGTACGTGCCGGTGTTGCCAAAGAAATGACCCAATGCTCTCTCGGCGTCAGGTCGTGACCCATTCATACCAATCGCCGCGGCAAGGCGAGCTCGCATGTAAACCCATTGGGCATCTTCGCCCATGGTGAGCCACTCGCCTCGCCTTATACCCCAAGTCCGATTGCTCTCGTCAATCGCCGACTGGAATGGATTGGGGGGCGGGTCCGTTCCGAGGCGGAATGAGAACAAGCCCAATCCGTCTAGAAGACGCCCAGGGGAATTAGAGAAGGCTGCGTAGAGATTTCCACCGGCCATCTCCATCAATAGGTCACGCCCCACCCATCGTCCCGTCTTCGGGCTGTACCAGCGGTAGCCCCAGTAGCCCAGACCCGTCCACGAGTCGAACGGCTTGGTGCTGAAGCGGTACGGCTGGTCGAACAGGGGCTCGACCAGGACCTGGCCGTAGGGGGTGT
>Ga0334890_1005226_pt1 | contig 11173 bp, 8 predicted proteins | sample GraSluR1_MG_3_FD_207220 | JGI IMG/M metagenome (GOLD analysis project Ga0334890, IMG submission 207220) | Sludge microbial communities from methane-producing bioreactor in Wageningen University, Netherlands - Granular Sludge_31_08-R1 | ecosystem: Engineered > Bioreactor > Anaerobic > Unclassified... | reverse complement strand
GCAGCGGAGAACAAACTTGTTACAACCGCAGACGATTGATCATGCCCAGCCGTTTCGATTTCTCCGTTACAGATGGCTGCGCCATCTTCCAGTCGGAAAGACAAAATCAATGTACATGTAGGGACAGGGCCCGCCCTATCACGCAAGAGATACGAGGTGATTTTTCCCCGTGTTTCTCTGTCATCCTGATAATCCCAGGGTATCTAATAAATTTGGTTCCCCACTGTGTCAAGGCAAAGTAGAAATGTCCTAAAAGGAATCCTGAACAGGAACAGGCAAGCCATTGATCTTCTTGTCATAGGAACGCCAGGGATGATCGACCGGGGGAGAAAAAGGGCGATGGCCGAGGGACTTGGAAGACACCACCTGAACCTGATGGGGTTGTTTGTGAAAGATGTCAACCATCAGAGGCCGGGAGTTAAGGAAGAAGGAGACATTAAGATCGGTATCCAGTGTGACGAGCACCTCGCGGCCAGACAGGTACTGCGGGCGCCTGTTGGTACAGATCTGATAAGTTAGGAGCCATCAATAGGACATTACTGCTTTGCTCTGACATCTCAGAAGCATTAGCATAGTTAGAGTCGATTGTAGAATAAAAGGGGCTATTTTCTCCTCCATGATAATGCGCCTTCTTGATTTCAGAATATTGATACATCTCATGAGAGCTTCTCGCGAATCAGAATTGTTACGGTCTTTGTTAGTAAAATATATTGCTCTCCTCACCCCCACAGACCGCGCAGGGCGGCGCAGACTTCATTATTTTCGACCACGTCGGTGGAGTCTGTGATCAGGTCGATATTGCCGATCAGCGGATAGTGCGCCAGGGGGGTGCCCGCCAGCAGCGCCGCCATTTTCTCGGCGACCTTGCCGCCGTAGATGACCTGAAAAGGGCGCCCGAAGAAGGATTGCGGTGCGTTGTCAACCGGATCGATCAGCCCCAGCGCGTTCCACCGATGCAGCAGCGCGGTGTAGGTGTCAGCCAGCGCGCGGTCACGCGCCTGCCAGTCAGGGGCACGGCGCACCTGTTCCAGAGGGGACATCAGTGTCTGCGCCGTTTTAAGTTGTTGAAAAGCGCTGCCGAACCACTTGGGATAGGGCGCGTACTGCTGCTCCATCCACAAAGCCAGCAGCATGATGGTGCGCGTCAGGCTGGCGCCCAACACACTGGCGCCAAGCTCATCGCCAGCATGCCCGCAGCGCCCAACGAGGTGCTCCTCCTGACCCAACCGTGACCAGGCGGAGGCTAACAGGTAATGCCAGACCGCGTCTGGATACCAGCGCAGTTTTTCCTGCAGGGGCAGCAGGACTCCCAGTTCATCCGCATGCACAGGCGCGGCGGCGATGGATCGCAATTTCTGCTGCGGGATCACCAGCCAATCGGGGGTGGACATCTCTTCCAGCACATCCACCGGCAGGTACGCCCCAAGATACGCCGCCAACGTGGTCACTTCCACGCGGTGGTCGACCGACCCGCTGTCTTTGTCCGCCAGGTGGCGCGTGCCGTTGTCCTCCTCGTTGGGCGGTCCGAAGTGGGTGGAATAGCCATAGAACTGGTGCGGCAGTTCCTGCGCCAGACACGTCCAGACCGCCTGTGTCATGCCGCTGTCTCCCTCCGCAAGAAAGACCTGCATGCGCGGGCCCCAGTCATGGTCGCGCGACATGGGCGTATCAAAGCCCAGCACCTCGGAGCCGTAACCCCACAGCGCCGCCGAATGGCGCAGGCGCGGGAAATGCTGCTGCAGAATGGGGCGCACACTTTCGTGGTACAGGCGGCGGGATAGTTCGATTCCGGGGATAAAGGCGGGCATGTAGACAGGCTCCTTGGTCACTGGCAGGTTGGTTTGATTGTAGCACCAACTTTACGGCAGGCCCGCAACCTTGACATTCTTCTTATCACTGGGTACAATCATTTTCGCACTTTAACGAGTGAATCATTCTTCGGAGTGAGCCGAGATAGCTCAGTTGGTAGAGCACACGACTGAAAATTGTGGTGTCGTCAGTTCGATTCTGTCTCTCGGCACTGAACGCCCCCTTGTGGGGCGTTCGCCTTTTAAACCTGCTGCGTCGGTGTTCGCTCCACTGCCGCCACGTTTGTTCTTATGTAAGATTGCAGCGGTTCATCGCGTCTATAAATCAGGCGAACGATGAAAACCAGGCTACATGCATTTCATTGTTCTCCCAGGACAGCGGGCAGCGTGAATAATCCTGACCTCAGCTCCTTTAACCTGTAGAACCAACCACATACTTATCTTTGACGGGAGATGACCATGCAAAAACAATTCCTGTTCTTCGTTTTGTTAATTTTTTTTACAGCTGCCTGTACCAGCGCAGTAACCGGTGACCTGCCGGAGGCTGCCCCGGGAAACGGGAATTCGCAAACCACTTCGCTTGAAGAAACTGAAACCGAACCAATGACCAGCACGCCCGTATTGATCGAAGGCGAGAACCCCCCGGCTGGTGCAGCCAGTGAATTCTCCACCGATTTCAGCATTCACTCGGTGTCTTATGCTGAGATCATATCCGGCGGACCACCCAAAGACGGCATTCCCCCCATCGATAACCCTGTTTTCACTTCCATCAGTGAAGCCCAGGCATGGCTTGCGCCCACCGAACCGGTGGTGGTGGTCGATGTAGACGAAATCGCCCGCGCCTACCCTATTCAAATTTTAACCTGGCATGAGATCGTCAACGATGAGATCAACGGCCTGCCCATCACAACCACATACTGCCCATTGTGCAACTCGACCCTGGCTTTTGAGCGTGAATTGGATGGCGTGGTGTATGATTTCGGCACTTCGGGACGGCTGCGTAACAGCAACCTGATCATGTATGACCGCCAGACCGAAAGCTGGTGGCAGCAAGCCAGCGGCGAGGCCATCGTCGGCAGCCTGACCGGCAAAGTGTTGACCCGCTATCCTTCTGCCATGACCTCTTTTGAGGCCTTTTGGCAGCGCTATCCGGAAGGGCTGGTGCTCTCACGCGAGACGGGTTTCTTGCGCAGCTATGGACAGAACCCTTACACGGGCTATGACACCCCCGGCAGCGAACCTTTCCTGTATTTTGGCGAGACTTCTGACGCCCTGAACGCCATGGAACGCGTGCTGGCGGTCGAAGTGGGGTCTGCCGCCAAAGCCTATCCATTTTCGATCCTGTGGGCAGAACAGGTGATCAATGATACGCTTGGCGGTCAGGAGATTGCGGTCTTCTGGCAGGCAGGCACCAATTCTGCCCTGGGCGCTTCTCAGATCGCGTCGGGCGCGGATGTCGGCGCTGCCGCCGCGTATCAACGCACCCTTGACGGGCAGACGCTGACCTTTGCTGTAAAAGATGGACAGATCTTCGATATGGAAACCGGTTCGGTCTGGGACATCCACGGTTACGCCACTGCTGGCGCGCTGGCAGGTGAACGGCTGACCCCCGTGATAAGCGCCAATCATTTCTGGTTTTCATGGTTTGGCTTCCGGCCGGATACAGCTGTCTATCAACTGGCGCCAGGGAGTGACATGAGCACGGGCGGCCTGGCGCTCAAACATGACTTTGCCATTGAAGTGTATCAGGGCTTTGACGGCGCACAGACCGTGCAGGCCAGCCAGCTATTCGATGATAACAAGCCGGTGGTGATCAACTTCTGGGCAGCGCTGTGCCCGATCTGCGTGATCGAGATGGACGAATTGCAAACGGTCTATGACACCTATCAGGACTCGATCAATCTGGTAGCCGTCGATATCGGGCCATTCGTGCGGCTGGGTGATAAGGAAGATGCCCTCGCCCTGATCGAAGACAAAGCCCTCACCTTTCCTGCCGGCACCACCCAGGATACAGAGGTAATGCGCCAGTACACCGTACTCGGCACCCCCACCACGGTCTTCTTCAACGCCGACGGCTCGATCAGCGAAGTCTATACCGGTTTGCTGAGCCTTGAGCAATTCAATGCCAAGATCGCCGCACTCAAATAAGGGAGGGTAAACCCATGGTCAAGAAATTATTCGTGCAAAAATCCGCCAGCCCCATCGCCGTAGATCCAAAAGACGCCCCCCGCCAGTGGCTGACCGTGGCGCTCAGTTTCGTGCTGCCTATCTTTTTGGTGGCGGGGCTGCTGTTTCTCCTGGTGCGTTTCCGCGGCGGCGTAGAAGCCGGCATCGCCAATTTCGTCACCTTGCTGCCAATCGGTTATGCCTTTGCGGCAGGTATGGTGGCAAGCGCCAATCCCTGCGGATTGTTAATGCTGCCTTCCTATGTGTTTGCGCAGCTCAAACCCACCGAACAGGAGACCGACAGCCTGAAACGCCGCTTATGGAAAGGGCTCAAACTGACTCTCTCGGTCACCGCAGGCTTTCTGGTGGTGTTCTCGGTGGTCGGCCTGCTGGTTTCATTGGGCAGCCAGTGGATCATCGGCACTTTTTCCGCGGTCGGCATCGTGATCGGTGTGCTGATGGCAGCGTTGGGCGTGTGGATCCTGGTGTCCAATCGTACCTTTGGCATCTCCGCCCTCGAAAAGCTGAACAAAAAGCAAACCAGCGGCGCTTTGGGCGGTTTCGTATTTGGCATGGCGTATGCCCTGGGCTCGCTCTCCTGTACTTTGCCCATCTTTCTGGTGGTGGTAGCCACCTCACTCACCCGACAGGGCGTGGCGGGTGCAACCGGCCAGTTCGTTGCCTATGCCGGCGGGATGGGCCTGATCATTTTCGTGGTGACCCTCGGCGCTGCACTGTTTCGGCGGCTGTTGGGAAAATGGCTGCGCGCGATCACGCCCTTCATTCACAAATTGAGCGCTTTCTTTCTGATCGGCGCCGGCCTGTACCTGCTGTATTACTGGCTGGTGGAGGCGCGTTTGCTGGGATAAGCAGGAACACAAACCATATCAACATTAGTAAAGAGTCAGGGCAGGACACAGTATCCTGGCCTGACTCTTTTTTTCATCTGGCTGAAAACCCTTCTCGCCGCGCCTCGAATGGGCTACTATTGAAGCAGATACTCGCCCTGCTATTGCATCCCATCAATGTCGAGGCGCAGAGACCCTTCACCAAAAGGAGAACACCATGAGAACCTGTATCAGCAGCTATTCATTTACCCAGGCCGTGCGCACGGGCAGGCTGGATTATTTCGACATCCCTGCCAGAGCCGCCGAGATGGGCTTTGACTGCATCGAACTGGCGACCGCCGGCATCCCTGCAGAAATGCCCATTCAGGAACTTGCCATGCGCTTCAAAGAAAAGTGCGACCAGGCAGGCCTGCTGGTCGATAATTACACCATCGGCGCCGATTTTTTGGGCGAAGGTGGCGTCGAGGCACAGGTGCAAAGCCTGATCGGCGAATTGGAGATTGCGCGCCTGCTGGGCGTCAACGGCATGCGCCATGATGTCACCCACGGACCGCGGCCTGGCAGCGGGATACGTACCTTTGATGACACCCTGCCGCTGCTGGCAGAAGGCTGTCGCGCGGTCACCGTCGAAGCCGCCAAATTCGGCATCCGCACCATGGTAGAAAACCACGGCTTCTTTGCCCAGGACAGCCTGCGCGTAGAAAAACTGGTCAGCCAGGTCAGTCACCCCAACTTCGGCCTGCTGATTGATATCGGCAACTTCCTGTGCGTCGATGAAGCGCCCGAAATGGCAGTAGGGTTGGTGGCACCCCTGGCGGCGCACGTGCATGTCAAGGATTTCCTGTGGCATAACGGCAGCTACCCCGTGAATGGGCAGGGCTGGTTCGGCACACGCGGCGGCAACTTCCTGCGCGGCACCATCCTGGGGCATGGTGTGGTGCCGGTTGCACAATGCCTGCGCATTTTACACAAAGCTGGCTACGATGGTGCAGTCTCGATCGAGTTTGAAGGGGTCGAAGAATCGCTGCAAGCCATCGAATGGAGCCTGGCAAACCTCAACACCTGCTTGAAAAACATCGAGAACGGGTAAACATTCCGCACTATCTTACAGAAAGAACAACAGGGCGCCGTTTGGCGCCCTGTTTTGATGTTTATGGTTGATCTATTACTGTACAAAGAAGGTGGTCGAACCACTGCCATCCGTATATCCGCTCAGGCTGGCGCTGACAGCCACCGCGTATTGCCCGGTGCCTGAACTGAAGATGACCGGCGGTGACGATTATTTTGCCGCCACCATGCAGCGCCAGCCCACCTATGGCAACTATCCAGTCCCTGACCGCGGCATTGAACAGTTAAAAAATGACCCCACCATTCCCGATGAACTGACGCACGCCATCCGGCTGCGGCCGCCGGTAAACCCACCCTGGCGCCCGAAGCGGCGCAGGTATTGATCGAAGGCGCGCGTCATCCCGCCGGCGGGGCCTTGTTTGACGAGGGTTCGCACGCCTTTGACCAGCTGCTGTGGCTGCTGGGTATGCCGCACAGCGTATATGGCGCTATTTCCAGCCGGCTGGGGCTGGATTGTGATGATACCGGGCTGGCAGTGATGCGTTATGCCGACGGCGCCATTGCCGAGGTCATTTCCAGCGGGGCGATGATCGCCGCCGAAGACTGCGTGGAGGTGTATGGCAGCGAGGGCAGCGCCCTGCTCAGCGCCACCGACATGGCTTCACGTGAGTTTGCGCGCGCCTTACTTCCGCTATTTCCTGCACGGTGCGGAGCGCAGCGGCTGGATCGACGGCGGGGTGGTGCCTGATTTCCAACAGGGTTATTTCCACCAGAAATGTCCGCATCACTTCATCGAATACCTGCTGGGCCGCGCCCCGGCGATCGTCACGCTGGAAGAAGGGCTGAACGCCCTGCGCCTGGCAGAGATGGCGTATGAATCATCGCGCCTGGGCAGAGAGATTGTGGTGTGAGGTGATCTCAGGTTGAATTGCAGTTTCAGTTGCGGAGAAAACCTGAAACCGACCTGCTGCAAACGTTCAACCCGCTGATGTAATTCAGGTGTTGCCGAAACTCGGTTTATCCGAACGTACTCGTTCGTAAACCGAGTTTCTGAAATCAGGACAAAACAAAACACACGGTTTACGAGGATAAACCGGGTGTCGAAGGATCGAAACCACCCAGCACGAGAAGAATGTCAAACTGGTATCCACGCCCGGCCGTTTCGATTTCTCTAATCCCTGCGGTCGGCCGGAAAGACACCCCCCACCATATCCGCGCAGGCTACTGCACACGAAGCTGCCCGATGAACAGTTCATTGCCATACGCCAGGATCACCAGCTGGCTGTCGCTGATAGTGAAGGCGGTGATGGCATTGTCGGGCAATTTCTCTCCAGCCGCCGCATAGAAGCGGTAGGCACGGTTTAAGATCATCTTGATGCTGAAGCGATACAGGGTCTGGGACTGGCCTTCGAGCAGGTAAAAAGCGGGGGGGTAGTCGGCAGAGAAGAAGTCTACCGTATCGAATGTGCCAATGTCGATGGGATTGTCACTGCTGTCACGCGGGGTCAACACCAGGCATTCGCGGTAATCGGCACGGATGGTTTCGATCAGGCAGGTGTGAACGACGTTATCGTTGGTAAGGAAGATGATGGTATCGCTGAACACATCGATATCAGTGGTTTGCCCCAGTTCCATGGGGGGGTCGCCGGGGAAAAACAGACGCCCGTCAGCGGCTGTGAAATCCTGCTGTGGGCCATAGTAATTCCACATGGCGCGTGTACCGATATCAAGTACAAACAGGTAGTCGCGCTCCACGCTAATCGCCTCGATATTGCTCCAGCCGAAGGCGGGCACATTGATCAAGGCAGCTTTGGGCGGTTGTCCAGGTTGGCAGTAGCGCAGTGCTCCCCCCTCGGTGATCGCCACAATGGCGGCATTCAGGCTGTTGAAGGGTGAAAGCGCTGCTATGTCAACCACCCGCTGCAGGCCGCTGTCGCCGCATTGAAAGGTGTCATCATATTCGTAATAATTGCCCATAAAGCGGAAGTACAGCACCCTGCCGGAGTTGGCATCCAGCGCATACAGGTCGTTGTTCTTGGTGGTCACCATACGGGTCAGATTGACATTGCGGTTGAGGCGCACCTGCGCGGCAGGAAATAGCTCCACCCGCAGGATGTTCTCGCGATCAGACAGCAGTGTGAGGATCTCATCACGCAAGGCTTTGCTTTCGCTGTTCTGGTTGAACGTCTCTGCCTGGTTGAGGTAATCCAGCGCACTTTCCAGCTGAGATTGGCGCACAATGGCTTGTGACTCCTGCAGGGCTTCAGAGGTGATCTGATTTGCCAATCCATAGTAGTATTCAAATTGCTGCTGCACGCCGCGCTGTGAATAGACAGTGGCGGCGATCACGGAGATAATCAGCGGCAGCAGGATGGCAATGCCCAGCAGCAGGCTGCTGGAGAACGGCAGGCGGAAATTTTGCAGCGCAGAGGCTTCTTTGGCGTCTTTGCCGGGCGTGACGGCTTTCAGGCTGCCGTCCTTTTCATCTTCTTGTTCTTCGTCGTCATCGCTGATGACACGTGGTGGTGGGCCTTCCTTTTGATCTAATTTGCGCAGGCGATACCAGAAACGGGCGAATTGCTGACGAAGGTGTGCAAAATCAGGCAGCGGCAGGCGATCGAGCAGGGGCGGTTGTTCTTCTCGCGGGGCTTCCTGCGCAACGTTTTCTTCTTGCTCCTGGTTGTCATCAAACAGCGCCGCCTGTGTTTCGGTTTCATCAGGGTAGGAAGTTACCGGTTCATCCTCTTCATAGGAAGGGGTTTCGCTGCCGATGTACACCGCCAGCTCAGACACATGCACCCGCGGTTGAACGGCTGGCGCTTGTTCTTCGGTTTCAGGCACATGCGCTCGTAGTTGAACAGCTGGTGCTTTTTCTTCGGTTTCGGATGCGGACAGCGCAGGCTCTTCGTGCTTATCTTCTGTGGTTGGCTGCGGCACAGCCTGCGGGATGGCGGGACGCATGCGATGGAAAGCGCCTTTTTCACCCGGCTGCAGCTGCAGGATCATGGCGGTGAAATCCCCCTGGGTCTGGTCCAGCAAGCGCCGGCGGATATTGGGCAGTGACAACGCGCTGCCGAACTGCAGCACCTCGCGCTCCCACTGCTGGGCGGGCTGGGGTGTCAGCAGCAGGGCATCGCCGGCTTCGATGCGTGTTTGGAAGAATTCCGGCTGCACCTCGGCAACATAACCGGGCAGCTGGCTGTGGCTGAGAGAATTAAAGAAAGCGGTAACCTCCTCATCACGCAGCAAGAAAGTGTACACGGCGCCGGCATGCGCCATGTAGAGGGTGTCGCCATGAAACACGCACATATTGACCTTGGCGCCGATATGATCACCACCGGCGATCACACGCAGGGCGGTGTTGATATGGTTGGCGGCGGTTTGCAGCCCGCTGGTGACGGTGCCGCGCGTGTCAAAGTAGAGCCGCGCCGCTTCTTTGGTCAGTTCCTGCATACGCTCTTCCGAAACCATGGTGTGGCCAATGACCATTGTCATCCAAATCAACAAACGGTCTTGTTTGCGGGCGCGCTGACAGCGCCGCGGTGCTGAGGAAGCAAACAGTCCCGTGATCTGATTTTCCTCGCTTCCGTCCTTGCGGATGATGGGCAGCACGTAGATTTCAAAAGTTTCGGTCATAGCACAACAGGTTCCTGGCAAGCGCTCATTTTCATGCATCAGTATAGCAGAATTGATGGTGCACGAGCAGTGATTTGCCATAGCGAACTGCCATCGCCCGCCGCCAAATTGCATCCCGCCCTGGAATCGGGTAGAATGTATCCACAATGGCACAGCAAATCCATGTTCCCAGCGCGTTGGATCAGCGCCTGACCATGCTGCATCAGGTCAGTGCTCGGTTGATGCAGGAGCAAGACCTTTCGCACCTGTTGCAGCAGATTGTTGACTTTTCCATTGAGCAGATTGGCGCGTGTTATGTGATCGTGGGTGCGCAGCCGAATGGCGGTCTTTCCAGCGGTCTGATGACGGACAGGCAGCACTACTGCCGCCCCTTTGAGCGTGACTTGAATGATTACTGCCGTGAATTGAGCCAGTTGGTGCGCGATCAGCGCGAACCGCTGCGCATGGTCGATATCCGCAGCAGTCAGTTGCCGCTGGTGAATGAATTCTTTGACCTGCCCACACCCTTTTTGGGCATCCCCCTTTACCGTGGAGATGCTTACCTGGGCGGCATTTACCTGCTGGGGCGCGAGGGCGGCGGTTTGTTCACCCGCGAAGATGAGATGATTCTCGAAATTCTCGCCACCTATACTTCCATCGGCATCTCCAACCTGCAACTGAGCCAGCAGTTAGCCCAGCACAACCAGCTGCTGCAGCAGCGTGATGAAAGCCTGTCTTTGCTGGCACGGCTCGCCACCACCATGGCCGACATTTCTGACATCCAGGATACCCTGCGCCAGTTGGTACTGCAATTGATGACCTATTTGCAGATCCATGTGGGTGAGGTGTATGTGCGCCAGGAAGAAGGCTGGCTATTGAAACTGCTTTTTCATTTGGGCGGCGCCAGCGAACAAAGCCTGTGGGACAGTAAATATATCCGCTATGGACAGGGCCCGGTCGGGCAGGCGGCACGCACCAAGCAGCCCCAATATGCCGTGTTGGAAGAATGCGGCCACTGCGCCAGTGGTCTGCATCCCGCCGATGAACCCTGTCATTTCCGTGTCAGCTGCTACCCGCTGTCGGGGCAGAACGATGTCTTCGGGGTGCTGGCAATCGGCACCTGCGGCTACGACCCGCTGGACCAGCAGGAAGAAAATTTCCTGATAGCCGTTACTACCTGGCTGGGGGTGATGCTGGAGAACCAGCATCTGATCGAGCAGCGCCAGCGCCTGGCGGTGTTGGAAGAACGTGAGCGCATCGGCATGGACCTGCATGACGGCGTGATCCAGTCGATTTATGCGGTGGGGCTGGCGATGGAGCATATGCGCCTGACCATGCAGGATGACCCCGCCAAGGCGCGTGAGGTGCTTGACCAGGCCATTCATGACCTTAATTCCACCATCCGTGACATCCGCCTGTACATCCTTGACCTGCGCCCGCGCAAACTGCATGATGAGGACCTGACCTCAGGTATTGCGCGCCTGGTCAACGAATTCCGTGTGAACGCGCTGGTGAATGTCAATTACGGCGGCCCACCGGAAGGTGCGCCTGAATTGAATCATGAACAGGCGATCGCCATGTTTCACATCTGCCAGGAGGCACTGGCGAATGTTGCCAAACATGCCCTCGCCAAAGAAGTCAGTGTTACCGTCTGGAAGACACCCGAAC
>Ga0334890_1005225_pt1 | contig 11174 bp, 7 predicted proteins | sample GraSluR1_MG_3_FD_207220 | JGI IMG/M metagenome (GOLD analysis project Ga0334890, IMG submission 207220) | Sludge microbial communities from methane-producing bioreactor in Wageningen University, Netherlands - Granular Sludge_31_08-R1 | ecosystem: Engineered > Bioreactor > Anaerobic > Unclassified... | reverse complement strand
CAACAGTCACTGCACTATTGTTCCCGAAATTACTGCATAGACTGTTCCCGTTTCCACTGTAGTTCTTTTTCCCGAAATCACTGCACTTCTTGTTCCTGTTTACAGTTCCTGGAAAATATCCTCCAGATGTATTGGGAACGCCAGATTTTATTGCCCCCGAAGTAATTTCAACAAAGCATCTTCCAATAACAGATAATGGGCGTAAGTTGCCTAGCATAAAGACGGATAGACATGCTTTAGCTGTAATGATTTATCTATACTTATTATATCGTCATCCATTAAGAGGAGGGAAAGTAAACGACTTAGATTCAGCAAAAGACGAAGAGCTTTCAATGGGGACAAAAGCTTTATTTATTGAAAATCCAACAGATAAAAGCAACAGGGTAAAAGTTGACCAATTACATCCAAGTCAGCTTCCCCAAGGCGATCCTAATAAGATTCCATATTCTGTATGTGGTCCATATTTAAAAGAATTATTTAATAAGGCTTTTATTGATGGTTTGCATAATCCAGATATTAGACCTACAGCAGATGAATGGGAACAAGCATTATTAAAAACGATAGATTTAATGCAGCCCTGCCAAAATCCAAACTGTTGGCATAAATGGTTCGTATTTGACAACTCTACAAAACCGAAATGTCCATTTTGCGGTACTGAATATAAAGGTCAGTTGCCAGTTTTAAATTTTTACTATTCACCAAAGGTTGGTGTTTTTAAATCTGAAAACCACAGGTTAATGGTTTATAATAAGCAACTTTTATACATGTGGCATGTTAATCGTTTCGTGAATGCAAATGAGAAAACAACATTAGACCAAAAAACACCTGTTGCTGACTTTCATTTCCACAATGGGAAATGGATATTAATAAATAGAAAGCTTACAACTATGTATGATAAAGATATTGATAAAAAAATTGAAATTGGCGAAGCTGTTGAACTGACAGAAGGGAAGAAAATTCTTTTATCAAAAGAAGATGGGGGGAGATTAATAATAGTACAATTAGTGAAATCATAACCAAATCTAAATAATAGCACGACACAAGACAAAGGATATTTACGCAATTTATACGCTTGAATAAAGTTGAGGTTTTATTTCTTTATTTAACTTATTCAATGTATTCAGACATAGAGGTAAAACATTTTTTACGAAAAGCCCAGTTTATAAAGGTTTTCAAGCTAAAAATATTGTAAATTGAATAATAGTATCAAATGATAAAATCCTTTTCGATATTTCAGGCATGAAGAATGATAGCAGCAATAATATAATTATTAATAGGTCTTTTCAATTAGATGGTTTTGCTCTGATTGCCTTGACTTAAATACTTGTCTTTTAATTTAGGGCTGGTTTGACAAAATCGAGTATAATACAAGAAGTTTAGAGATGCTATTTATTTCATTAAGGAGCATGGTTATTGAGAGTTTGCTCCAATGGCTGTGAATTTGATGAACGCTTATAAAAATTAAAAATGCACTAAGCATACTGGTGAACGTTAGTGCCAATCATAAAAGGACTATATGAGTACTTTCGACAAATTCTTTAAAGGAAAGACAGGGAATGATTTTCAGGAAAATAGAATATTTGAAGTAGCAAAAGAACTTGAAATAGATATTTCAACAGAATGTTCAATTCAAATAAATTGGTCGCAAAGTATAGAAGAAGCTCCTAAAATGTATGATTGTAGTTTTGATGATGCAATGAGTGGTTAGATTTATATGCTCTCGAATTAAAAGATGAAAGAATGCTTGATGATAGTAGCTTGCTTTATTACAATTCAGTGACTAAAACGGATAATGGGAAAATAACAAGTAATACTAATATTATTATTTGCCATCAAGGTATTGCCTTGGATGAAGAATTTAATGAACGATTAATTAAGAGTTGTTGTCCTTATTATTACAATAAATAGGGTGCACAAAAAATATTAGAATTTGTAAATCATTCAGGAAATTGAAAAATCAATTTAGAAAACCTTACTTATGAAAATGGGCTTATAGAAATAATTAATAAGTATCATTAATGTCTACTAAAAACTTAAGCAAAGTTGAAAGCCGACGTTTTCACATATTTCAGAAATTGAGGATGACGCGATATCCCTTAATAATTCAGAATTAAAAAGGAAAATTGTTAATAAGTCAGTATCTGGAGAGTCACAATAGTTCCTAATGTCTAACAGTAAAAATTAAAAAAAAATGAGTAAACTAGTAGGCTGTAACATCTAAATGTTGTATATAATCAAAAATAGTTGTATCTTTGTTGTGTCATCAAACACAACACGATACGATTATGCCTATACAGAAGTACGAGGTGAGTTTGTCTGCAACGGATCGCAAGCAACTGACCAAGATTGTAAAGTCTGGAAGCTCTCCAGCACGAACCATCCTCAGGGCGAATATCCTTCTTGCCGTGGACAAGAATGGAAAGAAACCCATGACCGTCCAGGAAACCGCTATAGCGTTCAACACATCCGCTACGACAGTGCAGAATGTGCGAACCAGCTATGGAGAGAAGGGACTCGAAGCAACTCTTCTGCGGAAGAAAAGGGAAACGCCCCCGGTAGAAGCCAAAGTTACGGGAGAGGTCGAGGCTCATATTATCGCTTTGGCTTGTGGGGAACCTCCCAAGGGATATGCCAAATGGACACTTCGTCTTCTTGCCGACAAGTCGGTCCAACTGAGGTATATAGATTCGATATCTCATACGCAGGTTGGTCGCATTCTAAAAAAAACGAGTATAAGCCTCATTTGAAGAAGTGTTGGTGTATACCATCCTCCCATAGTGCGGCTTTTGTGGCTGCGATGGAAGATGTTCTTGAAGTATACAGCCGGCCTTACGACGAAACCCTTCCTGTGATTTGCATGGACGAGAAACCCGTTCAGCTTCTTGCCCAAGCAAGAGAGGGCTTTACTTCCAACAGCACTGGCATACGATATGAAGATAATGAGTACGTAAGAAACGGCACCTGTAGCATCTTTCTGTTTACGGAGCCTCTTGCCGGATGGCGCCACGCTGAGGCAAAACAACAAAGGACAAGGACAGACTGGGCAAAGCGCATCAAGTGGTTGCTTGACGAGAGGTATCCGAACGTCGAGCGTGTTATTCTTGTGTGTGACAACCTTAATACTCATAATATCGCGTCACTTTATGAAGCGTTCGAGCCCGAGGAAGCACTCAGGTTGGCGAAGCGTCTTGAAATACACCATACGCCCAAACATGGTAGTTGGCTGAATATTGCGGAAATTGAACTCTCCGCTTTGGGAAACCAATGTTTGTACAAACGGCGCATAAGCAGTGTTGAAAATCTTAACGAGGAGCTATTGTCCTGGAATACGGAGCGTAATGCTGGTCAGAAGAGTGTCAATTGGCAGTTCAAGACTGCAGACGCCCGTACAAAACTGAAGCACCTCTATCCTATATTGAACTTTTAAATGTTACAAAGTACTAGATGAACTAAAAAAATCAATACTCGCCGATGGCGTAATTGATGAACAAGAAGCAAAACAATTACGTGAGGTCTTATATGCTGATGGCGTAATTGAAAAAGAAGAAGCAGAATTTCTGTTTGAGTTAAACGATGCCGTTAGTGGTAAAGACAATCATTCAAGTTGGAAAATCCTTTTCGTTGATGCAATTACCAGTTTCTTATTAGAAGACGAAAAATCTCCTGGCGTTGTTGATGCCGATGAAGCAAATTGGCTATTGGCTAAGATACAAGGCGATGGGAAGTTGGATGATCTTGAACTTGCTTTATTAAAGAACTTAAAATCGAAAGCGAAAAAATTACCACCATCATTATTGAATTTATTATAGTAAGATGGAACACAAGAAGCATTACACCGGGCTATCCAATGAGCAAGTTCTTGAAAGTCGAAAGAAACATGGAGCAAATATTTTAACTCCACCAGAACGAGAACCATTATGGAAACTTTTTTTAGAAAAGTTTGAAGACCCAATTATAAGAATTCTTTTAATTGCGGCTTTTCTTTCGTTAGGTATTTCATTTGTTCATATGGAATTTGCTGAAACTATAGGCATTTTTTGCGCTATACTTTTAGCGACCGGTGTGGCTTTTTGGTTTGAAATGGATGCAAATAAGAAGTTTGACGTTTTAAATAAGGTTAATGATGACACTCTTTATAAGGTTATCAGAAATGGTAATGTTTGCGAAATTCCAAAGAAGGATATTGTTGTTGGTGATATAATTATTCTTGACACTGGCGAAGAAGTTCCTGCTGACGGAGAATTACTGGAAGCAGTGTCTCTTCAAATAGATGAATCATGTTTGACAGGGGAACCAATCATTGATAAAACAACCAGTCCGGCAAATTTTCATACAGATTCTACATACCCTTCAAATTGGGCAATGAGAGGCACAAAATTAATGGATGGTCATGGTATTATTGAAATAAAAAAGGTTGGAGATGAAACAGAATTTGGAAAAGTTGCAGAGAAAGCTACTGAAATGAGTGGAGAAGAAACGCCATTGAATAAGCAATTAGACAAGCTTGCTAAATTTATTGGTGTTGTTGGTTTTGCTTTAGCAGTATTAACTTTTTTATCACTTTTTATTAAGGATTTATTTTTAAGTGAAGCCCAAGTCACAATTGTTCAATTAGGTTCCATTGGGATTGTAATCCTATCAGCTGCAATTATTTTAACTAAAGTTTGGTTGCCAATTATTTACGATTCATTTGAATTACTAGGCAAAGAAAAAGAACTTCCCAAAAGTGTTGAAGAAGGCAGTTGGTTGAGGTGGATAAGCTACGGTATTTTTACTTTCTTGATACTTTCTGCTTCTGGCTTATTGTTTGGCATCAACCCATTAAACGCTGAATCATGGGTTAGTTTAGATGTTGCAGGCCGCATATTGCAATATTTCATGGTTGCCGTTACATTGATTGTTGTTGCTGTACCAGAAGGCTTACCTATGAGTGTTACTCTTAGTCTTGCACTTAGTATGCGTAGAATGTTACAAAACAATAACTTAGTGCGAAAAATGCACGCTTGTGAAACAATGGGTGCTACCACTGTAATTTGTACTGACAAAACCGGGACATTAACACAGAATCAAATGCAAGTTTATAAAGCAGATTTTTTGTGTTTAAATGGGAAAGTATTATCAGGTGAAGATAATAGTAATATAATAATTGAGAGTATTTCTGTTAATTCTACTGCTTATCTAGACTATTCAGATCCTTCTAAAATAAAAACAATAGGTAACCCAACAGAAGCTGCTCTATTATTATGGTTATACGAACAAGGCATCAATTATTTAGACATTCGTGAGAATGCGGAGGTGATTGAACAACTAACATTCTCTACTGAAAGAAAATATATGGCTTCATTGGTGAATAGCCCTTTGTTAAAAAAAATCCTATATGTGAAAGGAGCACCAGAAATTATATTATCAAAATGTAGTTATATATTATCTGAACGAGGTATTGAACCAATTAACGAGTATAATTCAACAATAGACAATTCTCTTATACAATATCAAGAACAGGCAATGCGAACTTTGGGATTTGCGTATGAAATTGTTGATGATAATTTAGATAGATTTGGTGATGGGAAATTAATTAATTCAAATCTTATATTCCTTGGCATTACGGCTATTTCAGATCCTGTAAGATTAGATGTTCCCTCTGCTGTAACTAAATGTTTAAATGCAGGCATTGAAGTAAAAATTGTAACTGGTGATACACCGGGTACAGCTAAAGAAATTGGTCGTCAAATTGGGATTTGGAACGAAAGTGATAATTTATATAATATAATCACTGGTCTTGATTTTGAGCAACTTTCTGATGAAGAGGCTTTAAAGCGAGTTAAGCATTTAAAAATTATGTGTAGAGCCAGACCGACTGATAAGCAAAGACTGGTTCAATTATTACAGAAAAATGGTTCTGTTGTCGCCGTTACTGGAGATGGTACTAACGATGCACCAGCTCTGAACTTTGCCCATGTTGGCTTATCTATGGGATCAGGGACATCCGTTGCTAAAGAGGCGAGTGATATTACCTTAATAGATGATTCCTTCAGTAGTATTACAACTGCTGTAATGTGGGGGCGTTCATTATATCAGAACATTCAGCGTTTTATTCTATTTCAATTAACAATAAATGTCGCTGCATTAATCATTGTGTTACTTGGTTCAATATTCGGTCATGAACTGCCTTTAACTGTGACTCAAATGTTATGGGTTAATCTTATTATGGACACTTTTGCGGCAGGAGCCTTGGCTTCTTTGCCTCCAGATTTGCGCGTAATGGATAGAAAACCTAGAAAAAATGAGGATTTCATTATCACTCCTTCAATGCGTTCAAATATTTTATTTGTTGGTTTTTCTTTCGTTATATTATTAGTAGGCCTTTTATTTTATTTTTCAAACAGTGGTGAAATCAGTCCTTACGATTTATCTCGTTTCTTCACAATATTTGTAATGTTACAATTTTGGAATATGTTTAATGCAAAAGCATTCGCTTCAGGGAAATCTGCGTTTCATGATTTGAGTAAATCAATTGGCTTTCTAGTTGTTGCATTTGTTATTCTAATAGGACAGTTTTTAATTGTAGAATTTGGTGGAGAGGTATTCAGAACAGTACCATTATCATTAAAAGATTGGGCTATTATTATTGGTTCAACTTCTTTAGTATTATGGATTGGTGAAATAATAAGAGCAATTCAACGCTATGGTATAAAACGGAAGCCCACCTACAGAAGAGATTAAAATGTAAACCCGATAAAATACGTCTTTTTTACATAGGTCTTGATGAGCATCAGATACAAATGCACTATCCTGAATTTTGTGTAAATGAAGAAACAGTATAAAATTTTGAAACATGTAATTGCCTTAGAAATGGGGTCCTAACAAAGGATGTTCTGTTTGTAGGGAAACTGGTAAAAGTCGATGTTATACATATGACGGAAAGGGAACAGTTAATTTAGATAACAAGATGTAAAATGATAAAGAAACTTATTGGTTACATTGGGGCTTACCACCCTACAGATAGTCATATTGTCCTTTGAGACTTTAAATAATGAAGGAGCAGGGATGCTGAAAACTGAATAGAGTAGGCAAATACAATTAAATAGATTAACAAATGGAAAGTCAGCTATTAGAGTTTAAAAATCTATTACTCAGCAATCCGAATGAGCTAGCTGAACTCAAAAGCTCAAAAACGGCAGATGCTTTTATGTCATCATTGATAAAAAAAGCAACCTTATGGGGATTTGCATTAAACATCAATGATATTATGAAAGTAATTGAAGCACCTTCAAACAGTTCTTCTTTTACTCTTTCATCGGAGAGTATAGATGCCAATCCTATTTACAACGAACATTTTGCTTGCACAGACAATTCGAATTTTACCGCTCAACGTCCAAGTTGCTGTCTGACCTGTACGTCAACTACTTATCCATGTAGAAATTGAGCAATCCTAAATTAGATAAGGCGATTTATCGCCTTATCTAATTTTATTCATTATATAATCCCAATTTTAAATGCATCACTTCAAGATTAATAATATTTTTTCTCAATCAGCATACTTAAAAGAACGTATTTTTTCCTATAAGATTGAACCTCATTTGCGTAATAATTTAACATCAAGTTCAACAGATGTGGCTAAAGATTTGTGGATGAGTATCCTTAACTCAACAGATGTTAGCTTATTTAAAAAAAGAATTAAGTGGGAAGGTTTAAAGAATGAAAACGAAGTTAGTCTTTTAGAAACAATAAATAGTGATATCGATTCAAAAGAACTTAAGGATTTGCTTGAAAAAGTAATTGATAAAATGAGGCAATGGAAATACTTGGAAAAATTTAATACAGACAAGCAAAATGAACTTCCCTTTGAACAATACTTTTATCCGGTGATAGAAATTGCCCAAGGAGAACTTTTAACCAGATTTTGCTCATTAAGTTTTCACGAAATTTTTTCTGCTGATGCATTGAATTCTATTTGCGAAGTTTTATTAGCTGAACTCTGTGAGTTATCCCAATTTTTATTGTTTGATGAATTTAATGAATATAGACCGATTGGTTACAGACTAACGAGTGCTTTTTTAAGTGACGTAAACAATAAAACTCGGACGCCTAAAGAGCAATATAAATTCTTTATTCAAAGAATGCATAAAATGCCAGAAGAGAGTATGTTATATAAATACCCTGTTTGGGCGAGATTACTTTCAACTAAAATTTTGCAATGGATTGATTTTTACAAATCTTTTATTAAAAATGTCTTGAATGATATAAAAGAAATTAGATTGGAATTTGATATTAATGATAATGATGTAATAGATAAGGTTTATTCCAATCTTTCAGACAAGCACAATGGCGGTAAATCAGTTATTATTATTGAGTTCAAATCAAAAAATAAGATCGTATATAAACCAAAGAACATTGAAATTGACAAATGTTTTTATGATTTCTTACAATGGACAAAAAGCAATGGGTTTAAAGGGAATTTTAAAGTATTAAAGGTGCTATGCAAGGGCGAAGACTATGGCTATACAGAGTATATTGAAACACACAGTTTCACATCTGCAAATCAGATAAAAGAAATTTATGAAAATGCAGGGGGACTAATGTGTGTATTACATGTGTTAAAAGCGACTGACTGTCATTATGATAATTTAATAGTAAGTCGTGATGGAATTGTTTTGGTCGATTGCGAAACTCTTTTTCAGCCAAAAGCGAAACCTGAAAAGAGTATTCAATACAAGAATTTTGAACCGTTTTATGATTCGGTAATTAGAACAGACTTTTTGCCTGTTTGGAAATTTGACGCATCCAAAAAGATTGCCTACGACATAAGTGGCCTAGGCTCAATAGAACCTCAAAAAGCAAAAAAAAGATACTGGAACAAAATAAATACTGATGAGATGCACTTGGCTGAAAATGAAGTAAATATTTTTGCTAAAAACATACCTCAAATGAATAATAATTATGCTGATTCGTTTGATTACTTGCCTAGTATTCTTTCGGGTTTCAAAGAGATGTATCTTTTTTTTATGAATAGAAAAAATCTTATTCTTCAAAACAATGCTTTTTTTAATTTGTTTTACGGTAAAAAAATAAGGTATATTTTTAGGTCTACTGAAGTTTATGGTTTTGCCCTGCAAGAAGCATTTTCAAAACAATACCTATCGAACGGTCTTTTATATAATATAAAATTAGACATATTATCTAGGGCCCATCTAATGTCTAGAAAGAAAAACAAATTATGGAAAATTTACGAAACAGAGATTCAAGAGCTACTACAAGGTGATATTCCATATTTCTTTACCTATACAAATTCCCAGTCGCTTCATTCTAAAGAATTTTGCTTGAATAATTTTTTTTCCGAAAGTGGTTTATCTAAAAGCCAAAACTATATTAGTGAGTTATCAATCACTGACCTAAAAAATCAACTTTACATAATAGAGGGAAGTTTCTATTCAAGAAAAAGCAACCCCAGTATCCTTCCGATTTCAAATAAAATTATTGCACCCAATCAAAAATGTAATTTTTTAGATGAGTCAATTTCAATTGCCAATCTTATTATAGCTAATGCATATGAAACGCAAGGTAATGTCAATTGGGTATCTCTTACTAACGAAGTCAATGCTAATCGTTATATAATCAAGCCGTTAGGGCAAAATTTATATAACGGGAAAGTTGGAGTTGCGATGTTTCTTTCTGCATTATATTCAGTCACGAAAGAAGATAGATTTAAAATTATGGTCAATAATGTTTTGAAGGATATTGTTGATGACATCAACAATCTTGACATAATTTTTGTTAAGAAAAAATATAAGTTAATGGGAATAGGTGGGATGGACGGCATTGGTTCTTTGATATATGGCTTAACAAAAGTCGGTGAATATTGCAATGCAAAATTATATATTTCTGCAGCTTTAAGATTAAGTAAGCTTTTAACAAAAGAGGTTATTGAGAATGATAAAAAGTTTGACATTATTAGTGGTAGTGCTGGTTGTTTACTTAGCTTATTAAAACTCTATTCAAACTGTAAAAAGAAGCATTTGTTAGAATTGGCTATTATATGCGGAAACCATTTAGTTGAGAGCCAACATCGCAATACTATATTTCCCAAAGCGTGGTCTGTTGATAATGAGGTTCCGTTGACTGGGTTTTCTCATGGTTCAGCAGGTATTTCCTATTCTTTAATGAAGTTATATCAAATTACAAATGACTCAAAATATAAATTATCTTCATTGAAAGGTATTGAATATGAACAAGAACTTTACAAAAAAAATAATGAATATCCTGACTTGAGGGAAAATATACATAATAAAGATGCTATGTACTCTTGGTGTCATGGTTTGACAGGTATTTTATTGTCTAGGATTGCAATAAGTAAAATCTATTCAAATCTTGAAATAGAGGAAGAAATTGCTAGAGGCATTATTGTTATTAATTCTAAATACACGTCTATTATTGACCATATTTGTTGCGGGAATTTTGGTAAAGTTGATACACTTCTACAATACAGCATGTATCATAACAATTCTACAACTATGAAGATGGCAAAAGTTATGGCAAAGAAACTAGTTTTAAAAAGTAAATTAAATAACGGCTACATTATTAATAACTTGCCTCAAAAATTTGTTTCTCCAACTTTGTTTCAAGGGCTTTCTGGTATAGGGTATGAACTTTTGAGAGTTATAAATCCCGAAAATATTGATTCAGTGCTTTTACTTGAATAGGTATAATACTCCCGTAAATTCGGTTCTTCGTCAATTTTGGTGCAATTTAACCCGTCAAGGAAGCTACCATTTTTATCTCAATGAGCCGATTGCCAGCTCTTCCGTACATGCCCCTTTTCAGTGCTTTCAACTTGTTGTTCAATCCCTCAGCCAGTCCGTTATTATAGGGATATATAATAGCGTTTTTAACAGCATCTATATCCTTTATAAGCCCTATTGCAAACGTTCTTAAATGGGTATTCCGGAACATAGTCGGCCACAAAATCCAGCCTGAAAAGGCCAAAATGATGCCCGTTCACCTATAAAAAAGGTAAAAAAATGAATAGAAAAAGTCAAAAACCGGCGTTGGTTGTTACCAGGAAGCAAAAATACAGTGAAAATGGGAATAGGGGTACAGCAAAATCGGGAACAAGAATACAGTAAAAATGGGAACAAGAATACAGTGATAAGTATAAATATTATTAACCAAGGGTT
>Ga0334890_1005224_pt1 | contig 11177 bp, 12 predicted proteins | sample GraSluR1_MG_3_FD_207220 | JGI IMG/M metagenome (GOLD analysis project Ga0334890, IMG submission 207220) | Sludge microbial communities from methane-producing bioreactor in Wageningen University, Netherlands - Granular Sludge_31_08-R1 | ecosystem: Engineered > Bioreactor > Anaerobic >... | reverse complement strand
CCCGAATATGGGATGGACGGCAATAATCTCAGCTCGGAGGAGCCATCCCCCCTGAGGAGGAGAGGCGGCCCGAAGGATGGCATGGGGGAGGTATTTGATATGGATCTCGCCTTCAAGGAGATGAGCCTGGAGTTCAAAGAGCTCGGAGAAGTCAATCAGGTCTTTGAGGGCTCAATCTTTGAGTTCGTGGATATGGGATCGAGGTTAGGGGGCGAAAAGGGGTATGTTTGAAGATTGGATCAGGGCCGGGTCTGGGCAGAAGCTCCTTTCTGCTGTAATCCTGGCGGCGTTATCAATAGCTTCGGCTCAGGGTGCCGCCATCACCGTCGGCCCCGAGGGGTGCGACTATGGCAGCATCCAGGGGGCGGTAGAGGCAGCAGATCCGGGGGACACCATCACCGTCGAGGGCGGGACGTATAAGGAGAACGTCATCGTCGACAAAAGCCTCGTCCTCCGGGGGAAGGGGTCAGGGGAAGGAAGGCCGGTAATCGACGGAAATGGGGTAGGTAGCGCCGTACTCCTCGCCGCCGACCGGATCACCCTGGAGGGTTTCATCGTCAAAAACGCCGGCTTCGGCAAGGCGGGGATCGAGGTGAAGTCCGATAAGAACTTCATAAGAAATAACCTCGTCACAGCCAACCGATGGTACGGGATATCCCTATCTGATTCCCAAGAGAACGTCATAACCGGAAATGTCGTCAGCAGCAACAAGTACGGGATCTGGATCTCCTCGGGGTCTAGCAGCAGCACGATAGCCCAAAACCAGCTCGAGAAGAACGCCAACGGCAACGCTGTAGACGCCGGAAGAAATGGCTGGGAGGGGAACGCCTACGACGACCTGGAGGAGGGGGAGACGAGATACAGGATAGCCGGAGGATCGAACGTCGACGAGAGCCCCAAGCCTCTAGCACCAGGATCGGGGAACGATGAGCCCAAGACCTCGACGATAACGGTGACCATCACCATACCGACTCCAGTCATTACCTCCTAGAACTCGGCGGGACCGAAAAGAACCCTCCTAGCCTAAGATCAAATACCCCTCCCCGATGCCGGGGCCCGCACACCTTTTTATACTCCCCCCGACAAGAGCTTCGACCCTGAGCTGGAGATGATACGAAGGATGCTTACTGTGATCTTTCTCGGGACGGCGGGCTCGCTGCCCACCCCCGAGAGGAGCCCATCGGCGGTCCTGATCAACCGGGAGGGGGAGCTCCTCCTCTTCGACTGTGGAGAGGGGACCCAGCGGCAGATGATGCGGGCGAAGACGGGGATGATGAGCCTCGACACCATCTTCATAACCCACCATCATGCTGACCACATCCTGGGAATACCGGGGCTCTTGGAGACGATGGCCTTCCAGGGTAGACGAGATCCCGTCACCATTGCAGGCCCCCCCCGGACCTCTGAGGTGGTGGAGCTCTTCGGCCGACTCTGCTACTACTCTCGGAAGTTTCCGGTCAGGGCCCTGGAGCTGGAGCCGGGGGACGTGGTGAGGAGGGAGGGCTACGAGATCGAGGCCGTCAGGACGAGCCACAGCGTCCCCAGCCTCGGCTACTGCCTCCGGGAGGATCCGAGGCCCGGGAGGTTCAACCGGGATAGGGCATCCGCCCTGGGGATACCCCCCGGACCTCTCTTCGGGAGGCTTCAGCGGGGCGGGGCGGTGGAGGTGGGGGGGAGGACGGTGCGACCCGAGGAGGTGATGGGCCCTCCCAGGCCCGGTAGGAAGATAGTCTACACCGGTGACACCCGGCCCACCCCGGAGGTGGAGGAGGCGAGCAGGGGGGCGGACCTCCTCATCCACGACGGCTCCCTCGACGACGGTATGGCGGATTGGGCCGCCGAGACGATGCACACCACCGCTGGAGAGGCCGCCCGCCTGGCCGAGAGGGCAGGAGCGAGGAGGCTCGTCTTAACCCACATCAGTTCCCGGTACTCTGACGACGTAGGCCCCCTCCTCGCCGACGCCCGGAAGCACTTTCCCTCCGTCCAGATAGCCGAAGACCTCTTGAAGATAGAGGTCAAGCTGAGAGACCTCTGAGCCGGGGGCCGGGATCAGGGATGATCTCCGGATCTCTCCCTATCCTCGGCGGCTCGCCTCATCGTCTTCTCCCGCTCCTCGACCATCGCCCTTCTGAGCCCCTCGGCGAGGTCGTCATCCCTGCCGATGAGGGCGTTTTCCAGGGATAAGGCGACGCTCTCCAGGGCGTAGCCGACCCGCCCCAGGTCCATGCTCCTCCTCTCGTGGTTCACCCCCGCCTCGAAGAGCCGCTCCAGCTGGTGGCTGGGGAGGCCCAGGGCCCGCCCGGCGCTGACCGCCCTGCCGTACATCTTCTCGGAGACGTAATAATCGAGCCCCTCCCGGTAGAGCCTCATTGACTCTTCCTCCAGGCCGGCCTTCTTGGCGATGAGGGCAGCCCATAGGTAGTCCCCTTCCTCCAGGGCGATCTCCATCGCCTTATCCGTCCGGCCTGAATCCTTGGCCAGAGATATGGCGAGCTCCGGCTCGCCGGCGCCGATCAATATCTCGATCCCCGGCTCTATGAGCTCCTCGGGGAGCTGCCTCAGGTTCTCTGTGAGGTAGAGGACCTGGTCTTCCCGGCTCAGTTTATCGAACTCTTCACTAGAGATCCCGATCAAAGCCATCACCTTAATGGTTCACCCAAGGAGGGCGGTTATCTTCGAGAAGTCGACCCTGGCGGTGTTGTCTATCGTCAGAGGGGTGATGGAGATCTTCCCCTCCTGGTAGACGGCCCGGACGTCCGTCCCCTCTCGCTCGGTGCAGACGAGGTCTCCGTCGATCCAGTAGTAGGGCCTGCCCCGGGGGTCGGCCCGCTCCTGGATGGCGGTCCTGAAGATCTTCCGGGCTAGCCTCGTCACCACCACCTCCGTCTCCTCGGTGGCGTTGACGGGGACGTTGAGGTTGAGGATGTCCACCCCCGCCGGAAGCCCCCTCTCCAGGACGTTTTTGGCCACTCGCCGGACGAGGGCGGACGCGACGTCGAACTGGTAGGCCTGATCGTTGACATTGTCGAACTTGTCCCCCTGGTCGATGACCTGGATGGAGGCTGTTATCGCCGGTATTCCGTAGCTTGCCGCCTCCAGAGCCGCGCCGATCGTCCCGCTGGTGGTGACGGTGTCGGTGCTGATGTTCTCTCCGATGTTGATCCCCGATACTGCGAGGTCAGGAAGCTTCCCCTTTAAAAGCCAGAATATCCCCATGATGACGGAGTCGGTAGGGGTCCCGGAGACCTCATACGCCTCGACCCCGTCCAGGTTGACCTTGTTGTACCTCAGGGGCTCGAAGATCGATATCGACCTTCCGACGCCGGACCTCTGGCCGGAGGGGGCGGCCACGAGAAGGTCGCCGAGGCCCACAACCCCCCGGACCGCCGCCCTGATCCCCGCGGAGTAGACGCCATCGTCGTTGGTAACCAGAATACGGTGCATCTCTACCTTATCAGGGGATGGAGGTATAAAAATAAAGCGACGTAGCCGACGGATGAATGTATTCAAGGGCTGGCGGGGTAGAGGATCCACGAAGAAGATGGACTCTTCCTTCAAGCGGCAAAAGGAGGGTTGACGTCGGCGCGGTCAGCGATGGCGCTATTTTTTAGCCCCGGTTCCTTAAATCATCCACCGACCGCCGAAAAGGCTGGCTCAAAAGGGGATCAGGCCTCCCTGTCGAGGGATCCATCCATCTCCTCCAGGCTATGAACTCTCACTTTTCAGGTTCAAATTTAACAATGATTTATAAAATATAAGAATAAAATTTTATTTTTATAAATTATATCTATATATTTAAAATTAAGAATTCTATTGTAGTTTAAACAATAAATAGACCAATTTATATATTCTATTCTATGAGATATATGTTTAATCATAGACTATATACGAAATTTTATTAAAATTTGACTTTTTTTTATGAGCGGACAGACTTGTATATTTATAAAATATATATAATAGATAGCCTAAAATCTAGGTCTCCGTCCTCCTCCAATCGTCACTTTGTTTCGTAAAGAACTTGAATAGATTTATTAATTTTGAGATTTTTATAAACATCTAATTGGGGCTTGAAATATAGACTTTATGTCCTTCAAAATTATCTATAAAATTATCTACATAATAATTTCTACCTCTAAATCATTCTTATACTATATCGGCATGGACTCCCTCTCCAACACCTCCTCCCTTTCAAGGGCCTCTTTCCCCTCGCGAAGCCCCATGGTATGCGACGAGGGGGTCATATTCATATAGCCTTTGGAACTAAATAGGTAGAAAGATGGTGCATCTTTGGAGAGCTAAAATATTGTGCATATACGTTATGTGAATAAGGGTCTGAGCAGAAAGACATCCTCTTTAGTTTGGAGCCCCGCTCCCATCCCCCCTCTGCAACGGGGATGATAAAAATATTTTTTTTATTTTTACACAATAAATCTATAATAATATTACATAAAATTAGTTATTTATTTAGAATATTATATGTACTAATAGATTATTTTTATTAATTTATTAGTACTAAATTCTATTACAATATATTAAATCAATCAATACTTTAATAAAAATTAAAATTTTAAAATAACAGAACTAATTATCATCTATTTTTAAAAAATACAAAATTTTAACAGATTTTAATTTATAAATTGTATCTAATTCTATACATTAATATATGATCCGACGAAGAAGTGAGAGTTCGCCAAGGTCCTGAGATCCTCGAAAATTTTCCCAGCTCTCGGAAGGGATCAGATCTGCGGCGAGACGGATCGGTATCTTTGGTCGAAATGGTAGATGGCGATTGCTATTACTAGCTCTGTCAACAACTAGAAATAATTGGAGGAAGACGTGAGGAGGTTAACATATAATTTTTGGAGGAATAGGATGAAAGAACCCTCAATTATGGTGATCCTGGGCCTCGTCTTCGCCGCCGCATCTCCGGGAGGATCGGCCCAGCTGGACCATTTCTCTGGATACTGGATTAACGTCGACCCCGAAGCCAGTGGCGTCACCGCCCTAGAGATCGGCGTTACTGGTCTGGAGGTGAATGTCGGCGCCTGGGGACGGTGCGATCCCGAGGAGTGCTATTGGGGCAGCGCGAACTCCTCCATCGCCTACGGTCCTAGGATCGATTCAGACCTCGCCTCGGAGGCGACGGCCCTATCTGCCATCTGGAGATCGAGCTTCGGCGAGACGCTGATGGTCATCCTCCCCTCAGAGCCGGATCAGATCCGGGCCGATGTTTATACCAGGTTCCCTGATGGGAGCGGTCGGTCAGCCTACGCCGAAAGTTTCCTCTTCGAGCGGAGGGAAGGCGATAGATGCTTTCAGGACCTTCCAGACCCCCAGATCGAGTTGACGGGAATAGAGAGCTATACGGTGAGCGGAAAAAACTTCACCCGGTACAATCTCGCCGTCGCGAACTGGAACGCCTATCCTCCTGAGATCTTCGAGGCGGCACCAGACCTCCCACCGTGTGGCCTCAACCCCCAGTCCTCCAGAACCTGGGTTGAGATCCGCGACCAGAACGGCGGTCGAATATACGGCTTCTGCGCCCTCAACCACCCCATGAATCTCACCGGCCTCTGGTTCTCTGTAGAGGAGGGCGAAGGGCCTCCGGAGTCGGCCTACATGGTGATGATGGACCGACGTTGCGAGCGCTCCCTCCGCTCCAATGAGGTCTCCATCGACGACCTCTCAACCCCCACTACGTCGGTGGAGCCTACCGACAGCAAGGCCGCCCTCCCCGCAAACCTTCAGGCCATGATGAACTTTCAGATGTTCTTTCCCCTCTGATCAGGGGGGGCACTCTTCATCTTTTCTCCTTCTCCAATATCTTCAAAATATCCTCCTCCCTCCTCCCCTCTCCAGAGATCCAGCCACTTCCCAACCACCCCAATTTTGAGCCATTTCGACATATTGATATCCCATCGGGACGAAAACATCTTGAGGTGTTTTCGATGAAGGCTTCTTCCTCGGTGTTGTTGATGGGATTTTTCGTCCTCCTATCAGGATGCGTCCAGCCCCCTGAAGGGGGGACTATCTCGGAGAGAGTGGCTTCTGAGGGCTGGTCGGCGGACGGTATCGTGGGTGAGAACGAATATTCAAGGACGATCCTCTTGATGGGCCCTGCGAGATCCGGCTATACGGGAGGCGATCTGGAGGTCTCCTGGAGGAACGATCAGGAGCATCTCTACATGGCCCTGAAGGGGAGGACTGAGGGATGGATCTCGATAGGCTTCGATCCCCTGGAATGGATGAAGGATGCCGATATGATCATGGGTTCGGTGGACGGCGGGAAGACCACGGTTCTGGATCTCTTCTCCACCGGCCGTTACGGCCCCCACGAAGACGACACCTTCCTGGGAGGAACCTACGACATCCTGGAGTTTGCCGGGTCTGAGGAGGACGGATATACCGTCATAGAGTTCAAGAGGAAGCTCGATACCGGCGATGAGTTCGACAAGCTCCTCGAGCCGGGCGAGAGCGTCTCCGTCATCTGGGCGATGGCAGATCTGGATTCGAGGAACCTGAAGCATAACGTCGCCTACGGCGAGGCGATCCTTCCCCTGGCCCAGGACCAGGTCCCCGGATCAGCAGTAGCCACCCTAACCCCCAGGGAGGCGGAGGGGGTCCTCTTCATATGGGAGGAGGAGAAGGTGGCCCGGGACCTTTACGCTGAGCTCTACAGGGCTAAGAAGCTGGAGGTATTTCTCGACCTTGAAAGGTCCGAGCAGAGCCACATGGACCAGGCCAAGACTCTCGTCGATAAGTACCAGCTGGTCCTCCCCGTCGGCGATGAGCCGGGGGCCTTCAGCAACCAGACCCTCATCGACCTCTACGAGGAACTTCTCGCCCGGGGGATGAGATCGGAGGAGGATGCCCTCAGGGTGGCAGCCGCCTTCGAGGAGATCAGCATCATGGACCTGGAGAAGGAGCTGGAGGTGGCGGAGAATGAGGACGTGAGGGTCGTCTTCCAAGGGCTTCTGGCAGGATCGAGGAAACACCTCCGGTCTTACGTCAGGGACCTGGAGGATATGGGGATCATGTATGCCCCTCAGTTCCTCAGCGAGAGGGAGTTCGAAGATGTGATGAAGGCCTGATTTCGCCTCTTCCCTCCCTTCGTCAATTTTTTTCCTGATAGATCGCCGGGGATCTCGCAAGGACGATTGGGCATTCAATCTCCGCGAATTATCATAAACGAATGCTCTATGGAGACGGTTAACGCTCAAATGTAAACCTTTTCATATAATCATAGCACAATCCCCCGCGAAACCTTTATATATTAACTAGGAGAGAAAGATACTAGCACATGATCTGGAGGTGAGGTTAGAAGATGGTCGACGAAGCGTACAAAAAGTCGTTCAGGACCGCCATGCAGGCGAGGATGAAGAAGCTGTTCATGACGCACCTCATAATCTACCTGGTGGTCAACATCGTGTGGTTGGCGATCAACTATATGATGGTAATGCCGGCCAATCCCAACCTGCCGATATGGCAGCCCTGGTACTCTCCCATCGGCTGGGGCTTATGTATAGTCATCCACTACATGACTTACGTCAGCGGTGGAGAGAGGCTGATCATGGAGATCGAGGCCGAGGCGGAGCGCTGAGCTCCCCCTCTTCCTTCTCCTAGCCCTTCATTTTTTATTAAAAATCAAGTATAGATTGGGGGCAATATTTTTTTGGCCTAAAAATTAAAGTAGCTTATTACGCATTTTAATCTTAGGAGGAAAAAAGTTATGGAGCACGAACCGAGAGCTGGGATCCCCCTCCTGGGGGAGAGGGTACCGGATATGGAGGTCCAGACGACCCACGGCAGGATGAAGATCCCGGCCGACCTTTCGGGAAAGTGGTTTATCCTCTTCAGCCACCCCGGAGACTTCACTCCCGTCTGCACCACGGAGTTCATAGCCTTCCAGAAGATGAAGAAGGAGTTCGATGATCTGAACTGCGCCCTGGTGGGCCTCTCCATGGATCAGGTTCACTCTCACATGAAGTGGACAGAGTGGATCCAGGATAAAATGGACGTAAAGATAACCTTTCCCATCATTGCGGATAACGGCACCGTCGCCGGAAAGCTCGGGATGGTCCATCCCGGCAAGGGGACCAACACCGTAAGAGCCGTCTTCGTGGTGGACCCCAACGGCCTGATCAGGCTGATGCTCTACTACCCCCAGGAGATCGGAAGGAACATGGACGAGATCCTCAGAGCTGTCAGGGCCCTCCAGATCTCCGACAAGAACAAGGTGGCCCTCCCCGCCAACTGGCCGAATAATGGCCTCTTCGGAGACGAGGTCATAATACCTCCGCCCTCCGACGAGAAGACCGCGGCCACCAGAAAGACGGGGGGAGATATCGTCTGCGAGGACTGGTGGTTCTGTCACAAGAAGCTGAAATGAACCCTCTGCCGCGAAACTCATCTTTCGGTCCTGAATGGAAGGGAGGCTCAGTCCTGAACCAGAATCCAGCCCCGGGGGGAGAAGGCCGCAAGATCCGTCGGCGGATCAGCTCGAACCTTCGGCCCTTCCCTCCATCGATCCTTCTGTTGACCGCCCCCGCCGGAGCCCTAGCCACCAGCCCCAATCAGGGCCTATCCAGCGAGATCGCGAGGCTCGCGCCGTATCATGCCTCCCTCGCCGTCCTCGCGTTCCTCCTCCTCGTCTGGGGGATGACCGTCGCCCGGCGGAAGGGCCCGGGCTGGCTGAAGAAGCACAGGATCCTGGGGATCTCGGGGGCGGCCTTGGCCGTATCTGCGATGGCTGTTGCAGCTTATATGGTCTCTGCCGCCTCTAAGGAGCACTTGCGGGTCCCGCACGCCTATCTGGGGTCCTTCATCGTCCTCCTTCTGATCGTTAACCCCCTCCTCGGATTTATCCAGCTGAGGGTGGGGACGGATCTCGGAAGAAGGATGAGGAGGGTCCACAGATTTCTGGGCAGGGCCGCCCTTCTCCTGATGGCCCTGAACATCCTCTTCGGGATGATCATCGTGGGATCTGCCTGAAGAGATAGCCCCCGTTCCCTCAATTGAGCCTCCATATCTCAAAGTTGAGGACCGCCGCAAAGCTCACCCAAAGAAGGTACGGAATAAGGAGGGCCCCTGCGGTCCGGGATATCCCCCTGAACCTCTGGATGTTGAGGGCTATCAGGCCCCAGAGGATGATGATGACTGCGAGCCCCGCAAGGGGTGAGCGGAGGCCGAAGAAGGCTGCCGACCAGGAGACGTTGAAGGCCAGCTGGAGGACGAATACCCCCATGGCTGCTCTAACCCCGGGGTCGGCGAGCCCCTCCCGCCAGACGAGGTAGGCCGAGATCCCCATCATGGTGTAGAGGGCGGTCCAGACGGGGCCGAAGACCCAGTCGGGGGGTGCGAAGTCGGGCCTCGATAGGGTGGCGTACCAGGTGGGGATGTTAGGGGTGGTGAAGAGCGAGCCGATGGCCGCCGCCAGATAACATCCTCCCAGGGAGGCTGCCAGCTTGAGGGGATCTCTTATTCTCATATCTTCTAACTCCCGCAGGTTTATCTCCTCTTCACCTCCGATCCTTTTATCCCTTTTCCTACTGATTGCCTGTGGCTTTGGTGAGGAGGGTTACGTTGCTTTTTGTAAAGAAGCCGTCGAAGTCTCCGTACCGGTGGATGTACTCGTTGACGATAAGAGTATGAGGGGAGGGCTGGGTGAAGGTCTGCTTCAGACCTTCCTCCGGCGAGCCGACTAGGGCGATCAGAAATTCGATCCCGTCCCCGATGAGGGAAGAGCAAGTCTCCTCTATCTCCTCGGTCTGGAAGGCGAGGTGGTGGACCCGGGCTCCGTAGTTGTGAACGAACTTCTCCGTCGGCCCCGAGATCTCCTCGCTGACGTAGGGGGAGATCCCCGAGGTGAAGACCATGGCGAATTTTGAGCCTTCGAACCTGGCGACGCTGGTGATGGAGTTCAATTCTCTGACATAAATTGCAAAATCAAAGCAGTAGTTTGTCAGGCTCAAAAACTCCTTCATCGCAGCCACCCTATCCTCGGCTCTGACCCGGGTTGCAGCATGGTCGAGATAGGTTATCTTCGATAGATGGCCGAGATCCGGCTTTGCGAGATCATATTCGAGGGGTTCGCTATCGGCAGTTCTATAGTCGGGTGCTCCTCCGCCCCGTTCGATGAATCCGATGGAGTTTCCTGTATATTTGGAAGGGACAGTCTGGATGAAGGCGCAATTATCGCCTCCGATCATATCCTCGGATAGGAACGAAACCCCCCTGGACCTCTGGATGGAGATGAGCTCCTCAATATCTTTGGTCCTGAAGACCAGGGTCTCAAGCCTCGTGTTGGGAAGGTGGCCGGACTTTGGATGCAGGTTATGACGCAGAAATGGGTTATCTCCACCGAGCCTAGATCTGACTAGAATGTCTGAGGACCCCTCATTGCTCAGGACGGCCGTCATCGATTGAGGGTCCCGGAACGCCTCGACGAAGCCGTGGCCCGTGGACCTCAAAAGCTCCTCGGAGGCCAGCCCCCATAGGTGGGGTTCGGTGTTGATGACGACGGCCTCAAGCCCTCCGACGAGCCCCTCTAGCCCCGCCTCTCTCCTATCGGTCAGGAGCTTGGAGAGCTCCTCTCGGAGGCGGCGATCTCCCTCAGCCGCGGAGATGAGGCGTTTATCTCGGGTCTCGGATCTGGGGGAGCTATGGCTGCTCCCCGTGCCTTTAAACTCCATAGAACTGGGGCTTGTCCGCTCCGCCACTCCTCTCACCTCGGAGACTGTAGATACATTTCTGCCTCTTAACGGAGAATTCGGCTGCGGTCCTTCAAGACACCAAATTGACCTCCGTCCTATAAACAATCTTCGAAGGAGGAGCAAGATCGAACCGAAACCTTTCTTGCCCTCCGCTGCTTCAGCGGCCATCTGTGACAGAAGATCCCCCGGAGGGCAGGGGCGAAGGGAAGAGGAACATATACCTCCTCGGCCTGGTGAGCCTCTTAAACGACGCCAGCAGCGAGATCATCCAGCCGATTCTGCCCCTCTTCATAGCCTCCTTGGGCGCCGGGGGCCTCGCCATCGGCCTCATTGGGGGGCTTGCCGACGGCCTTCCAAGCCTCTTCAAGCTCCTCTCCGGATATTGGTCCGACAGGATGGGGGCGCGAAAGCCCCTGGTGGCGGCGGGCTACTCCCTCTCGGCGGCGGGAAAGCTCCTCCTCG